>ERZ1673737.2097-NODE-2097-length-17343-cov-5.262379_pt1 | contig 17343 bp, 11 predicted proteins | sample MGYA00580211_ERZ1673737 | MGnify/ENA primary metagenome ERZ1673737 (study PRJEB41218, sample SAMN15661789) | gut metagenome | host: Homo sapiens | place: Canada: London | collected 2015-08-20/2019-03-30 | study: EMG produced TPA metagenomics assembly of... | reverse complement strand
ATTTTTCTAATCGACACACTACATTCTTAAACTTAAGTACGAGGTTTTGTGTGCCCAAAATTTGATAAATTAGATCCACACTTGCTCTATGCTATGGCAGAGGAATTTAACCGCCGTTTTGAGATCAATTCCTACACCAAGATTGTTACCATTGAAGCAAGTGGTATTTGCTAAAAAAAAGAAACCTTCGACAATGGACGAAATGTTTGTAACCAAAGTCTTCTCTTTTACTAAAAATACTACTTATCAGATAAGTATCTCCAAAGAATTTCTTCTTCCAGGTGATAAAATTTTATTTATTGATGATTTTTTAGCCAATGGCAAAGCGGCTTTAGGTATTTTAGATCTAGCCAAACAAGCTCATGCTGAAGTTATAGGAATGAGATTTTTGATTGAAAAGGCCTTTCAAAAAGGCGGAGAGCTTCTAAAATCTCAGGGCATAAATATTGAATCCTTAGCTACAATTTCCTCTCTTGATGAATGCAAAATTACCTTAGCTTGATTCTACTTAGTAAAAAAATTGGCCTGTTTAGAAAAAAACTTAAATAACAGTTTATGCAGGCCAAAATTTTGCGTTTATTTAATAAGTTTCTCTTTAAGCTCAGCTAATCTTGCAAAAGGATTCTCTTTATTAGTATCAATTTTACCAAAACTCCAAGCAGAGTCTTCCTGACACTCAGGATCACCTTCTTCATGTTTAGGTACAAAAGGAATTTCTAACATTAAACAATCTTCAAGGAAGTTTAATAATTCAAACTGACCTTGTTCGTTTAATTCAACTAAATCTAATTTATCTTCAATTCTTAAACTACAAGCCTTTTGCTTATCTGGAGTTGAACAAAAATCAGAAGTTAAAACCTCTTTAAAATCTTTACCACAACGCTGACAGGTAAAGACAACCTCGCAACTAATCTCACCTTCAATAGTGTTTAAACCTTGCATATCTCTGAAAAAATGAAACTTTACATGAGCTGGAGCTGCAATTTTAGTACAGCAGTCACTCAAGCGAGGTAATAAGTTTTGCGGAATATCAGTTTCATACTGTAATCCCTGCTCTACAGCTTGAACAAAATCAATACATGCAGAAAAAGCAAGTGAACTCATTAAAAACTCTCCTCAAATTGCGTCTTTTTAAAGCTATGACTAATTATCAAGATAATTAGTCAACATACTAATATTAGGTAATAAAGCATCTGGATTTAAGGTCTTTAAAGCATCCCCACTCCAAACACCACTTTGAACTCCTAAAGCATAAGCTTGAGCATTTTGAAACATCAAAATGTCTAAAGAAGCATCACCTACTCCTAAAGTATCTTTAGGATCGATGCCTAAACGCTCACAGACTTTATACATCATCGCCGGATTAGGTTTAGAAGGAACTTCATTACCTGATGCTAAAGCATCACAATAATCACCTAAAAAAGTACCTTCGATAGTTCTTAACATACCGGTACGACTACGTCCTGAAGCAAAACCAATCTTGATATTACAATCCTTAAGCTTTTGCATCAGTTCCTGTGTACCTGAGAACAGATGGTCTTCAACAAAACTTGGTGTTGAAATAAAGATTTCTCGATAATGAGCAGTTACCTCTTTACCACGACTTTTATGCTCAGCAGGTAATAAACTTGTAAGACCTTCAGAGAGTTCCAAACCGATGGTTCCCATAATGGCATGATCGTCAGGTTGAGGAAGTCCCTCTTCTGCAAAAGTTTTATGAGTACAAGATAAGATAGTGCCGATACTATCGGTTATAGTGCCATCTAAATCAAAAATAACCGCTTTAACCTTTCGCATTAATAAATAAAGCTTGTCATCCTCAATTAAATCGCGTCTACCACTGACAAAGTCCATCTTAGGCCTCTTCTGTTTTAACTATATGCAAAGCATTAACAGCATCTTGAAGTTCGCAAGGTAATGGGGCTTCGACCTTTAAAATCTTACCATCAGCTGGATTTTGGAATGTAATTTTAAAGGCATGTAAAAACATACGCTTTAAACCCAAGTCATGTAATCTTGCGTTAAAATCTTTATCACCATACTTATCATCATTACCAACAGGATGCTTAAGATAAGCACAATGCACACGGATCTGATGAGTACGTCCTGTATGAGGCAATGCAGCCACTAAGGTAGCATTATCAAGATTCTCTACAATTTCAAATCCTGTTGCTGAGGGCATCCCACGTTTGAAATCTACAGTAACCATACGCTCACCTGAACGTAGCTCATTACGAATCAAAGGAGCCTCTAAAAGCTTCATCTTACGATCCCATTTACCTGGCACTAAGGTTAAATAGCGTTTTTTGACAATACGCTGTCTAAATTGCTCATGTAAATGTCTCAAAGCAGAACGACGCTTAGCCACAATCAAGCAACCTGAGGTATCACGATCTAAACGATGGGCTAATTCTAAAAATCTCTGCTCAGGTCTTAAAGCTCGCAAAGCTTCAATTAAACCAAATTCAATACCACTACCACCATGAGCTGCTAAACCAGAAGGCTTATCAACTACTAATAAATCGTCATTTTCAAAAAGAATACGCTCTTGCAGATCTTGAACTAAATGCAAATTTGAGGATGGAATAGTTACAGGTCCTGAACTAACCCGCATTGGAGGTAATCTAATATCATCTTGATCTTGAAGCTTATAAGAGGGACTAACTCTCTTACCATTAACGCGTACCTCTCCACGACGCAAGATCCTGTAAATCATGCTTCTTGGTACGCCTTTTAATACTCTTGCTAAATAATTATCCAAGCGCTGTCCCACATCATCAGCCTCGGCCTTTTTATGGCTTACACCAAAACTCTGAGTTTCATTTGCTGTCATTATTTTTCCTCTTTTTCTGGCCGTATATTCTAACTGAAAAAGCAGATTTAACCTGACAAAATCAGGAAAAAAGCGCTATTTAATTGCTTTATTCTTTTTTTTGTAGACTTTTTACTTTATTTAAATGAGCTCTTACAATGTTTTTATCACTGCTATTGCGTTTAAATTTACTTAAGATAGCCATCAAGCTCTCAAATTTATAATCAATTTTTACCTGACTGTGCATAAGTTTATTTAAAAAAGGCTCAAGTTGTCTTTTATATACTAAAAAACAGCCTTTATCCAAATTATTGAGACTTTTAATCTCACAATCACCGTCAAAAATTATCACTGAATAGAAATTCAAATTAGGATAAGCTCTAAATTGATACTTTAAAGCGCGAATATGACCTGCATTTTGAAAAAATGGATTATAAAAATGATATTTATCTTTGCCATAAGCTAAAACCTTAGTCCATACTCGACTTTTGCCATTGGCAAAGATCCAACCTGAATAATTTTTGACCTCAAAAACAATAATACCAATTGTGGTTATAGCCAAAATATCGATCTGCGCATAGTCACCAGAACTACGTTCAACATAGAGATTATAAAAAACCCTATCTTTACCAAAATAGCTTTTTAACTGACGATATATAGCTAATTCGGCACTAATCCCTTTTTCTCTAGCAATTTTCTTTTGTTTTTTGACTTTAGCCAGAGTTTTTTTATTCACAGTGATTTTTTTTGATGCTTTCTTTAATTTTTTTAAACTATAAAAATTTTTTAAAAAAGCTTTACAGATATTTAGAACAAAAATACGTTTAAATACCCCTAAATGATTGGCTTTATTAGTAACTTTAGTACTACCTTTATCTCTAAAAGATGAGATTACAGCCCTTATACTTAAGATCAAAGATAGAAAAGAAAAAAAAGCAATCCATAAAATCAGATTATCGATAGCCATCAACAATGAATTACCTTATAGATTTTTGACATTCTTCTCCACATAACTCCACCTTCACAGACATTGTGGCAGAACTTACCTACAAATGTCGGCAAGTACAGCAGTCATCAGAATCTTGACCTCCTCCCTTTCTAAGGCAAAGGGATTCCTACTGCTTAGATTACTATATCTCTTCATTGCTTTTTCTGTGCTGACTCTTTTGAAAGTTCACTTCCTAATCTAGCCTAGCAAGAGCTGCCATAATGATATTTTCCACTGCGTTTTCATATACATTGGCTGTATATCCACAATTTGTACCGCAAAAGACTGCCTATGAAAGGCCATTATCTTTTGATATATGTCCGCATTTTAGAACTTACTGCTCATATTCTTGGGATTTATATTTAAGTCTTCAACTCATAGCGTGGTTGTTGCTTATTTTTGGTATCTGTCAATTGCGACCTTAGTATAGCAATATATGGAAAAAACAGAAGTTTTTTTCATCAAACATTGGAGTTATAGTCTAAATATTCTTTTGATTTTTATGGTTAAATACCAACGAAAAGTATTTACTTCAGCGATTTTAAACAAGCTTTTAGAAATATTCTCTTTTGTCTATTCTTGATTTGAATCTCAATTAGTTAAATTTGCTGGAGAAGAAGCTTCTGTACAGCTATGGGTCATATATCCTCCAAAAATTGCAATTTCTGAACTAGTCCATTTTTTTAAGGCACTAAAAGTTTGCTAATTTATAAGAAGAATTATCCACCTATACTAAAGAATCTTTGATGGAAAGCTCAAAGGACTCTACCTTATTGCTGGTAGTTGTGAAGGTTAACCTATTTCAATTATTAGACAATATATAAAACTGCAGAACACACTGGCTAATAATTACATCATATTTTCTTTGTGATCACCTACATCTAATCATCCCACTACATACTTAAACTTAAGTACGAGTTTTTATGTACCTAAATTTTGACAAAATCAATCCACTCTGCAAATTTTAGATCTATTCAAATAGTCTTTTATTTTCGCTTATTTTTCTTATATTTTTTTAAACCCTAATGTGGCATAATAACTTACGTCTATGTACGGTAACCCCTATGTTCATGGTTCCTACATAATTGAGTAACTCCAAGCTCTGCAAAGGATGCTTTGCGTCTTACAAACTAATAAAAACAAAGTTTTTTATAGTTTAGAGGATAAAGAGACAAAGTTACGGTTACCTAAAATCAGCCCCACCGTATAAAAAAGGACGGTAAGGCGCGCTAATTTTAGGTGTTGCTAATCAAATGTTCCCTATAATTTTTCAGGGCTTTGATACCGGGCCAAAACATCCGGTTTAGCCCCGTTTAAAAGATTTGCCCTAAAAACAGCATACGGGAACGCTAAAAATAGGAGCTTTTCTCGTGAAGAGAATGCTTATTAATGCCACGCAAATTGAAGAAGTTCGCGTAGCCCTTGTCGATGGTCAAAAGCTGTATGATCTTGATATTGAATCCCCACAGCATGCAAATAAGAAAGCTAATATCTACAAAGGAACTATCACCCGTATCGAGCCTAGTCTTGAGGCGGCTTTTGTCGATTATGGTGTTGAACGCCATGGTTTTCTCCCGTTAAAAGAAATTGCCCGTGAGTACTACCCATCTGGCATCAATTTTAACGATCACGCCCAAGTACGTGCTGCCCTCAAAGAGGGTCAGGAAGTTATCGTCCAAATTGAAAAGGAAGAGCGAGGCCTAAAAGGCGCAGCCCTTACTACCTATATTTCTTTGGCCGGTAGTTACTTGGTATTAATGCCTAATAATCCTCGTGCAGGTGGTATTTCCCGTCGCATCGAAGGTGAAGACAGAACCGATCTTAAAGCCGCTTTAAAAGGTTTAACTATTCCTGATGGTATGGGCGTCATTGTTCGTACTGCAGGTGTAGGTAAAACTGCCGAAGAATTAGAGTGGGATTTGTCCATTTTGACTAAAGTCTGGGACATGATCAAAAAGGCTGCTTCCAACCGTAAGGCTCCGTTCTTGATCCATCAAGAATCTAATATAGCTTTACGTGCTATCCGCGATTATTTACGTCCAGATATCGGTGAAATCTTAGTTGATAGCCAAGACAGTTTTGAGCAGATCAAGCACTATGTAGAATTAGTTCGCCCAGAGTTTGCCTCTAAAGTCCACCTCTACACAGGAAATATTCCGCTCTTTAGTAAGTTCCAAATTGAAAGCCAGATCGATACCGCCTATCAACGTGAGGTACGACTCCCATCAGGTGGTGCTATCGTAATTGACCCTACCGAAGCTTTAACCTCTATTGATGTTAACTCCGCTAAGGCAACTCGCGGTGGTGATATCGAAGAAACTGCTTTACAAACTAATATTGAAGCTGCAGAAGAGATCGCCAGACAATTGCGTTTACGCGACGTCGGTGGTTTAGTAGTAATCGATTTTATCGATATGACTCCGCTTAAAAACCAACGCGAAATCGAAAATCGTATGCGTGATGCTGTCCGTCAGGATCGTGCTCGCATTCAGTTTAGTCGTATTTCTCGCTTTGGCTTGCTTGAAATGTCTCGCCAGCGCTTAAGACCTTCATTAGAAGAATCTAGCTCTTACGTCTGCCCGATGTGTAATGGCCAAGGTACTTGCCGTGATACCTCATCTTTAGCATTATCTATCTTAAGGCTTATTGAAGAGGAAGCTCATAAAGAGAATATGGGCAATGTTAGCGCCACCGCTTCAGTTGAAGTCGCAACCTTCATGTTAAATGAAAAGCGCGCCCAATTAGCTGAAATTGAAAAGCGTAATAACATCACCATTACCATTATTCCAAATAAGTTCTACATGCCTCATGAGTATGTAGTTGAGCGTCAAACTGTTGCCTCTGAGACACATCACAGCTCCTTAGACTCTTTACGTGAATTAACTCGTAATGCTCGTGAAGAATCTGAGAATGTAGGTTATAACACTCAGCAAAAGACAACTACCAAGAGCAATGATAACTCTCCGGCTATCAATACTGATATCCTTTCTACAGCTATCACGGCTCCAGCTCCAAAACCTAAGCCTCGCGTTAATAAGAAATCTAAGGTTGCAGAGGAGCCTAAGAAGGTCGAGAGTGGTTCTATAATCACTTCAATAAAAAGCTTAATTTCTTCTATTTTTGGTTCAAACGAACCTAAAGAAGAACCAAAAGCACCTGAAACAAAGAAGCCAGCTCGTCAAAATCAGCAACGTCGCAATGCTAATCGCAATACCCAAAAGAATGTTACTGAAAAAACCGAGCGTCAGGAAAATTCTAAACGCCGTACTAAGGTCTCTGAGGACAACAGCGAAAATGCTAATGCCATAAAAGAGACTAAGAATCGACGTAATCGTCAGGAAAACAAGACCGAAAAGGCTGAAATTCCAGCAACTAAGCGCAGAAATCCCAAAAAGACTACTGAGGAAGCTGTTGAAAATACAGTTGTAAAAGAGCCTAAGAGCCGTCGCAATAAGAATCAGGAAAACAATGCCGAGCAACCGCAAAAGCGTCCACGCAAACGCATTTCCAAGCCTGCTCCTGTAGTTGAAGAGGTTGCATCAAAATCTCCAATTTACACTCCTTATGAATATAAAGAGCGTGAATATACCTTTGCATCTAGCGCACAAGGAGACGATCTCAACGTTGACTTCACACAAGTAGTTAACGAGCGTGATCTAAGCTTAGCTTATGAGTATGAACACTCTGAAAAAGCTGGTGGTTTATCTTCTGTAAGCTTATCTGGTATTGATGCTATCTCAGAACCTGAGCTTTTAAATGTAGACTATAGCTTTACTCCTAATGAGCGTAAAAACGACAATCTCCCTGAGATTGACAAAGCTCAAAGAAGCGGTGGTTTACAAGGTTCCTCTGAGATTGTAGCAACAGCTACTATCAACACTGATGAAAAAGACGAGACTTATATTAAATAACTAAGTCACCATATCCCTAGCTTCTAAGCTAGGGATATTTTTTCAGAAGCTCCTTTATCAGCTAAAAAGTTTTTTTAAATAAAAATTTTATCAGTTATTCTTCATAATATAATTTTTAATTTGAATAGGTTTTAAAGTCATTTTAGAGTACAATGAGCTTAGTGCTTATCTAAAATGTCAGTATCATTATGGATCAATCTTTACTACCTAACATTTACGATTTTATATCACACACCTATCCTTTCTCACAGCTTGATACTCTTGCTAAAGATGCTGTCGCTACTGCCGTAAAAATTTCATATCATAGTCCAGATGATGTGCTTGATAATGAACAATTAACAGGAGCTGGACTCTATATGATTAGAGTTGGTGCCGCAGAAGAAATCAATAAAGATGATAATTCTTTAAAAGCGCGTTTAGGTGTTGGAGATAGCTTTGGTTATTCACAAATTGATAAACAAGGCGAAAGTGAATATAAGGTAACCTTTCTTGAAAACACCTTGCTCTACTTTATTAGTAAGCAGATGTTACAGTTTTTAATCAACAAAAATAAAGTCGTCGGCGAATACTTTAACTCTCAAGAATGGGTAAGATTATCTTCAACTCATAGTAATAATGAAGAAAATGCCATCCCGGCTTTTACTCGCCGTCAAGTTTCATCAGTATGCAGTACTGACATAGCAATCATTAATGAAGAAACAAGCATTCAAAAAACAGCTCAGGAAATCACTAAAAAGCATACCGATGTTGCCTTAGTTAGTAACGATGGCACTAAGCTATTAGGCATTGTCACTAAAAGTGATATCACCTCACGTGCAGTAGCCTCAGGTTTAGATATCAATAAACCTATTAAAGAGATCATGTCTAAAAGTGTCTACACTATTGATAGTAAACGCCAGATCTATGAAGCTTTAGAGTTGATGGTAATGCATAATATTAAATGCTTACCGGTATTGGAGATGGAAAAAATTGTAGGCACAGTGACAACCCGTCAGCTATTAACCCACAGCCAATTACAAGCAGTATATCTAAACAAAGATATTCAAAAAGCCCAAAGCTTAGAGAAACTTATTGAGCTATCAAAGCACAATAAAGAAGTTTTTGAAACCTTAATTCAAACAAAAGCTACTCCTCATGCGGTACAAAAGATCATGTCGCACCTTTGCGATCTATACTGTCAGCGCCTCTTAAAATTTGCTGAAGACCAATTTGGTCCCGCTCCCTGTGCTTACGCTTTTGCGGCTGCAGGCTCCTTAGCTCGCAATGAAGTTCAATTCTTATCCGATCAAGACAATTGCATTATCACTGAGCACGATCTCAACGAGCAAGAGCGCCAATATTTTTCAGAACTAGCTAATTTCGTCTGCCAAAGCTTAGATAAATGTGGTTATCCTCTCTGTGACGGCAATTACATGGCCTGTAATCCACAATGGTGTCAAGGTTATAGAACCTGGACCGCTTACTATGACAAATGGATTTCTAATACTAATGAAACTGCTATTTTAAACAGCTCTGTTTTCTTAGATATGCGTTGTCTCTATGGCGATGAATTCTTAGTAACTAAATTAAAACAACATTTACTTAGAGCTGTAGCTAAAAACAGCCGTTTCTTAGCTACATTAATGAAAATCTCTGCTAATGTTACCCCACCAATTGGAACATTTAGACAATTTGTATTGACAAAGGATGGCAAGAATAATCCAAGTCTTAATATTAAAAAGCAAGCTATCAATCTTATTGTAGAAATTGCTAGACTTTATGGTCTTTCTGCAGGTTGCCAAAACTGCGATACCTATTTGCGTTTAGAATCGGCTGTTGCTCACGATTTATTAAAAGAAAAAGAATTTCGTGAACTCTACGAGGCTTATACATTTTTAAATAAAGTTCGTTTTGAACATCAATTACAATCGATGCAAAACCAAACGCCTCTAAGTAATCACTTAGAGCCATCTATGTTAAGTCAATTTGAGCGTAATCATTTGCGTGATGCATTTAGAATCATTGCCAAGCATCAACAAGCTGCCTTATTCAGATTTGCAGGCGGTATCGGAATTTTAGGATAATAAAATGATATTTGACTCCCCACTAGTTAAATTGAAAAAACGCTGTAAAAAAGCTTTAAACGATCCTAATTTAAGTGAGGAGTTAAAACCTTTTTATGAAAGGGAATTACCCTCACCTGATGACTTATTAAAAGATCTTAAACTTACCTCTATTGATTTTGAAACTACCGGTCTTAATTTTGATGAAGATGTAGTGCTCTCAATGGGAGGAATTAGTTTCGATTCTGGATCTATCGACTTTTCAACCTCATTTCATCAACTCTTAAATGTTGATCCTAAAAAAATCAAATCGAATGCAGCAATTATCAATCAAATTACCCCTGAACAACTTATAGGTGGCTTAAATCCACATGAAGCTTTTATAAAGCTTATGGATAAACTTGCAGGAGGTTTGGTTTTAACCCACTGCCAAATCATCGAAAGTACTTTTTTACGCAAGAGTTTACATATTCCTGAAAAATTCCCATTACCTATGATCTTTTTAGATACTATGGCAATTGAAAAGAATTTGCTTAAAAATCAAGGTAATTTCCAGCTTGAATATGTACGTTTAAATAAAATCCGTGAGCGTCGTGGCTTCCCTGCCTATGAGGCACATAATGCTTTAGCTGATAGCTTAGCTACAGCAGAAGTATTTTTAGCACAACTTCATGATATCTTTGGTAAAAAACCTTATATTCTAAAAGAAGTATACAAGCGCAGTAATTGATATCAGCCACGACCTAAAGGTTAAAGATCCCTACTGCCACTAAAACAACGATCTTGCTCTTTTAATGGATTATTGTTGCTGACAGCTTGTGCATCTCTTCAAAGGCACTCCAGATCTTCTTAAAACATGCATAGTCCCCAAACCTCAGCTTTTCACAGTAAACACAACAAAAGATTCTCATTATATTGGGCAACAAACAATACCTAGTTAGCTTTGAAATGACTACATCATTTCAAAGCTAAGATTACAAATAATGGGATCTATACTTTATTTAAAATTAATTGATTAAATCTAGTAGTTCTTCTTCAGAGAGTTTTAAAGCCTCATTAGCAATTATACTATTACCATCTAGGAAATCGGCAGCAATTTCGCGTTTCTTTGCATGGAGCTCAAGAATTTTTTCCTCTAAGGTATCTTTAATCACTAATCTAATAACATTAACCGGTCGGGTTTGACCAATACGATAAGCTCTATCTGTAGCTTGATCCTCTACTGCAGGATTCCACCAAGGATCTAAATGCACTACATAATCAGCACCAGTAAGATTTAATCCTTGGCCGCCTGCTTTTAAGCTAATCAAAAAGACATCTCCGTTACCAGATTGGAATTCTTGAACTGCTAAAGCTCGTTCTTTTTCTGAGCTTTGTCCATCTAAGTATTGATAATCAATACCTTTTTTCTCAACAAGCGCGCGGATCTTAGTTAAATAGCCTACAAACTGACTAAATACTAATAAACGATGTCCTCCACTTAAAGCTTCATCTAATAAGTCAGAAAAAGCCTGTGTCTTAGAACTGTCACTCTTATTTAATTCATCACTAACCAAAGCTGGATCACAACAGAATTGACGCAACTTAGTTAGAGCAGACAAAATTTGTAAACGTCTTTGGCCACTCTTTTTAAGATCATTGGTATTATTTGCTAGTTTTTCTAAAGTAGATAGACGTAAAGCTTCATAAAGCTCTTGTTCACGAACTGAATTTTCCACCACAATCAATTGCTCAGTACGAGGCGGTAAATCGTCTAAAACATCTCCCTTAAGTCTTCTTAAAATAAAAGGACTAATCAATAATTTTAAAGCACGATTAGTTGCTTTATCTTTTAAAACATTGCAAAAACGTTTATGGAAGCTCTCTTTAGAACCTAAAAGTCCAGGATTTATGATATTAAAAATACTCCACAGATCATCAAGATTATTTTCAATGGGAGTTCCGGTTAAAGCTAAACTCATTTTAGCTTTAATCATTAGAGCTGTTTTAGCTCTTTGAGTCAAAGAATTTTTTAAAGCCTGAGCCTCATCATAAACAGTCATCTGCCACATAACTTCAGATAAAGCTTGTGCTTCTATAGCAAACAGACCATAACTTACAATTAAAACTTCACCAGCTTGCATCTCTTTAATAGCTAGCTCACGATCATCTACATACTTTAAACGTTTTACTTTTAAAGTAGGCGCAAACTTATAAATCTCATTTTCCCAATTAGGACAAACAGATGTTGGTGCTATTACTAAAATAGGGCCCTTTTTAGCTAGCATCAGCATTGTCGCAATAGTCTGAATTGTTTTGCCTAAGCCCATATCATCGGCTAAACATCCTCCCACGCCCCAATGAGCTAATCGACATAGCCAATTAAAACCATCTAATTGATAAGAACGAAGATCGGCCTTTAACAGCTTCGGAACTTTAAACTCCATATTAAAAGCTTCATCGCGTCTTTTTAGTAAAACTTTAACTTTAGAAGAGAATTGACAATCAAAATCTGAAAGTAGATCTCCTATAACTTGACCTGCTAAAGGATTAGCTAAAACTTCTTCTTTCTTGCCGGCAGTAGTTAAGGCTTTGAGCTTTTGTAGTTTGTTTTTTAGCTCTTTAGTAATTACGTAGTAATTTTCCTCATCCACCTTAATATAATTACCGACAATATCTGAAATTGCTTCTAATAAAGTCTTTAAACTTATAAAACGACCTTCACTTAACTCCACTTTACCTGAAATGGTCAGATACTCACTAGCATTTAGATCACCTAAAAGTTTAAAGTTCGTAGAAGACAAAGCTCCTTGAACATTAATTCCTTTTCCCTCTGACCAATGCATATCGCAAATTTCAGAAAAATTATGGATCTGTTCTATAAGCTCTAAAATATCCTGTGTACTATCTGTAAAATAACTGTAATTACCGTCTTCATCTAAATCATTTAACTTGCTTAGAGTATTTATTACTTTTTCAATAGCTAAATTTTCTTTTGTAAAATTACGTTTAGCTACAATTGGTAACTTTTGATTTTTTGGGGTAAAAATTAAACTTTCTTCACCAAAGGCTGGCATTTTATAAGGACAAGAGTCATCATCTATAACCTTAATTCTAAGTTTGATGTTATAACCCTTATTAAGATTTGCTAATAAAACTACAGGTCTTGATAAAGACTCTACCTTATTTGAATCAATATCAAAATTAACTTCAACATCCGAACTCTTTCCTAAAGTTAAAACCTCATCTAATGCTGATAGTGGAAATTTAGTACCATTAGTACCTAAAATATTAGCTAACTCTCGATGAATTTTTTCTACACGATATAAGTAAATCTTTTGTTTTTCTAAATCAAATCCACAGCTGATATATGTATTAGCATCAATTTCATAAATACCAGCATTAACACTCAGATAGATATCATTTTTTTCTTGTTTTACATAAAGATTTACTTTTCTAGACTCCATCTGCATATGGATACAGTTTTGGTCTTCATCAAGAATATATAAATATGGATGACCTTCGAGACTTACTAAAGATCTATCATAAGTAAAAATGTATGAATATGAATTTCGACCATAAATCCGGACACGATCATATCCTGAGGCCACGGCTCGATCTTGGTCGCTTAAAAAAGTATGTTTAGCACCTCTTGAATTAAAGAAATTGGAGACCTCATACTTATCCTTTATCTGCGCATTTTCACCATTATCATCACAGTCAATTACAAAAGGTGTGGCATGAAAATTATTCTTATAATTATCAAATATCCAAGCTAGGTGTTTACTGGCTTTTTTTACTTCTTTTTTGCTTGGACCTTCCTTGACCTTTAATTTATTTATCTTAAGTAAATCAATAACTGTATCTAATTGAGTACGCCAAATATTATCTATATCAATAATTTTAGAGAAATCGTAATACTCTAAGTTTTCATAACCTTCTATAAAATCAATTGCAGCATAAGATTTATAGGATTTATATAATCTTGAAGCTAAAGCACTTTGAACCTTATTTAAGGCAATTATATTTTTTGGTGGCTCTTCAGAATAATAAATAGTAGCTAAATCTTCATTATGAAGAGCACTCATAATAATCAGATGATAAATAAAATGACAAGAAAACTTTTTTAAAAAATAGATTTTGTCAAAAAGCATCTTGGAATTATATTCCCTAAGCTCAAAAGAATCCTCTTTATCAGCAAATTCAGGAATAAAATCTTCAAAACTTTCTTTTTGTCCATTTCTTAGCGCATATAAATATAAAATCGCGGCTGCACATATAACCATAGGGTTAACCATGCTTAAGTTCTTTTTAATTAGAGCGTTAAGTTCTCTTTTTAAAATGGCTACATCAGAGTTAGTCTGCATACGACAGAACTCGAGCATCATGACGTAAGGATAATTACATTCTTGCTTTAATTCTTCTTTATGATTTTTTTTATAATTCAACAATAGCTTTTTACAGCGCTCAAAATCTCCTGTAAAAAAAGCTTCATAAATACAGACTAAATCATTATTAGAATTTTTTTCGCTAATTCCTTCTCTAAAATACAGCTCTAATGGATCTTGATCAAAATTTGCAACTAAAGGAAATATTTTTTCGTACAAGACATAGTCAATATTCAGACTACATAACTCACAAGCAAATTTGCTTATAACAATTTGATTTTCAGATATAATATTTTTAAAAAAATCAGGATATGTTTTTATAGATATGATAGATTCAACAAAATATTTATCACAAAAATAATCACTATAAATTGCACTTATAAAATACTGCCGTTCTTGCTCATTTAAAGATTCATTGAGATATAACTTTAATAATGCTGTATTTCCATAAAAATCACTGATATCAAAATCACCAAAATTTTGAATAAAGTCAAAATCTTTATTGATAACTTTCTGAAAGAAAGTTAAAAGTTTTTTGTATAAAATCTTATCATTGCTTACGCAATGCTCTCGCATCTCATGAATATATTTAGGCTTTGGGTAGTAAAAAGAAAACCAGCCACTAATAGACTCTAAACTATTAAAATAGCTTTTAGTTGTTTTAGAAAGCTCATTAAAAAAGCCTCTGTATCCATCACAAAAAAATTTCATTGAATCAATATTATCAGGGACTTTTATTTTTAAATATTCTAAAGCATGATCAAGTAAATATTGATTTAGACCTCCAAAGAAAAATAAGTTTATTTTAAAAACATCTTTTAAACTTTTATTTAAAGCATTTTCTTTATCTGCAAATTTTATTTGATCAAGACTAAACATATTCTTACACAAAAATCTAACTATTTAATATAAATGCATTAAGTTTGTTATCTAAGCCTTAGATTAAGCATAAAAACAAATTAACAGCTGTTCCTGTTTTTTATGACCTTAGTATAGCAGTATATTGAAAAAAACAGATTTTTTTCCCATAAGACTTTGGTTTTACAATCTACAGGATCTTATGTTTTTTGTGGTTAAATACCGACGAAAAGTATTTACTTCAGTGATTTTAAAAGAACAATATTCTCTTTTGTCTGTTCTAGATTTGAATCTCAATAAGCAAAATTTGAAGAAGCTTCTGTACAGCTTCTGCCCATTTATCCCCTAAAATTGCAATTTCTAAATTAGTCCATTTTTTAAAAGGCACTAAAAATTTGCTAATTCGTAAAAATAATTATCCGACTATACTGAAGAAAATTTGGAAGGAAAGTACTTTGATCTCCAGCTTATTTTGCTGCTATTAGTAGCGGTTAACCTATTTCATTTATTAGGCAATATATAGAAAGCAACCACAAGAGATTAGAAAATTTCATTTTTCTAATCATCCCACTACGTCATTAAACTTAAATACGAGGCTTGGGGCGCCTAAAACTATTAATAATTGTCAAAAATCTAATGCTAATAAGATTTTGAAGTCTTGAAAGAAATGTCTTTTGAAAAAAAATGACTGGCTCAAACCAGTCATTTTTTATTATGAGATGTTTAGCGTAAGATAGCCGGTAAGGACTGAGGATCACAAACCTTTAATAAATTGCGTAATACCTTAGGATTACCACAAACTAAATTACCGCTCTTGTTATAGCCAGGCTCGCCCATAAAGTCAGTAACCAAACCACCAGCTTCACGAACAATTAAGTCACCTGCAGCAAAATCCCAAACCTTTAATCCCTGCTCTAAATAGCCATCAAAACGGCCACAAGCAACATAGCAAAGATCTAAGCTAGCTGCGCCGATACGTCTAACATCAGCACAATTATTAATAAGTTTGGAGAAAAGATCTAAATAAGGGAGCATACGCTCACGATATCTAGTCGGGAAAGCTGTACCAATGATAGCGCCATCTAAGTTAGTCTTAGTACCAACACGAATACGACGGTCATTTAAATAAGCACCCTTACCACGAACAGCAGTGAACATTTCATTGAGCATTGGATCGAAAACCACACCAATCTCAGTGACACCATTGTGACGTAAAGCAATAGATACTGCTGAATGCGGAATACCCATAACAAAGTTAGTGGTACCATCAATTGGATCAATTACCCACTGATATTCAGAATCAGGATTGCCATAAGTAGAACCTGTTGCTAAAGACTCCTCGCCTAAAACACTGTGATTACGATAGGCGGTAAGTAAAATCTTAGCTACGGTCTGCTCACATTCCTTATCGATATTAGTGACCAAATCGTCCTTGTTTTTCTCTTCAATAGTCAACTGAGACTGCTGACCAATATTACGAGCAATCAAATTACCTGCGGAACGAGCTGCGCGCACGGCGATATTGAGCATAGGATGCATGTTTTATAAATCCCAATAAAAAAAAGTGACGCTATTATACGATATTTTAGCAAAAATTGTGGTTTATAATCTATGCTCTTATAGTTATCAATTATATTTCTTAATGAAAAAAGAGCTTAATATCCTCTTTTTATACAAAAAAGGATTTTTTTATGGCCGATTACAAACAAGTTATTCGCGAGCTTAATGAATCAGGGATCACTGAAAATCATTTTCAATGGTACGGTTTTGTCCTAGGTCTTTTATGTCGCAACTATGATCCTAGTTCCCGCTCATTTTTGGCTATCAACACAAAGATTATGAATGACGATGAGCCTCTTCCTGGTGTTTTAGTAGCCTACCTTACTAATTATGCTTTGGATTGTCAGCGTAATTTGAAAAACAAAGCTAAGGCAACAGAGCTTTTTGCAATGCCGTCAAAGGAGATTTCAAAAGAAGCTCGTTTAGGCTTTTTGGCCGATCTTGCTTATGGTTTAAGCTTAGGATTAGTCGCCTCAGAGGATGGAAGTATTAGTCACAAAATTTCAAATCCTGAGCTTTTAGAAGGCTTACATACCTTAAGTGCTATTTCTCAAGTAGATCCTCAGGAGGATTTAGCTGAAGATGATCTAAATGAAGTCATCGAATATATGCGTACTTTAGTTCTAAATACTTACACAGCACAAAAGTAAGAACTATCTTTAACCTCAGTTACAATTTAACTTTCTCCCCTTGCTTTCGCAAGGGGATTTATACGGCTTACATTACTATCTCTCTTCAGTGCTTTTTCTGTGCTGACTTTTTTGAAAGTTCACTTCCTAATCTAGCCTAGCAAGCCCTGCCATAA
>ERZ1673737.2089-NODE-2089-length-17392-cov-4.195593_pt1 | contig 17392 bp, 19 predicted proteins | sample MGYA00580211_ERZ1673737 | MGnify/ENA primary metagenome ERZ1673737 (study PRJEB41218, sample SAMN15661789) | gut metagenome | host: Homo sapiens | place: Canada: London | collected 2015-08-20/2019-03-30 | study: EMG produced TPA metagenomics assembly of... | reverse complement strand
ATTCCTCCTGGAAAATCCAGAAAACTGACTGACACAGAAACATCGGCTAACTCCTGCACCCATCCGTTCGAGCCAAGCTGCCCCCCAATGCCCAAGTCGCTGACGTGGGCACAGGCACTGCAGCATTCCTGCACAGTCTGAGCCATTACTATCCCAACGCAACTATGCATGGCTATGATATTTCGACCTCGCTGTTCCCGCCCTTTTCCACTCTCCCCCCCAATGTCACACTGTACCTCCTCGACGCCCGTCAGCCCGTTCAGTCGATGCTATGGGGCAAATATGATCTCGTGCATGTGCGGCTCATTTCGGCGGGCCTCAAGCCTAGCGAGTGGCCTTCCATAATTCGGAACCTCACGCGCATGTTGAAGCCTGGTGGTGCTATGCAGTGGGAGGAATGTGATTTTACTGCAGTGCGACATCTTGCTTGTTCACCTACTGCCACTACCGACACTGCCTCTTATATGGGCCGGCATTTCCTCGCTGGGATGATGCACCATTTTCAAAATGGTTGGAATAGACTGACTACTGAGATGCGTGCCGCTGGTCTGAAAGACGTTCATACTGAGGTTGTTGCTGCTGATCGAGTTTACGCCACCCGCCCGCGTCTTACTGCTAATGGAATGGTGGCTATATTTGCGTGGGCTCGGCTCGCGTCTGCAAGAGGGGATGAAGGCTCGTTGACTATGCAGCAACTGGAGCAGCTTGAACGTAAGGCATACGCGGACATTCAATCGGGATGCTATGTGACTTTTGATATCCACGTTGCTTGGGGATTCTGCGCATCTTAAGAGGCCATTCATTGGGTCTTTTTCTTTTGATTTCTCGGTTCTAATTCCGCTGTCACTATGCAGCGATAAAACAGTGTAACGCATTTACGTTATTCAATTCCGTTTCAATGGCTTCACGAGTTCCAAGTCAAATAACCAATCCCTTACCGACGCTCAAAAACAAGCCGACAAGCCCCAGGCTGAGCAGTAAGCTGATCCCTCATATCCCTTTCGACTGCCTCACCCCAATTTTCACCGGGCGCAAATTGGACCCGATACCGAGACACTAATGCAGCAGCAAGAAGACGAATCTGTGCGAGTGCCAAATGACGCCCAACACAGCTCGTTCGTCCTACTCAGCACAACGTGTTAGAATCTGACATACTCAATTTCCGCGTGCAACTCGACCATGAATATGGAAACACAGGTTCATATATATATATATCCAGTCACCAATACGTTGGGTAGCAGCTTACCAATACCAAAAGGAGCAAAAGCCCTCTTGTCCTTAATCAGCTCTGGTCGGCTGTACCACCGCTCCGGAATGAAGTCGTGGGGGTTGACATACGCGGTCTCGACTGGGTTCTTGTCAGCTTGTGTATTTGTACAATGTCACGTAGACTGGCTGTGATGCTATGCTTACGTCGACCAATTGTATACCGTGGCGCACAGATTTTCATGTTTCCTGGGATGAATATTCCGCAAATCATTAGGCCTTCTGGTGGTGTTACTCGAGAGCTGAATGTTAGGACGGCTGGGAGGAGGCGCATTGCTTCGTTTATCGTTCCGTTCAGGTGGGGGAGGGTTGATAGAAGTGCTGGGTCTTCTATGTTGACCTCTTGTAGTTCTTCGTGGATTTTCTCGGCGTGGTCAGGGTATCGGGCGAGGAAGTAGAATAGAAGTGTTAGGCTCGGGGCAGTTGTGTCGCTTCATCTTGAAATTAGAAAAATGATTATCTATACGAAGCGTTACTTACCTGCCAGCTACGACTAGTGTAGCAGTATCACCACTCAACCATCGCGCTCGGGTAGGGTCTGATCTATGCTTTTCATAGTCTTCAATGAACCAAGTGGCGATATCTCGATCAGAAAGTACTTTCTATATCCCTGTTAGTCAAATCACTAGCCATTTAACTCGGCACTCTCACCTTCATCCGTCGAGCCATACACTGATCACAAAATTCAAGCATATGGAACCAATGACGAACTTTCCACAACCCAGGTATAAACGCAAATCCCAACCTCGGAATCCAAATGGCCGGACTAAATGGTCCCAGCATTGTGAGGGCTGACCTTAGCATCACAATAGATGAATGCCACTTTCTGGTACGCATCATGCCGAAGTCCTCACTGAAGGCGAAATCACCCATTGAATCGAATGCGAAAAAATACATCAAGTCATTTACTAGTACTGAGTGTGATTCTTCCATGGCGACAAGATTTTCCAGTGTGTGGACTTTTTCTATAAGTCTTCGGTGGTATTGTGGTAGGGCTAGGAGTTCCAATTAGTCTCTGGCCTCTCATATGGAATGTGTAGTTCACACCCTTGGTACTTAAAGCCTGCTCCCACATTTTCCGCCGTTCATTATGAAGTTTTTTGTCCCGGGTAAAAATCGATGATATGCGTGGATAAAGTAGGTCGTACCAATCGGATCGGGTATTGCGGTTTTGAAGGCCATCCATTGCCTCGTATGCCTCGGGGTGGAAGACGGTTATTTCACCGGGACCTGACACCCCATTGCGATGTTAGCAAAAGGATATACTGACGACTATCAGGATTCTTACCTGTTCGCACGAATTCTCCGTACTCTTCGTACCAGGCTTGAAGAACAAGGTGGCCACGCGAGTCGCGACATTTCCAGACATGCCAGAGCTTGGTCAACGATGCTAGCCTTGGTCCTGGGAATCGTTTCAATTGGTGGAAGAAGATTCGGTAGATTGTAATGCTAGAGAACAAGGCGAAATTGTAACTTAGTATAGAGTATGTGATTCGGAGGACATTGTTTTGCCGGCTGTCGTGGTATATGAAAAGGCCGGCGGAGTATATGATGGCTGCAATGGCTATATGAAGAACGATGACACTTGGCCCTCTAATATGCCACTCGCCATGTATGAAGATGAATTGGTGGACCAGTAGCCCCACCACAATAGCGATTGCCTCGGGTGCTAACATGGTCACAACTGCATGGAGATTGGCGAGGTCGTTAGAGGACACTCGCCGAGGCTTTCCTGATGATATAAAGAGGCTGTGGCTGCTATATGACCGTTCCTTTTGGCCAAGGTCATTGTTGGACAGCGTCCGTCATCATCGGCTGTCGGGGGATATGTAGCAAATCCAGCCGTTTTGACGACAATGGCAATACATCAGGTATCTACCCACAAGACAGGCCTTTGTTCAACCTCCCACGAACTCGGAAACTCTACATATTGGTGAGTTTGATTCACCGCTCCTTATTGCTATAATGATCAAACTCGCCAACTTAAGTCAAACCAACCTTTCAAACTCCTCTGGCTGATACAACCACCTGATACCGGTGAAATCGCCTGCTCTGTTATATACAGTGTGTCAGTGGAGGAATTCCAAACATGGACTTCTCTGACAAAGTCCTCAGGGGGCTCGAATCTTACAGATACCATCTTTACACGTTCTGGCTGTTTATCTTCAGCGATTTGAAAACCATCGTCGTACCAAGTACCATTTTCGGAATCACAAATGGTTGGGCCGCACCAAAATACGGTCTGCACGCTTCCAGTCAGCTTGTACACCCTCAGAATACCATCGATCTTCTAAGCTTGATTGGCAGAGGTCTGACCGTCTTGTTATGGGTCGTGATAAACTTTATCCCATTCGCCATCAACAACCAGCGCGGCGAACAGGCAGTCGCTGAGGATCTCCTCAACAAGCCCTGGCGACCCTTTCCAAGTCATCGAATTTCCCACAAATACGCCACACTGATCATGGTAGCGCTGTACATATCCGCACCCTTGTATAGCATGATCTTCAGCGGAGGAACCCGACACTCTGTCTTATTGATAATCCTGGGATTGTGGTACAACAACTGGGGTGGCGCAGACAATGGCCCGATAGTACGAAACATCACCAATGCGCTGGGCTATACATGTTTCGTATCCGGGGCCATGGAAGTGTTCCTGGGCGGCTCTGCTCTGCCCCTCCATCCTGGGGAGTTGTTGGGACAATGGCATCTTGTCATTACTGCTGTTATCTTCTCAACTGTTCATCTGCAGGATATGTCCGACCAGCCTGGTGATGCACAGCGTGGTCGTCGCACAGCCCCTCTTGTGTGGGGTGATGGTTTTGCTCGGTGGACGATCGCTGTGCCATTGGTCACTTGGGGGGTAGCTTGCCCTATGTTTTGGGGTGTTTCTTCGCTCTGGTATTTTCTAAGCGGTAGTTTAGCATGTACAGTGGCTGTGCGCGTTCTACTTGTGCGTGGAGTTCCTGGGGACCAGAAGACGTTTCGTACGTGGAATTGGTGGATTGCGGTAGTATATATGTTGCCGCTTTTCTCGGAGGTAGACTCGACAGAAGGGATTGATTGAATTTTGAAAGCTTTGTAGCTCACTAGGATTTGTTCAGTGGACCGGGTTTATATGTTTGGATAGGTTAGACAATAGAAATGGCGTAGGAAGTATGACATTGGGGTGTTGCTGTTGTAACAAGGCCTCTGCTTGCGTCCAGGGGCCCTATATTTCCCATGAGTTCTCCAACTCGGCGCAGATATGCAACGAATATTCGAAGAAGTAGTAGAAAAGTAATTTTCGTTTGTAATAACTGTGATTTGTGCTCTAGTTAGCGTCAATTTAAGGATCACACGGCCATCCGCGGACTTGGCTGGCTGTTCAAAGGCTCCTCAAAGCTGAGGCTAGCTTAACCACCGTTCCTCGACCTGCCATGTATGTGGGAATAGGTGGAAAAGAAATTAATATCGCGAAGCAGGTCACAAAGAGTGTACCAAAGTCGGGTCATGCGCGAAGTGGAAATGTCGCGGAGAATACATGAAAGTTTAAGGGGCGGGAGTCAAAGCGTCGGTGGATACCACTATCAACACTGCTGGTCTCCCAGGCAGCTCTTCCACGTAAAAATGATGATGTTCCGACCCCTGCTCTGGTGGCGCCAACACGCACACCTTGTTGCCTTGAGATTCAAGAATGAATCCCTTGATAGCCCAAATGCATCGAAGCCAAACTAACTTATCGTATTCAATGTAAATAATAAGCTCGGACAACTCGGTCTTTAACGGCTTTACTGTTGAACATCTTAACCCCGATAATCTCCGTCCGTCCATAATGACGTTTGGCCGAGCCATTCACATTTAAGAAGCTATTTACGCCCCGGTTAAACCATTTCCTGTTCAAATATTCATCATGGGCTTTCTATACTCACAATTTTTTGTTACTCCCCAATACCCCAAACAGTCCTTTGCGGATCAGACAGTGCTGATCACCGGCGCCAATGTCGGCTTAGGGTTAGAAGCTGCACGCCATGTCACGCGACTGGGCGCCTCTCGAGTGATCCTCGGCGTTCGCAATGTGAAAGCTGGCGAAACTGCGAAGGAGGACATTGAGAAGTCCACAGGCCGCTCAGGCGTGTGTGAAGTGTGGGAGGTAGACCTATCCTCATACGCATCCGTCATCGCATTCAGCGAGCGTATCGCGAAGCTCCCCAGCCTGGATGTAGCCATCCTCAATGCCGCCATTGCAACAGGAGAGTTCTCAACACCCGAAGGCTATGAGCGAAGTATCACCGTGAATGTGATCAGCACCCTCCTTCTCGGACTCCTCCTCCTCCCAACGCTAAAGTCGACCCGAAAACTGTTCCCATCACGCACGCCCCACCTCACATTCGTCGTGAGCGAAGTCCATGGCTGGGTCAGCTTCCCCGAATGGAAAGAAGATCAACCGATGAAAACAATCAGCGACCCAACAAAGGCGAACATGCGCGAGCGCTACCCATTGTCGAAGTTGCTCGAGGTGTTGCTCGTGCAGGAACTAGCAGGCCGGGTTCGCGGATCAGAGGTCATCATCAACATGGTCAACCCTGGTCTCTGCCACTCACAGCTCTTAAGGGAGGGAGGATGGAGCTACATGCTGTTCAAGTTGGCCGTGGCTCGGTCTACCGAGGTTGGCTCGCGGACCCTTGTAGCCGGGGCTGCAGCTGGACTCGAAAGCCACGGCGCATATATGACGGATGGACATGTGGAGAATACGGCTCTTTCGCCATTTGTGCGTAGTGATGAAGGGCGACAGGCGCGTGAGAAGTTGTGGAGTGAGTTGTCGTCGATCTTGGAGGGTGTTCGTCCTGGTATTATGCAGAACGTGTAATCGCTTAATATCATTGAAATATCCACTCAGGTAATATTATTTAGTATTGAGTGAAATGGGATGTCATTTTATGGAAAACAACGAGTACTTTCGCACCGGGTTGGGCAAATCTCTGTCTGACATCTGCAAAATGGACCGTTTAGAGTCAGCAGTTGACACAAAACGTCGATCAGCTACTGAAATTCCCGGTCCTATCAAATTGCTTTTGTTGATGTGGCCCTAAGTTCTTGACGGGCGTTCTCATTCGTAGATCATCATAGTCCTGGCAGCAATTGCCCGCTTTACTAGCTCAGCCAGCCCATTTGCAAATGCAACGGTCCATCACAGAGCAAACACTCCGCCAAGCAGATACGAAATAATGGTAAGATACATGGTTCCAACGACCGCTGTGCTACTCGAGAGCTTGTCCAACAGATGGCGGTGGCCTGAATAACGAGGTCCTATTGACTGCTCGCTTTGTTCAACAAAGAGCTCGCCGGTGCCAAGAGAGGAGTTCACAATGACCGTGAGACTATACAAGACAATTCGCTATGCTCAGCTGTGTTCATTTAAGTCTGATTGTCCCAGCGCTCGACTGGGGTTACTTGTTGAGATCTGTACTTGCTGCTACTCATTTTACTGAATATATTCAACATGGTTCCTCTTTTAGAATCAATATCTGACGACTCTCACTCAACTACGACCTTCAAGAATTTGTCTAACGGGACTCCGATGCCAAGTGTTGACCTGACTCTCACTAGTCGTCCTCGGCGACTTTTATTTCTCGCTGATGCTCTCTATCCACCCCTTTCTGCTCATGCGGAACACCCAGACATTCTCCTCCAAAGAATCCTCCAATTGGCCTGGACTGCAACAATCCGATCATTTGCCTACACGACTACACTTTACATAGGCGAGCAATACCACAAGGGTCGATGCTATGTTGGCGAGGCAGCTCACGCCTTTTCCAGACCGACCGTCCAAATCCACATAGATCCCCATGATGCCGTTGGAGATCTATTTGCTCATTCGGTTGAAACGTTGGCGTCTTTGAGAAATACAACTGTGGTAGCAAATGGAATCTCTGGAATCGATAGAAAAGAGGGTGGCTTCAACGTGACAATTGTCTACGAGAGGCAGCCCTCAAATGAAAGCTGCGAGACATGCTGTCCTATACCAATTGAATCCCCTCAATCAGATTCAATTTTATCGGGACTACTTCTTTGCATATGTCACAGTCCAGATGACAAATTACATGCTCGACTGGACCTAGGCGACACTGGCATCGATCTACAACTCGTGACGAGCCTTCTGCATAGCTTTAACCAAGCACTATCATCGATGGATGGCTCACCAGCACAAACTATTGGCAGGCTCGAGCTATGCTCATTACAAGACCGGGACCTGATTGCCGGGTTCACCGGCACACTTGCACCTCCCCAGGATGCCCTTCTACATGATCTCTGTTTCCGACATGTCCAGATAACCCCTGACGCCCAAGCTGTATGTTCCTGGGATGGCAATCTTACATACCGAGAACTCAAAGAGAAGACTTGTCGCCTGGCTCATTGGCTTGTCGGTGAAGGCGTAGGACCGAGTGTCTTCATCTCTTGTGCCTTCTACAAATCTACATGGGCTGTCGTGGCTCGCCTCGCTGTCCTCATGGCCGGTGGTGCATATGTCTGTGTGGATGGAAGTGATCCGCCAACATACCTCAACTCCGTTCTAGAACGCACCCAGATCAAGATCATGTTGACCTCCGCCGGGTATAAAGACAGGTTTTCCAGCCGGGTTGAAACCGTGTTCGAAGTGAGCGAGGCTTCACTTTCGACACTCCCAATGGTATATGGACCCCCCGCTTCAGATGTCACGCCAACCGATCCATGTGTTGTCCTATTCACATCAGGCAGCACAGGTAACCCCAAAGCCATCGTACAAGAACATCGCAGCTATGCCTCTGCCCTGACAGATTATCTCCGCGTTATGGAGATGGGCCCACACAGCCGGATGTTCCAATTTGACGCCTACGCCTTCGACATCAGCAACAATGACTTCCTGGCACCGCTCATGGCCGGAGGATGTTGCTGTGTGCCAACAGTCTCACTGACCATAGACGCACTCATGAACGACATGAACGCATTGCAAGCCAACATTATGTTCGTAACACCATCAGTCGCCATCGACATCGACCCAGACCGTGTCCCAACACTGAAGATGATGTGTATCGGCGGGGAGCCGGTCTCAGACGCCGTGTTGTCCAAATGGCTACACCGCGTGCCGGTCGTCAACCAATACGGTATGGGAGAGATCGCATCTCTGTGTGCCTATAACCGCAACCTCCAGATAGGGCGTGGTGCAGTAGTCGGTCGTCCTGCGACCGGAGCAATCTGGATTGTTAACCCTGATAATCCCGAACAACTGATGCCCGTCGGGGCAGTAGGAGAACTCCTAGTTGAAGGACCACATCTATCGCAAGGGTACTTGGACCATGTCTCCGGAAAGTCTGAGAACTTCCTATCAACAGCACCAGCTTGGATGGCACAGCTTCACCCCGATAGACCTAACCATCGACTCTACCGGTCCGGGGACGTAGGTCGCTGGAACCACGACGAAACCCTTGAACTAATTGGTCGCAAGGACAGCATGCTGAAACTCGATGGGGCACGGGTTGAAGCCGAGCAGGTGGAGTATGTACTCCGCCGCAACCTGATGACAGGCGACGCAGCCATTGTCGATGTCCTCGGTGTGGCTGATGGCCTAGGGGATCCAACCCTCGTGGTCTATCTGTACCTTACGAGCAATCCAATAAATCTGGAGAGTGGGCCTATCGAGGAGATGCAATTCCGACCGATTAGTGACAGGCACGCAGTGCACACTGTAACCCGGTCACTCAGTGATGCTGTCAGCAAGAACCTGCCAACCTATTACGTCCCCAGTTTGTATCTCCTGATTGATCGCGTGCCACGCACAAAGTCGAACAAGACGGATCGACGTAAACTCCACATGCTGGGACAGGCGTATTACATGGAGCATCGAGGGGAGTTGAGAGATATCACTGTCTGGCCGGAATGGGAATAGGATGTTCTTTGGAGGATACAGATCGACTTGTTGGGGATATGGGTTGATTGTTTAATATATTCGCACTTTAATATTAAGACACGGGCTGAGATTAAGGTAGTTTGCAGTTATGGGGTTAGAATCGGCCTTTAAATTGTTGTTTATTTCGTCGTCGATCGTCATTCCATGTGTCGAGTTTATCACTGCGAGCCGTTGTGGAGTTGGATATCTGATAACTCGAAGAAACTGTTAACCTGAAACGGGGTTCTTCGCCGACAGCCCCTGTTTCATGGGGGTTCGGGGCATCTTCGGACGTTCTACACTTGTATATCGAAACGGAGGCCAAGTGCGTCTGCCTTCCATTTTGGCTGTTATCGCGGCGATTAACAACTACAACACAGTCGAGTTTCGACAACCTTTACCATCGACGAGACCTGTGCGTGAACTACAGTCATCCATTGAGAAAGCCCCCGGTTAGAGCCGTCTGAAACGCCAACGGTGGGTCTATTCAGGAACTGGAAGGCCACCTGACGATCATTGCAACTGTCAGGGACAACTCACACTTCCAACTCGGGGCTTACTTCTAAAGGCATTGATCAAGGCTCTAGTCTACTCAAGTTCAAACAGGCTAAGCCCACCTACGCAGCCGCTCCCTATCCACTTCTCAACAGTGCAGCCTACTCCGTACACTTCTAAGATATAAAGCAGCTTTCGCATGTTCATCATGTCTTCATCAGGGCAATTCTTTCTCTTCCTCCCCTCGTTCATTCATTCCTTTGATTCCATTCCTTAACGTACTGCTGGTACAGTCGTTCTTTTCTTTTTCATTGCTTTCTGGACAAATTCTGGCAAACAATGTCCCTCCTCAAATCCCTCGTGGCAGCTGTCGCCCTCTTGGGCGCCCACGCCCAAGCCGCCGGTGTGTCAGGCACCGCAGTCGGCTTCGCATCAGGCACAACTGGCGGCGGCAGTGCGGCCGCCGCTGCGCCTAGCGATACCACCGAGTTGACCCAGTGGTTGACCGACAGCACCCCGCGTACCATCCTCATCGACAAGGAGTTCAACTACCTCGGCACGGAGGGCAAGTGCACCGACTGCAAGTGCTGTATCCCTGAATCCAACACCTGCGGCAGCGCTGGCCAGAATGCCATCGATAACTCCGACTGGTGTGGCAGCTACCCAACTACCACTTGTACTTACGACAAGGCTGGCATTGAGGGTATCAATGTTGCGTCGAACAAGTCTATTGTCGGTGTTGGCAGTAATGGTGTCATTCGTGGTAAGGGTCTCCGCTTGACCGGTGTTAGCAATGTTATCATTCAGAACATTCACATCACCGAGTTGAACCCTCAGTTCATCTGGGGTGGTGATGCCATTACTCTCGATGGTACCAACAACATCTGGATTGATCACGTCAAGGTCAACCTCGTTGGTCGTCAGATGTTCGTCTCTGGTTATGAGGCTAGTAAGTATTCCTTTATCCTTTCTCCATAGATCTATACTTACCAAAAACCAAGGCGGCGCGGTCACCATCTCCAATTCTGAATTTGACGGCCAGACCAGCTGGTCCTCCTCCTGCGACGGCCACCATTACTGGACAGTGTAAGCAATAACATCCACAAACAAACATCAACACAAACTAACCAACCCCAGCCTCGGATACGGCAAAGACGACCAAGTAACATTCACCGGAAACTACATCCACCACACTTCCGGCCGCTCCCCCAAACTCGAATTCAACAGCTTCTGGCATGCCTACAACAACTACTGGTTCAACAACACCGGCCACGCCTTCTCCATCGGTGAAAGCACCAACGCTCTAATCGAAGGCAACGTCTTCCACCAAGTCAAGACCCCCATGCTAGAGGAGAGCTCGCCAGGCGCAACCTTCGCCGTGAGCTCCAGCTCAGCAGCAACTTGCAAATCCAAGCTCGGCCGCGACTGCGCACCAAACTCCCTTGTCCAATCCGGCACCCTTTCCGCTAGCGATGAGTCCGTGCTGAGCGCCATGCCCAAGGGCGAATCCAGCGTCAACGTTCTGGCTGCTAGCCGCGTCCGCTCATCCGTTCTGTCCAATGCTGGTGTTGGTAAGCTCAGCTCGTCGAACTCGAAACGCCAGTTCCGGGGTCAGATTGCCCGTGTGCTTTCCTCTGCTGGTCCTGGTGCTTCGCCTGCCGGTCCTAAGCCTACTTGGAGCTGGAGGACTGTTGGCGTTAAGCCTACTCCTTCCTCCTTCCCTACTGCCTTCCCTACTGCTTTCCCTACTGAGTCTCCTCAGGGTTCCCCCTTTGGTGGTAAGGGTGGGGGTGAGGGTCCTTCCGGTGGTTTCCCTTTCGGTTGGTTCTAAATGCACACCACTGAACTAACTCATGGAGTGACGATTTCAACCTAGGTTATGGACTCGGGTTCTATGTCACTACATGTACTTCTTTTCACTTCTTACATAAAGCTTGACTGGTTTATGTGAACACGCTGTCTTGCTAATTTTGTATTTATTCTTGAACTATATGTTGCTGTAGGTAGAAATATCTGTCTCTTCGAGGCGAATAGCCTGCTCTTCAATCCTTTTCCATCTTCCCATATAGACAGACATCCACCAGTGCAGCACATTCTTAGCTCGTGCCCTGAGGTAGGGCCGAGGCTCTATGTCTCGGGCTCTCGGGCTCTCGGGGTGTGTCTCCTTGTTCCGACCCGTCTTTTCCGAAGTCCAAATAGATAGACCTCCGCTGGCGCCCCGAATCTTTGACAGTACATGAACCAAGCGCCCGAGCAGGTATGCATGCACAGCGCGGGTCCTTTTGTTTTCGCCACACACTGACGCTCTCGATTCAATGATCGCCGCACCCAAGTGCGCCCCTGATAGCCAAAGGCGTATGCAAGTAACGTATTCGCATCTCGCGAACATATCCTTAAACCCTTCATTCACCCATCATACCCCCAAGCCGAAGCAACAGCAGGGTTCGAAACAAAGAACGCATTCTTCATATCACCAAAGTGCATCTCATCCCCAAACCCCGGAATCCCAACTGAACCAATAGTAAACCCCGCATCAGGATCAACAGGCAACCAATTAGACGTGAAGCGCGTACTCCCATCTGGCATTTCCAGCGGTGTAAGCGCTTCCTCTTCATCGACTCTGTGCGTGGAGTATTCAGAGTATCGACGTGGAGAAGTATGAGCCTGCGTCTGACACTGACTCTGGGCATGGCCTTGGTCTTGGCCGTGCGTATTCAAATCCACACCAAAGATACTAATGTGCAGCCCCTCATCCCGTTCCCGGTCGCTCTCCTCCCAAGCCGAAGCATGACTGGAGTCAGGCGACAGACAAGGATCCGAACTCGGCGACGCCGGGAACGGATAGGCCATGGGGTTCGGGGAGGGAGTCATGAAGAGGGCGCGTTCGGTTGCGAGGGCGTCGCGGAGTTGGATTGGGGGATTTTCGGGACTTGTGTTTGGTTGGGCTGTTCGCTGTGGCTGGAGGTGTAGGGGATTACTACTTGGGCTTGCAGATGTTAGTTGCCTGTCATGGTTATTGCGCCTCGGTTTGTGCCTCGGTAATTTTGTTTTTTCTTCTTTTTTTCTTTTTCTGTTTCTTGGCTTGCAGATTGTGAGGGGTTTTATTTACTTTGAGTCCACACTGTGTTGTCTCACTAGACCGGCTTCATACCATAGTTGTGGGTATGGCTGGAATGTATTGGTCTTGGGTGCGTATTCGTTCCAGTTGAACTGTTCAAACCAGGTCGTGTCTAGGTCTTCTTGCATTGCGAACTGGAAGTCGCTGGCGATGAATGGGTGTGGACTTAGATCTTGCGATGCCATTGCTTGCTGATCGAGGAGGTTATCCATCGGCCAGGTAGGCATATCGAAATGTGTTGCTTCGGTCATTATGTCGGATGTGTAGATCTGCCGGCAGGACTAAGAGCAGGAATAGCTAAGATGCTCGGCGCATGCGATGGGCGCAAGAAGTGTAGAAACGGCTCTTGTCAACAGTGAAGCTTAATATGTATTGCGCGCTGTGGATGTCCAGTGCAAAGCTCAAAGAACATGAAATCCAAAGAAAATACTATTCCCCGCAAAGTCGGGGCCATGGTTTATTTATTCTAACAAAGGATATTTAAAAAAAGGAACAAGCGGAGAAAAAACCTGGAGAACGCGAAGCGAAGAGCTACTTGCATATCGGCCAAATACCAAAGAGGCAATAAAGCGCCGCATGATCTTGACGGAAAAGTTTAGCTTCAAATCTCAACATTTAACCGACACTTTTTCCCCGGATTTTTACAGTGAGGTCTGTGCTGTCGGTCCGAACAGAGAGAAGAGACCAATCGGTGTATTCCTACAGTCCCCCGCCTTTCGGCTAAATAAGGGGCTCGCTTCAATAGAAGAACTTTGTTGTCCGGAGGAATGGGTCAAATACCCTTCATGTTTCACGTGGCGTGGTTAATATAGAAGGAAAACTTAGTTTGTGGTGAGATGTATACTTCCTTGCAAGCGAAGGCCAAGCGAACAATTACAACACGCGTCCCTGAGATTTTGACCCGGGAGCAAGAAATGAAACGAAGGTAAAATATATTATATACCGGTACGAGCAGATATGTACACAATAGCCATGATACATAGAACAAAAAGAGACACCATCCCAGCCCGATCACAAAACGCCGCACCGAAACTAGTAGAGCTATGTATAGACAGAACCGAAAGGGGGTGAAGAAACGCAGAGATCCGGAGGAGAGATGAAATGAGTTCCTGGGGATTGAGGGGCCCCACAGGAGCAGCGGTGCGAGTGCCACAGTAGCGGGAAGATCGACAGGAACCAAGACAAGGTCTCATCGAGGGTTGCAGTTGCAACGGATTAGAGGGCTAATCCGGTGCCCTTGCGTGTCCAGCGGTACAGGGCGAGGACTGCTTTGCGGCGGTGCCGAATCTCGCTCGGGTTTACCGGGCGGCCTCGGGCCTGTGCGACTGCGCTGCGCATCACTTGCCGAAAGCTGCGTTGGTATTCTGTGTTTAGGGTTACCACGCAGGATTCTGTGGCTCGGATCATTGTTTCGCAGGCGTTGAGGATGCCTTCGCCGGCTTCTTTTTGGAGGCGCTCGACGATTAGTAGGAGGAGGAAGCTTCCTTGTAGGAGTTGGATGCCGAAGAAATAGGGCATGAAACTGATGTCCGGGTCAAAGCGGAGGATTTGTTGCACCGAGTCGGCGGCTTCTAGCGCGTGGGAAATTGTGGATGCGAAGGCTGGTGATGATGTCCAGAAATCTTTGTCTTCGATCAGTGAGACAGGGTCCCACTTGCCAACTAGTAGGATATGGAGAACGTGGACGAGGTAGGACGAGTAGGCGATCACGGTCTGAGTGTGCCAAGAATAGGCCTGAGACATTTGCGCGTCGACTGGCTGGTCTGGTTTATTGGGATACCCGCTTGACAATGAAGCTTCAGAGTCTGCCGCGGCAAAAGTGGTCAGGCTGGATTTGTAGATTTCCAGCTGGCGTAGAACCTCGGCAACGTGGACATCCCATGCTTCTTTGCCTTGAAGTCGGGCACCAAGCGTAGGATGGTTTCGGGCTTGGTTGAGGTCAATCAATTCACCGGTTATCGTCATGAGAGGGAGGAAAAAGCCAAGAATGGAGTGGTCGTGGCAGACAAAGTTTGGGAAGACCCGCCGTTTGTTCTGATCGCCAGACCGGAGGCATTGGGGGCCATCGGGACGGGGACTGTTCGTGTGGATTATTCCAGCCTGCCATGCATTTTCATCGAGTGGAAGCAGTAGGTCCTCGCTTTCAGCATCGAGGAGGGCAAGTGGGCGATTGTAGCACAACGCGAGATGGCGATCCATAATATACAGCAACCACCACGTCCTGCGCCGCTCTTCACGATGCTCTTCCGTGATAGGACTACTGTGAGGATCATGACTTTGATCGCAAACGCAATTCAAGCTCGGTCGCGAGGGATTTGAGTAGAACGCCATGCCACCCGGTGAGCCAGGCCACCCTCCCAGCGGGTAGCCAAAAGACGGACTTGAACCGTCAGTCAAACAGTCAACATTAGACCGAACTTCCATCTCCTGGTTCAATTTAAGTTCTCGGGCCAATGTAAAGGCCGCATGCCACCTAGTCTCGAATTAGCAACATGAACAGGATTGAGGACCAGGTACATACCATCTCATACTTGCAGCCTTTTGCTCGCTGGATGAAATAATAGAAGCAACATGAATGTAGGTAATGACATCGTCCAGAGACCCAGCAGGGCCCACCAGTCCTTTATCATCACCGACTCCTTCGAATGGGTGGTAAGCTGCGGCAGCTGAAAAGTCCTGGGGAGCAGTGACATTCTCCGGAGGGGACGCCTCCTGATCCTTGAAAGCAACGTGAATCAAAGGTCGAAGCAATCGTATAATCAATGCACACAAGAATTGACATATCTTCCGACGTTGTAACGGCGATATAGACAATGAGAAAGCCCGATCATCCACAGCAGCAACCCAGAGCATACTAGCCAACAGCGCAGGGCTACTAGGCCTGGGACGGTCGGCGCTAAGAAAAGATGCCTTCCGAAGCACGAAACAGTGAATATGATGGCACACAGGGTGCATATGAGTTGAGAAAGCGCTAGTAAAATAGAGCTCGAGCAAATCGCAAACAAGTCGACGTGGCAGATTCGACTCGAGATAAGGCATAAGAGGTTCCAACACAGGATACTTCAACGGCGGCCGCGAAGATGACGGCTGACTGTGCGCCGAGTGATTCCCACCCGACACAGAAGGTATAGGCGGCGGTCGCTGGCTCACTTGATGACCAGCCAAATCAACCGGATTCCAAATATCCATCAGCCGAGGCAAAGGCGGTTCTCCAGCACCCGCAGCTGCACCCCCTAAGAGATCATAAGAGTCAGGAGACAGATGTGCCGCAGAGAGCCATTCCTCCGTCACATTCGCAGCAGGCGCGGGCCGCTGCGGTCGTGCTCCGTCAACCACAGAGCGACGCCCATCGACGCTGGGAGCAGACATCCCACTAATCTCGTTCGTGGCCGGCGAGCGCTGGTGAAAGGTCGAGGTAGGCGAACTATTATCCAATGGCGACATAGCTTGTTCCGACATTTGGTGGTCACCATTCCCATTCGACTGCTTCGCTTCTGTGCGACTGCGACCCGCCTCGCTCGCCCCGGTGCCGTTATTCATAGCCATGTTTGCCTTGGATCGAGCGATGCGACCTCGTTTGCGTCGCTCGCGTGTAAATTCACAATGGATGTCACTGCGCAGACAGCGCGAGCAGGGAAAGGCTCGGTCGCATCGTACTCGGCGGGTGTGGCAAGAGTCGCAGGCCACTCTGTTCCGGCGCCATCGTCTCTTGCCGTTCGAGAGCTCGACCGAGGCGGGGGCCGTGGACGGCTGATCCCCCTGGGAATCCATTTCAGGACATCATTGGCAGGGAAGGGTTGTGTATGTGTGTATAGTATGTGTTCGGTGTATGTAGAGGTCAGAGTTCAAAGAAAACGTTGCGGGGAAAACACGCTAATGTCTCACCCGCAAATCTCCAACTCGGCCAAAATTTCCTTTTATTTTGTTACAATTACAAGTCTTTCTTAGTCGCTCGTCTAACTTTTTAGCTCGCTCAGCTCTTCTGGAGAGCACGCTTAAACCGCTCTAGCGCCCGATCACGACTTTTGGCATGGTCCACAATCGGCTTAGGATACCCCTTCTTCTGCGCAATAGCCTCAGCCCCGCGTGCGTAAGGTTCATGGATGGCTTTGTTGGACACTTCGCGCAGCTCCGGCACCCAATGGCGGATGTACTCGCCCTCAGGATCGAAGCGCTCGCTCTGGCGCAGCGGGTTGAAGATGCGGAAATAGGGCTGCGGGTCAACGCCCGTGCTCGATCCGAAGCCCCAGCCCCCGTGGTTGGAAGCAAAGTCTCCATCGATCAGGTTCTCCATGAAGTGTCGCTCGCCACGGCGCCAGTCCAGCATTAGGTCCTTGGTAAGGAAGGACGAGACCACCATCCGCGTACGGTTGTGCACCCAGGCCGAGTGACGAAGTTGTCGCATTGCTGCATCGACGATCGGGTATCCAGTCTTTCCGTCGCACCAGGCTTGGAAAAGGTCTTGGTCGTATTCCCATTCGATGTTGGTATGCTCGGGCTTGAAACACTTGTTCATACTGGGAATGGTTAGCGCAAGCCGTTATTGTCGGCACACATCACGTACCAGATGAATGGCCAGTTTGCCAAAACGTGTTTGTAAAAGTCGCGCC
>ERZ1673737.2084-NODE-2084-length-17402-cov-7.787341_pt1 | contig 17402 bp, 10 predicted proteins | sample MGYA00580211_ERZ1673737 | MGnify/ENA primary metagenome ERZ1673737 (study PRJEB41218, sample SAMN15661789) | gut metagenome | host: Homo sapiens | place: Canada: London | collected 2015-08-20/2019-03-30 | study: EMG produced TPA metagenomics assembly of... | reverse complement strand
CATCACGGTAAAACCCGAGTGTGCCGCTATGATTTACAGGATGGTTACATGGGGGAAGGGGGATTGGCTCGGCGCTCGTATTCGCTGCCGCCCCCAGCTTCACGGGATGACATCAAGTCCTCTTGGAGCATATTGTTTGCCTACGGCTTATGCCGTTCGGGAATCGCAATAAACCAGATCCTCTCTTTGCCGTTCACAGAATATTTTTACCGTTCAGAGAGTTTTTGCAGCTAAAATGTTGCGCAACAAAATGTTGCTCAATGGATGTGAAGCGTTTTGTCGTATGAATCAAATGTACCTATTTGATTCGTCGAGAGGCTGAGCGACATGAGCATGCCCACCACCTATCGTGGTTCTCTGACACGCGAGCAGTGGCTTGTTAATGAGACGCGTGTCGTTGCGCGCCTCATGGTGGACGAGAACTTTTCTGATACGAAAGAGATAATTGAAAAGGTCACCGTCCAAAATCTCTTTCAATATCCTACTGAGCGTGAGCAAAAGTCTATCGCCCGTGCTTGCTGCCGCCGGTTGTTGGCTCTTAGCGAAGACGAAGGCGTGCGCGCGAGCCTGATTAATCTTGCTGCGTATGGCTCGCTCGAACAGCTTGCGCAGGTCAACCTGTATGCAATGATGTGCGACAACCGAGTTGTCTGGGACTTTATGACGTGCGTGATTGCCCCTAAGTTCAGTCTTTTTGATCTCTCGCTTCGAAAATCGGAGATCGTTACGTTTATCGAAGGGCTTCGCGCGCAGGACGATCGCGTTGCAACGTGGTCGGATGCTACGTGCAATAAAGTGCGCCAAGTCCTCGTCAACTGTATAGAGGGTGCTGGATTGTATAGCCGCAAAACTGAAGCCCTTCGTCCGCCATTGCTCGATTTTGAGCTCGAGCGTTGCGTTCGGGCCAACGACGATGCTGCGGTTCTGCCTGCCTTTGGCATAACGGAATAGGGGTGCGAGATGACAGCAACCGAGTTGCCTTCAATCGATATGAGCTTTGAGCTCATTCGTTCCAAATTCCACGACCCCGAGTTTTTGAATTGTCGTGGCTTGGGTGGCGAGGTTCCACTTTACATCTATCCATATGCAGCTAGGCAAGAAGACCAGGTGCGCGCTCTGACTCAGCAGCTAGTGGATGATAACGAACGCGAGCGCCAGGCAAAAATCGACGCCCCTAACATTGTTTCGTTTGATCTGTGGAGCGTATTTATCGGCATTTGCGAAAAACGCGGCATCTTAGAAAAGATGAGCGCCCTTGAGGAAAAACGAGGCAGCGATCACTTCTTGCAACGCATGCAGAGCCGAATGGGGCCCGAGAAGTACCTCGAGTTCATTCACGGCAGCTTTATCGAGAGATACGGCGAGCCGAAGCGCGGGCGCGACGTCCTGATTATCACGGGCGTCGGCAAGATTTACCCGTTCATGCGTGCCCACATCATTCTCGAGTCTATTCAGCCGGTATTTTCCGATATCCCCGTCGTTTTGTTTTATCCCGGCACCTATGACGGGCAGCAGTTAAAGCTGTTTGGCACGATTGCCGACGGCAACTACTATCGCGCGTTTAACCAACTCTAAAAACGTTTCCGGTCATCGAAAGGCATTCCCATGAAGATCAAAGATATGTTTGAGCACGACATCGACCGAAACATTAACGGTGTTATTAAGGTCGATCAGGAGGATGACGGCAGTGTCAGGCAAGAGCTGAACGAATACGTTGTGACCGACGAGCTTCGCCGCCATTTCAAGACGCTTTTCGATGCGTATGACCGGGCTCTCGATGATACGACGGATAAAATCGGCGTGTGGATTAGCGGTTCGTTTGGCTCGGGTAAATCTCACTTTCTCAAGATGCTCAGCTACCTGTTCACGAACCGTGAGGCGGCAGGTAAAACTGCGATTGAGTATATTGCTCCGCGTTTTGAAGATGACGAACTTGCCGACAAAGCAAAGCGCGCGGCGGGCGTGACGACCGACGCTATCCTCTTTAATATGGGCATCAAAAGCCCGCTCAATAAGGATGGCAGCGCGGTTGCGCGCATTTTTGCCAAGATGTATTACGAGAGCCGTGGGTTCTACGGTGCAGATTTTAAGCTCGCTCGCCTGGAGCGTCGTATTGACGATGCCGGTAAAACTTAGGAATTCCGTGCCGCATTTGAAGAGATTAATCATAGCCTCTGGGTCGATGGCCGCGAGGACTACGACTTTAACTCCGACGACGTTATCGAGGCACTCGGTCGCACGGGCGTCATGAGCAAGGACGAGGCAGAGCGCTGGTATGAAAAATCGGAAAGCAATGATTTTTCAATCGACCAACTTACCGACGATATTGCTAAATACACAAAGCGTCGAGAGCAAGAATGCGGCGGCTCATATCGCATGATCTTTATGGCCGACGAGATGAGCCAGTTTATCGCGAGCGATACCGAGCTAATGCTGAACTTGCAGAGCATTGTCGAGGCGCTGGGCACCAAGTGCGGCGGTCGCGTGTGGGTCATGGTCACCGGACAGCAGGCGATTGATCAAATTACCAAGGTTAAGGGCAGTGACTTCTCCAAGATTCAGGACCGCTTTAATACGCGTTTGTCGCTGAGCAGCTCGTGCGCCGATGAAGTTATTCGTCGCCGCATTTTGGCGAAAAATCAGGATGCGAACGACTTGCTGAAGGCTGAGTATCAGGAGCGCTCGGCGGTCCTCAACAACTTGTATAGCTTTAAGGATGCAGCGGCCGATCTAATTGGCTATGAGGGCGCCGAAGACTTCGCCAACACGTATCCGTTTGCTGATTACCAGTTTAAGCTCATTCAAAAAATCATGGACGAGCTGCGCAATCACGGCGCGTCCGGAAAAAACAGCTCAAGTGCCGAGCGTTCCATGCTGAGCGGCTTTCAAGACTCCGCTCGATGCATAGAGGACAAAGACCAGAACGCGCTGGTTCCGCTTTGGCGTTTCTACAATACGATCTCGACGTCGCTCGAGGACTATCATCGTCGTGTAGTTCTTCGAGCGGCGGATGCTGCCCAAAAGGGGCAGGGTCTCGAGGAATGTGACATTCCGGTACTCAAGCTGCTTTTCTTGATCCTGTATGTCGATAAGGACATGCCGGCAAACGTTGAAAACTTGGTCACCCTTATGACCGACGACGTCCGCACCGACCGCATTAACGTTCGCGAGCAGATTTCGCAGTCCCTGGAGCGTTTGGTACGACAAAACTATGTGGCTCGCAATGGCGAAACGTATAAGTACCTGACCGACGAAGAGCAGGAGATTGCCCAGCAGATTTCGCGCGTGCAGCCGGATGCTGCGAAGATTTCGTCCAAGGCCGCACAGATCATGTTTAGGCAGGTCTTCGAAAACGCTAAGGTAACGGTCGGCAAAAACGTTTTTGACGTTGAGGAATATTTGGACGACACCCGTTTTAACAGCGCGTTGGGGCTGGCGCTACGCGTTGTTTCTGGTGTGGATGGCACTCCGATCCCTTCGCGCGAGGACCTGCTCCTTAACTCTAGCAGGGGAGAGGCCATTGTGGTGCTCGATTCCCAGCAGGATTATTACGACTGTCTGTATCAGTCGGCATGTATTGAGCAATACCTCAATAGCCGTCAGGCAGACAATCGCAGCGAAGTGGTGGCTTCGATCTTGCGCGGCAAGCAGGAAGAGCGCGTTGCTCTGGATAAGCGTGCGGAGGACCTTATGCGCCAGGCGGTGCTGCATGGAACGTTTTATGTCTACGGCAGTGAGTATTCGCCAGTCAAATCGGCGTCTGCCAAGAATATGATCGAGGACTGCGTACGCCAGCTTGTTTCCGTTACGTACAACAAGTTGTCGCTTATTGATAAAAACTACGACAGTGATGTGCAAATCAAGCAAATTCTAACCGCTTACACTCCGGCAATGAATGGGCAAGAGCCTAACGCCGGAGCCATCGAAGCGGTTATGCGCCTGCTGGAAGCTCGCGCTGCCCAACATATGCAGGTAACGATGGCAGAGCTGCTCGAGACATATCATGCGAAGCCTTATGGTTGGGCGGAGATTGACATTGCCGCCGTGGTTGCAACGCTGCTGGCACAAAAGCGCGCTCGCCTGCTTTGCGCGGGACAAGCGATTGATCTTAGGGATTCCAAGATCCTCGATTTTCTGCGAAAGGCTGCTAAGGCACGACAGGCTGTTGTTGAGGCGCGCCAGCAGCTTTCGCGGGCGGCCATATCTAAGGCGCGACAGGCCGTAGAAGAGTTGAGCGGCAATCATACTCTGCCGCTCGAAGAGGACGGCCTTGCCGAGGCATGTCGCGGGGAGCTTGAAAAGCGCCGCGATAGCTTGGCGAGCCTTCTTTCGGTCGAGTACCAGCGTAACCCAGGTTACCCGGGCTATAAGGAGGTCGTGGATGCAAAGAACCTTATCGAAGGCTTATTGCGGAGCGGCCGCGATGCCGTCGATCTAATTATGGCGATCGCCGGAAAAGAGGAGGAGCTGGGAGATACGGCTGAAGATCTCGAAGATATTGACGAGTTTTTCGGTAGCAAGGTAGCTGTATTCGACAGTGCCTGCGAGATATTCAAGCGAATGGAGAGCGAGCGCGATTACTTTGAGGCCGATTCGGAGACGCTTGATGCGCTTTCCGTCATTGGAGGAGCGGTTAAACAACCGAGTCTGAGTCTGCAGTTCCAAAAGCTTTCAGAGGCAAACCTACAGGCGAGAGCTGCCTACAAGGAGCTTTTGGACCAAAAGCGCATCGCCATGCTCAATTCTGTCGAGGAGCGCTATGGGGATATCGAAGCGTACGCCCAAAATAAGGGCGTCGCTCTGGCGCGCATCGGGGAGACCCACAGCGTTCGAAAAGATGAGGTGCATAATGCGACAACGCTGACCGCCCTGGATGCGGTGCCGGCCAAGCTCGATCGTGCTCAGACGGCACTGTACAGAATGATCGATGAAGCCTATGAAGAGGCGAATCGTCCCAAACCGGCAAATACGAGTGTGACGGTAACGACCGATCATTCGGGGGTCACTGCGCCTGGCCTACCGAATGAGCCCCAATCTGTGCCGGTACCTAGGCGACGTGTTAAATCGGTGAGCCGCAGCATGGTCTTTAGGCCGCTGGAGCTGAGCTCGCAACAGCAGATCGATGACTATTTGGAGGCCGCGCGCAAAGAGCTGATGCGAAGCCTTGAGGGTAATGACGCCATCCGTTTGGGCTAAGGGAGAAACATGGATACGAAAGAGCTCGAAAAGTTTTGCCCTTGGGCACGCATCCGCTTAATTGATGAGGTGCGTCAGCGTTGCTATGCCTACGGGCTCGACGATGCGGGGCGTGAAGAATTCAATCGCGATGCAACCATCGTTAAAGGCACGGTGCTCTCTGCGCTCGAGCGCTCGCAACGTTCGGAGCTATATCGTCGCATAGAGCATGATGGCTATGCGCGCTTTTGCGAGGAAATGGCCTATACCTGGTTCAATCGCTTTGCTGCAATACGCTATATGGAAGTGCGAGGCTATCTACCCTGTGGCGTGCGCATGCTAAGTTCATATTGCGAAACCTCGGAGTACGATAGTTTTTCGCCAGACTGCTTGCGTATGCCGACGGAGCTTGATCTGCCGAGCTTAGAGCGCGATCGCGTGTTTGACCTTGTCGCTGCGGCAGATGATGAGGCGCTGTTCCGTCTCATTTTGGTGGCTCAGATGAACGAGCTCGCTGAGTGCCTGCCCTCCATCTTTGGTCGCGTGGGCACGGCGGATGCGTTGCTGCTTCCGACAAGGCTTTTGGACCGCGGTGAAGAAGGTGTGTTGTGCGCTCTTGTCGAACGGGTTAAGCGAAGCACGTGGGAAAACGTCGAGTCCCTGGGCTGGATGTATCAGTTCTACAATTCTGAGGTCAAAGACGCGTTCTTTAAATCTAAGGCCAAGGAGACGCCGGACACCATCGGTCCGGCCACACAGCTGTTTACGCCCAACTGGATCGTGCGCTACATGGTTCAGAACTCTTTGGGGCGTTTGTGGATGCTGAACAACCCGGGAAGTCACCTGCGCGATGGTATGGAGTACTACATCGAGCCTGATGCGGAGCACGAGGACTTCATTAAAATCGAGAGCCCCGAGGATATTTCGCTGTGCGACCCGGCTTGTGGATCGGGGCACATCCTCGTTTACGCTTTCGAGCTTTTGACAAAGATGTATTTAGAGCGCGAATACCGTATGCGCGACATTCCCGGACTCATTCTATCCAAGAACCTCCATGGTATGGAAATTGACTCCCGCGCTGCCCAGATTGCAGGGCTTGCGTTGGCCATGTGTGCCCGAGAGATGGATAGGCGTTTCTTTGGCCGTGGGGTTCAGGCAGATGTTGCCGTGCTTGAGCCGGTTATGCTGGAGGAGGATGATATTCCGCACGGCGCCGTGCTTGCCAAGAAGAAGGATCTGGTCGACGCTCTGGCGCACCTGGACGAGGTGGGTTCGCTGCTTGTTCCGAGCGAGGGCGACCTTGCCGCACTACGTGAGGCAATCGAGCTCACCGGCACCGATGGTCTGTTTGACGGTAGTTCTAAAAATAAACTGGAATGTGCCCTTAAGACCTGCGAGATCCTCGCTCGCCGCCACGACTGTGTGGTGGCCAACCCGCCCTACATGGGCAGCTCTAGCTTCGGCCCCTTCATGTCCAAATGGGTCAAGAAGAATTACCCCGACGTGAAGAGCGACCTGTGCACGTGCTTCATCGAGCGCGGGTTCAACCTCGCCGGGGACCGCGGCTACGCGGCAATGATCACCATGCAGAGCTGGATGTTCCTGGGCAGTTTCGAGAAGATGCGCTCCTCACTCATCGGGTCCAAGTCGATCCTGTCCATGCTGCACCTGGGGCCCCGCGCGTTCGACGCCATCGGTGGCGAGGTCGTCAACGTCACGACCCACGTCGTCTACAACGGCCGCACGGCATGCGAGGGCGCCTACGTGCGTCTCGTCGACATCAACAGCAGCGATGCCAAGCGCAAGAAGGCCCTCGAGGCGATCCAAAACCCCGACTGCGACTGGTTCTACTGCCGCGACGCCGAGACCTTCAAGCAGATCCCCGGCACCCCCATTGCCTACTGGGCAAGTGACGGGCTGATTAGTTCGTTTAAAAACGGAAAGAGGCTCGGAGACATAACGGATACCCATCTTGGAATGGCTACATGTGACAACGAACGTTTTCTTCGCCTATGGTGGGAGGTGGGGGATAAGGAAAGGGTCCTTCCGGAGGACTATCCCTATTCGTCCCCAAATGTTTCGTGGGTGCCCTACAACAAAGGCGGCATATTCAGAAAGTGGTACGGAAACGACGAGTATGTTGTCAACTGGTCAGGCGACGGCAAAGTCCTGGCTGAAGCGGGCGCAGTTATGGTTAACGAAGCCTTACGCTTCAGGCCAATGATATCGTGGACGCGGGTTTCCAGTGGGTCTCTTGCTGTTCGTCTAAAGCCCTCTGGGTTCATGTTCGATATGACTGGTCCAGCTGCGTTTGGTTTAGCCAACAAGCTGAAATTTAATGCAGCATTTCTTAACTCATCTGTCGGGCTTATGGTCGCGCGGTTTCTTTCTGCGAGCCTTGACTTTCAGCCGGGCCAAATCGCAACCTACCCGATCATCCAGAAAGAGGAACAGGAACTGTTAGTCAACGACATGGTCGACTCGTGCCGCGAACTGTCAAAAACCGACTGGGACTCGTTTGAAACCTCCTGGGATTTCAAACGTCATCCCTTGGTGTAGGTGGCAAATGTCTACGGATCGGTTTAATAGGCTTAAAGACAATTTGTCTCGCGTTGACAGCCTTCTCGCTCTTTATGAAATTTTACAAAAGGAAGAAGCCAGACGTCTGGTTAGTAGCAAGCAAGATGCACGTTCTGCTGACATATTGAGAGCTGCCGTTGTTCTACTTCACGGATCTCAGGAAGATTATGTTCGGGGGATGCTATCCGATTGGTTATTCGATAGGGCGGATTCAAGAGAACTCGAAGGCATTTCGTTGCTTGGTTCTGCTCAAAAGAGAGCTCAGAAATTTACGCTTAGGGATTTGGCTCAATATAAGAATGAACAGGTTTCAGCTGTGATTCAATCGTCAATCGAATCACAGCTTTCATTGGTCTCTTTTAACCAATACTCGGAGATATGCAGTTGGCTTTCCAAAATCGGGATTTCGCTAACTCAGTTTAAGAATCAATCATTAATTGAGAACCTGATTAAGCGTCGACACAAAATAGTTCATGAAGTCGATTTAAACAAAAAGCCTGGTAAGATCGAGAGTATTAAGGCTAGTACGGTCAGATCGTGGCGAGAAGCGGTTGAGAATATGCTTCGAATTGTAGATGAACAAATTGAGGGATGGGACGCTTCGTGATGCGCGCCCTGAGTTCGTTTGTATTTATCACAAGAGAGAGGCATGTAATACGCGATTTATTCGGCTTCTATCTGCAATCAAGGCTTCAATTCGTTGCCTCTTGAGTGCGGTTTTCGGGTCAACATTAGAGAAGGACTGTCATGGCCACTTTACTTCAAGATAAATACGAGGCTCGCAAGGCCGAGGTCAATGCTCGCTTTGAGCAGCTTCGCACTAACGAGGAGGAGCTCAACCGAATTTTTGCCAAGATCTACAACATGGAGGGCGAGGTGCCCATCGAGGTCGAGGACAAGTACGTATCGGTGGCGCGCATCTTCGATACCGCCGAAGAGATTCCCGAGAGTTATAAGGGCAACAAATACGTGCGCACCAAGCGCGACGAGATTACCTCGCTCATTAGCTATGCCGTGGGCTGCATGTTCGGCCGTTATTCGCTGGACGTGAACGGTCTGGTTTTGGCCGATCAGGGTGCCACGGTCAACGACTATCTGGCCAAGATGCCCGATCCCGACCATGTGACCTTTATGCCCGATAGCGACAACGTGCTGCCCATTACCGACGACGAGTACTTTGACGATGACATCGTGCGCTATTTTATTGACTTTGTGCGCACTGTGTACGGCGAGGAGACGCTCGAGCAGAATCTGGCCTTTATTGCCGAGGCGCTCGGCGGCAAGGGCACCTCGCGCGAGGTCATCCGCACCTACTTTTTGAAGGACTTCTTTAAGGATCATTGCCAGACCTACAAGAAGCGTCCCATCTATTGGCTGTTTGATTCAGGCAAGAAGGGCGGCTTTAGGGCGTTGGTCTACATGCATCGCTATCGCCCTGATTTGTTGGCGCTGATTCGTACGGGTTATATCCATCCTCAGCAAGAACGTTACCGCAATCGGCTGATGTGGATTGCCGACCAGATAGAGGTAAGCGACAGTCGTGATCGTGCTCGTCTTGCTAAGGAGCAAAAGCGCATAAGCGACCAAGCTGCCGAGCTCGTGAGCTACGAGGAGAAGGTCCATCACCTTGCAGACCAAATGATTGAGATTGATTTGGATGACGGCGTTAAGGTCAATTACGCCAAGTTCCAGGACGTTCTCGCCAAAATCAAATAGTCGTCTGCGCGCTAGAAGTCGAAAGAGCCGCTATGGGAGCATTGGTAAACAGCAATCAGATCATTCGAATCGATAGCAATCTTCTGCTCGATCCAACCATGTGCGATGCGTACATGGACGGTTCCTACTTATGCTTGACCCCCAATGAGTTCAACATCTTGTTTTGCATGGCTCAAAAACCGGGTCATGCATTTTCTCGCCAAGAGCTGTTTGTTGCGGCATTTGGCCACGATGACCCTAAGTCACATCGAGTGCTCGATAGCCATATCAAGAACATTCGCAAGAAATTGAAAGAAGATGCCCGCAACGCTCGTTGGCTTAAGGGCGTTCACGGTTATGGCTATCGTCTCGATTTTGCTCCGGGATTTGAGCCTGAGGCGAGCATTGGTGAAGGCGGGCGTGTATTTCGTTCTGCGCATGGCGACCGTGTGCTTGTCGTTGACTCTGAGAACCGTATTGTTCAGCTCGATGGCGAGGAGCTTGCGCTTACTCCGAATGAGTATAGTGTTTTGAATGCATTTACAACCAGGCCAGGCGTCGAGGTTTCAAACGAGGAACTGTCGCAGATTTCTATGGGCATTGGCTTTGCTGAGTCGAAGAGGGCTCTTGCAACACATGTCAAAAACCTCCGCAAGAAGCTGGGGGAGGAGATAAAGAATCCTCTTTGGATCGCGACGGTGTACGGGTTTGGGTATCGTTTTTTGGGTGTCGAAGAAACTCCCGAGCCGCATGAAGAGCAAATACTAGATGACTCCCTAGTCGAGCTCTCCGAGCAGCTGCAAATGGCATTTGATACAACGTCCGGTTCCATTCTTTTATGGCATGACGTTGGCGGTGCATACGCGGATGTTGTTGAGCGGGCATTGTTGCCCGACGATGTTGTGTTGATTCGCGAGGATGCGGCCGGCAAATTCGATACGATTCGAGCTATTAACGAACTCGGCTTCGATGAACGAGCGCTGTTCTATCGGTCATCACCGTGCGTTGTCGATGCGAACGATTGGTTTGCGGACGTTGAAGCGAGTGCTGAGAGCTTTGTTCCCGAGACGCAAAGTGATCCGGTCGAAGCCCGAGAAAACGTTATTGAAGATGATGAATGCGGGCCGGCCACGGCGGCTCCGCGCGTTGCTGTGGCTGAAGACGTACATCCCCAGCCGTTCCATGGCGAGCGTGTTGCTACCGGATCTGAAGGCGTCATGGCCGGTGAGCCAACTCTTCCCAAGCTTGATGAGGATTGGTACCTGCTCTCCCAGTTTGCAGAGCTGGCGGGATGCTCGCCCGACGAAACGCTCAAGCTGGAATTGTTTGCCTATCAAACGGGGTTCACGCTTTACGCTGACTGCGCCTGTAGAGGCCGGGGCGTAAGCCAGACAGATTTCTACCTGTCTTTGATGCACGGAGCCATCGTCGAGCACGATAGCCTGCCTCAATCCATGTTGAATTGTATGTCCTTTAAAAACATGGTCTATCGAGCCATTAGGTCGGGCGACTTGCTTGACTACGATGAGTCGAGCTGGATTACGCGCGATGGTCTTGATGAGCTTGATATTAGGGATGCCGATTTGCGCAGCTTTGCATTGGATGCCATCGAGCGTGGCGCTGAGGACGATACGCCCTACTTTACCGTGCCGTCGCTCAGGCGCTGCGCATCCGATTTGCCCTTACTCGAGTATGGTCTATCCGATGCATTTTACGAAAGCGCCCTCTTGTCGCAGGAGGACTTGCTGGGCCACGGAAACCTTGTGGGCATTAAGCTCTTTGCGCCACGCGGCCACCCCATGAAGGGCCGTGATTTTATCCAGGCGGTGGTGGGTCGTGAGATATCGATCGATATCGACGATCTTGTCGACTTGCTTTCGGAAGAGTACGGCGTAGTGGTTCCGCGCGCGCAGCTCATCCAGATAATTCGTAAGTCCGACTTGTTTTATTCAAGCGCTAGCGAGCGCGTATTTGTTAGCCATGACCAGTTTGTACTAGAAGTGGAGTAAGACAATGGAAATGGAAAAGTTCATCAACACGGGTATTGCTGAGGGTTGGGTTCGCAAAACCGACAATAGCGAGCGCAAGTTTATTGGTGGCCAGAACCAGGATTGTCCGATTTACGAGGTTCGCGTCGATAAGCTGCACTTTAATGTTCAGAACGGGCGAATTGCTACGTTCATTTCGCGCTATCAGGCGGAGCATCCCGAAGGTTTGCCCCAGGATCAAACGGAACTCGATAACCTTATTGCTGATATGGTCGAGGCCGATAACCCCAAGCATCTTAAGACGACCATGTTGGATATTAAAAACAAGGGTCAACAACAATCTGCGATCATTCTGACCAACGGCGTTGTCATTGACGGTAACCGTCGTTTTACCTGCTTGCGTAAGTTGTCTGCCGCCGAGAACACCCTTCGCATGCTGCGCTGCTGTGTGTTCCCCGATACCTATGACGAAAATGCTATTAAGGGTCTTGAGCTCGAGATTCAGCTGGGTGAGGACACCAAGCAGGAATATGATGCCATCTCTCGTCTGGTCGATATCGATAGGTGGGTCAACGAAGGGCGTATGACGGCAGAAGAATATGCCAAGCATGCCAATATGAAGCAGAGCAAAATGAAGAACTGCCTCGCTCAGATTGATATGTTGAAAGATTTCCTTGAGTTTTGTGAAGCTCCCGGGGCATTTCATATTGCTCAGGACCTTAAGCTGCAAGGCCCTATCGAGTCGCTTACGAACGGGCTCGTGAAGGTCAAGAACAAGGACAAGCGAGAAGAAATTAAAAACGCAGTGTTTGTAAATTTAATGTGCCAGACATTCGGCGATGCGACGCGTGGGGTTCGTGAGTTCATCGATAATCTGATTGCTGACGACAAACTGCGTGAAGAGCAGCTGGATTATGCCGTTGAGGTTTTGGAAAGGCTTGCGGAAAAGCCCGAAGACGTGGTTGTCACTACGGAATATCTTCGCGATGCGTTTGGCTCTGACACGCGTTTGAAAGAGGGAATGAAGGCGTCTAGAAATGTAGCGCGCGCTAAGGCCGGCAATCGTAAGATCAAAAACGGACAGGTGCGCGCCGTTCGCAATGCTCTCTCGGATGTTAACGATGTTGACGTGGAAATACTGCACAAGTTAGAGCCTGAGCAGCTTGTTGATATGCAGGATGGGCTGCAGTCCCTTCTTGAGAAAGCCCAGGAAGTTCTCGATGTCGTCCAAAAAACTCTAGAAGGCTAAGCAATGCGTTTATATCAGCGAGGCGGACAAATCTATCTTGATCCCGAACCTCTCGATGCCGACTCTCTGCGTCGCAATGCTCGCTTTAAAATGACCTGCAGGACATACGTCAGGTGTGTCGTTAAGGGCCACATTTTGCTCGAAGAGATCGGCAACTATACGGAGTTCGAAAAGATTGTTGGCAAGCTTTCGAAGGTTGCTGGCCGTCTTGGTGTGGCGCTATCGGTCGATGACGATCTTCAGGACGGCTTTACACAGATTCGCGAACTTGCCGAGCAACGTTCGCGTTTGGGAAACGAGATCAAGCGCGGCGACCACAAACACGATGCCCATCTCGCAGAGTTCTCGGAGGTCGTCGATGCCGCCATGGCGCGTCCACTTAAGGATCGCCAGATGCGCGACGCGTTTTTCTTGGCAACGATGGGACGTGCAGGCAACTTCTCGGTGCCGGGGTCGGGTAAAACGGCGACCGTTCTTGGTGCGTTTGCCTTTTTGGCGCAGCGCGGCATGGTCGATCGCATTATGGTCGTATGCCCAAAAAACGCATTTGATTCCTGGGCGACGGAGTGGAGGCTCTGCTTTGGCGATAAGTGGCCACTCAACTTGTTTACAACGCAAGACGATGCTTACCGAAAGCTTGGTAAGTCTGACCGTCGGAGGTATATTCGCGCTCGTGTGGGCGGTTGCAATTTGTTGCTTGTGAATTACGAGGCGGCTATTGGCGTTGCCGAGGAACTCAGTAAGGTCGCTGGAGAGCGTACGCTTTTGGTGTTCGACGAAATCCATCGCGTTAAGCGCGTTGGCGGAAAGCAAGCTAACGCGGCTCTCGTGGTTTCCAAGAGTGCTCCCTATACGTTTGCCCTGACGGGCACGCCAATTCCTAACGGATATATCGATATTTACAATATGTTGCACATTCTGTATCCGCGGGAGTATGACAACTTTTTTGGCTTTGAGAAAAGCGAGCTCAAAAACGCCGAGGACTCGGACATTGAGCTCGTGAACAACAAGTTGCAGCCATTTTATTGCCGTACGACCAAGGATGACCTAGGCGTCCCGAGGGCTGAGCCCGACGAGCTTATCAAGGTGTCGTCTGGCGAGCGTACGAATCTACTGCTCGGCGTTATTAAAAACCGTTACCGTCGCAACAAGCTGACCTTGATGCTGCGTGTGCTGCAGATGGAGAACGATCCGATCGACCTGCTCGAAACGCTTAATCCCGAAGACTATCGTTGGATTATCGAAGAAGACGAGGAGACCGGCGAGGTCGATGCCGTCGACTACTCCGATAAGATTGTGGGCATGATTCGCTCTGCCGGGACATCGAGCAAACGTGCTCGTTGCTGCTCTCTGATTGGCGACTTGGTGGCACAGGGGCGCTCGGTTATCGTCTGGTGCATTTTCATCAAGAGCATGTCCGATCTTCAGCGCGGTCTGGCTGATATGGGGATTGAGGCGCGTACGATTAACGGCCAGGATGACCTTGTCTGTCGTTCGGCAGACCTGGATGACTTTAGGGCTGGCAAGTTTCCCGTACTCATCACCAATCCTCATACGCTTGCCGAGTCCGTCTCGCTGCATTCGATTTGTCACGATGCCGTGTACTACGAGTACAGCTTTAATCTGGTCCATTTGCTGCAGTCCCGCGATCGAATCCACCGTTTGGGCCTGCCGCAAGATCAGCGGACAAGGTACTACTACCTTTCGGAAGATTACGACCTTGGAAAACCCGATCCATGGTCGCTTGACGAGGAAATATATACTCGCCTGCGCGAAAAAGAGAACACCATGCTCAGGTGTATTGATTCCGAAATACTCGAGACGCAGCCCACCTCTCAAGAGGATTTGGATGCTATTTTCGCCGGTTTGTTTGATGACTAGTTTTGAGAGTTTGCCATGAAGCTTGCAGATATTACATCCGAGCTGCTGCATTTGTTTGCAGGTCAGGACGCCGATTGCGGGGGCACCATTGTTGTATGGCATGATCCGTCCGGTGAATTTGAGGATGTGCTTGCAGATTTGGATCTGCCGGGCGTCAGCGTTCTCGTTGATCGCGAGGGTGGTCGGTTTGCTATCAAGCGTAAGCTCAATGGTGACTTGGGCGGACGTAAGGTGCTTATATATCGTCGCTGCGCAGGGGAGCCGTCTGGCGATTGGCTGGCGGATGTTGAAGCGCGTTGCGTCCCGTTTGCCGCCGACTATGTTTCTGTGCAGCTACGCGAGATCGGCGCAGTTGATTCGTACGACATACGCGCGGCGCTTGAGTCCCATAAAGCCTTTTTTGCCAAGCGCCGCAACGTTATAAAGCTCAACAAGTTGCTACATTCATCGAGAGAAGTCGCTGTTGAGACCGTCGATGAGCTTGAACTTGGCATTTTGGCTACCTGCCTGGGTGCCAGCGAGCTTGATCCCGCGGCAACCGTATCAGGCTATTTGGCGCTCCTGCACGAGGGCAATGCTGATCAGGTGGTTGCCCTACTTGCTGAATATGAAATGAATGGCTATTTCTGCGAGCTCATTCGTCATTGGTGTGGTTTTGAGGGGAACGCTCTCGAGCTATCTCGTGTTCCCGAGTTGCTGGTCCACGTGTTGCTCACCGCCTGCTCACGGTCGGTGACGGGTGGATGTCTGGACGCGCTGTCGGGACGTTTCTCTTCCCAGGCTGTTCATGCCGCGTTCTGCCGCGCTTGCGTTGATTATTGGGTTCGTGGCGGTAATCGTCTATTGCTGTTGAGTATGACAACGGCGGTTGAGCGTGAGCTCGAGCTCGGAAAGATACTCGCTGACGTTGGTCTTGATTGTATTGCCGGAGCCGACGTCTTTCCCTGCATCGATGCCGCCATTCTGCGCATGCTGTTTGAGCGGGTGCGTCTGTCTGTGGATGCAGCCGATGAGGTCTTGACGATCGTCGCCTCTCGTCGTGGATCGCTTTGGTATGAGGAACTTTCCTGCTATTATCGCGGCGTTTCGGCTGCAGCTCATATGCAGCGTTTTTATCGCGACCATGTAGAAGGTTTTGCGGGCATGGGGGCTTTGGCTCTTTGGGGTTCTTATACCAGTGATCTCTATCACATGGATGCTTGGTACCGTGAGCTGGTGACAGAGTTCGCCGGTGCCTTTAGGGCGGGTGAGTACGAGCTCGATGAAGACTTTCGTGCCTGCTTTGAGTCGATGGAAGCTTTGTATAAAGGCTGGTTTCTTAAGGAGCTCTCTCGCCGTTGGGCAAGCGCGTCGGGCAATGCATTGGGCTTGCAAGGATATGTGAAAGGTATTCCGCGCCAGGTTGATTTTGATCTGAGCTACGTTGAGCCCGCGAATCGCCGCGGAAGGCGTATTTGGGTCATCGTATCTGATGCTTTGCGCTATGAGGTTGCTGCAGAACTTGCCGAGCGTCTTGAGCGCGAGACAAAGGGTCAGTGCGAGCTTGGCGCCGTGCAAGGTGTGTTTCCTTCGATAACCAAATGCGGTATGGCAGCTTTGTTGCCTCATGGAACAATGCGATACGAGGCGTGCGGAGAGGGCGGTTCGGGCTTCGGCGTGTTTGTTGATGGGGAGCGCGTCGACACTATCGAGGCTCGTCAAAAGGTGATTGGCAAGCATTACGAGGGCGCTGTTGCGGTTCGCTATGACCATTTTGTCGGCGAGATGGACCGTGCCGAACGCAAGAAGGTCGTGGGAGACGCGAACGTTGTCTATATCTATCACGATCTAATTGATGCCATTGGTGACAAGGCCGCAACCGAGCGCAGGGCGTTTCACGCCTGCGATGAAACAATTGACGAGTTATCGGTGCTGGTCAAGCTCATCGTGCGTGAGTTTATGTCGTCTCGAATCGTCATTACGGCAGATCATGGTTTTCTGTACACCGCAGAGCCGCTTGCCGAATATGATCATACGAGTGTTGCGGACGTGGCGGGCGACGTCATTGAGGCTGGGCGCCGCTGGGCTGTTGCCTCGAGCGATTCTGAGTCCGATACGCTGCTTAAGGTTGCTCTACCCGCTTCTGCTGGTAGCCTCGTGGGCTTTTCGCCACGTGAATGCGTGCGTTTGCGACGTCCCGGCGGAGGCGAGAACTATGTCCATGGCGGTATCTCATTGCAGGAGATGTGTGTGCCGGTTTTGTCCTTTAGCAATAAGCGCGCCGGAACGCGTGGCTTTGTCGCGTCGAGCCCCGTTGGCTTGTCCCTCGTTACGCAACTTGAATCCATCTCGAATACGTCTTTCTTCTTGGAGTTTCTGCAAGATGAGGCGGTGGTCGGCAAGATCCTTCCTGCGAACTATGAAGTGTTTGTTGTCGATCGCAGCGGAAACCCCGTAACCGACATTGCAAGAATCGTAGCCGATTTAACTGAAGTCGATGCGAGGGCGCGCCGCTTTAAGGTAATGCTGACGGTGCGTCCAACCGTTGAACTTGATGAACGCGCGGAGTATGCACTTTGTCTGAAAAACGCGGATAGCGGCGAAGAGCGCGTTCTTCAGACGCTGCACTTCCATGTTTATCTGGGTGGTGAATGGTAAGTGGGGGGCTGAATAGGGAGGTTGCACCATGAAGATCGAAGTTGATGTAGACCAGCTGCGCGAGAGCCTGCTCGACCGCGCGGGGAGTGCGGCTGGCGTGGGCTTTCCTGCTGCAATGCTCGACGTAGTGGATATCGAGGATGAGTCGCCCCAAGAGCTCCTAGCCCGAGCCGAACGCGAAGGTCTCGACCTCCGCG
>ERZ1673737.2066-NODE-2066-length-17524-cov-30.265213_pt1 | contig 17524 bp, 14 predicted proteins | sample MGYA00580211_ERZ1673737 | MGnify/ENA primary metagenome ERZ1673737 (study PRJEB41218, sample SAMN15661789) | gut metagenome | host: Homo sapiens | place: Canada: London | collected 2015-08-20/2019-03-30 | study: EMG produced TPA metagenomics assembly of... | reverse complement strand
AGATCTATAAGGCTACGCTAGCGTATCAAAACTGACAATTCATTCTATGAATGAAATCGAAACTGTTAGCAAATATACAATTGCCTGATGTGCTCCGCTTATCAGTCCTACAAAAACATCAATATATTGAATTTAGGCAACATTTGTAGACCAGATAAGGCATTCACGCCGCATCCGGCAGGAACAAAGCCCACTTTAGTTACAGAACACAATGTTCTTGAGGGTTTTAAAGACATATTTTCACGATTACTTTTCTAACGTAGTCACTCCAGGCCCCCTCCTTTCCCCGCTCATTCATTAAACAAATCCATTGCCATAAAATATATAAAAAAGCCCTTGCTTTCTAACGTGAAAGTGGTTTAGGTTAAAAGACATCAGTTGAATAAACATTCACAGAGACTTTTATGACACGCGTTCAATTTAAACACCACCATCATCACCATCATCCTGACTAGTCTTTCAGGCGATGTGTGCTGGAAGACATTCAGATCTTCCAGTGGTGCATGAACGCATGAGAAAGCCCCCGGAAGATCATCTTCCGGGGGCTTTTTTATTGCGCGGTTGATAACGGTTCAGACAGGTTTAAAGAGGAATAAGAAAATGACAGACAACTCTCGTTTACGCATAGCTATGCAGAAATCCGGCCGTTTAAGTGATGACTCACGCGAATTACTGGCGCGCTGTGGCATTAAAATCAATCTTCACACCCAGCGCCTGATTGCGATGGCAGAAAACATGCCGATTGATATTCTGCGCGTGCGTGACGATGACATTCCCGGTCTGGTAATGGACGGCGTGGTAGACCTTGGGATTATCGGCGAAAACGTGCTGGAAGAAGAGCTGCTTAACCGCCGCGCCCAGGGTGAAGATCCGCGCTACTTTACCCTGCGTCGTCTGGATTTCGGCGGCTGCCGCCTTTCGCTGGCAACGCCGGTTGATGAAGCCTGGGACGGTCCGCTCTCCTTAAACGGTAAACGTATCGCCACCTCTTATCCTCACCTGCTCAAGCGTTATCTCGACCAGAAAGGCATCTCTTTTAAATCCTGCTTACTGAACGGTTCTGTCGAAGTTGCCCCGCGCGCCGGACTGGCGGATGCGATTTGCGATCTGGTTTCCACCGGTGCCACGCTGGAAGCTAACGGCCTGCGCGAAGTCGAAGTTATCTACCGCTCGAAAGCCTGCCTGATCCAGCGCGATGGCAAAATGGAAGAATCTAAACAGCAACTGATCGACAAGCTGCTGACCCGTATTCAGGGTGTGATCCAGGCGCGCGAATCAAAATACATCATGATGCACGCACCGACCGAACGCCTGGATGAAGTCATCGCCCTGCTGCCAGGTGCCGAACGCCCAACTATTCTGCCGCTGGCGGGTGATCAACAGCGCGTAGCGATGCACATGGTCAGTAGCGAAACCCTGTTCTGGGAAACGATGGAAAAACTGAAAGCGCTGGGTGCCAGTTCAATCCTGGTCCTGCCGATTGAGAAGATGATGGAGTGATCGCCATGAGCTTTAACACAATCATTGACTGGAATAGCTGTACTGCGGAGCAACAACGCCAGCTGTTAATGCGCCCGGCGATCTCCGCTTCTGAAAGCATTACCCGCACTGTTAACGATATTCTCGATAACGTGAAAGCACGCGGTGATGACGCCCTTCGGGAATACAGCGCGAAGTTTGATAAAACCACGGTTAACGCGCTGAAGGTGTCTGCTGAGGAGATTGCCGCCGCTAGCGAACGCCTGAGCGACGAGCTAAAACAGGCGATGGCGGTGGCAGTAAAAAATATTGAAACCTTCCACACTGCGCAAAAACTGCCGCCGGTAGATGTAGAAACGCAGCCAGGCGTACGTTGCCAGCAAGTCACGCGTCCGGTAGCTTCAGTTGGGTTGTATATTCCTGGCGGCTCCGCCCCGCTCTTCTCAACGGTATTAATGCTGGCAACTCCGGCGCGTATTGCGGGCTGTAAAAAAGTGGTGTTGTGCTCACCGCCGCCGATTGCCGATGAGATCCTTTATGCGGCGCAGCTGTGCGGTGTGCAGGACGTGTTTAACGTCGGCGGCGCACAGGCCATTGCCGCGCTGGCGTTTGGTACGGAATCTGTGCCGAAAGTGGACAAAATCTTCGGGCCAGGAAACGCCTTTGTCACCGAGGCAAAACGTCAGGTGAGCCAGCGTCTGGACGGTGCGGCGATCGATATGCCCGCAGGCCCGTCGGAAGTGTTGGTCATTGCCGACAGCGGCGCAACGCCGGATTTCGTGGCTTCTGATTTGCTTTCTCAGGCTGAACACGGCCCGGACTCACAGGTGATTTTACTGACGCCCGACGCCGATATGGCGCGTCGCGTTGCCGAGGCTGTCGAACGCCAACTGGCAGAACTGCCGCGAGCTGAAACCGCCCGCCAGGCACTGAACGCCAGCCGCCTGATCGTGACTAAAGATTTAGCGCAGTGCGTAGAGATCTCCAACCAGTACGGCCCGGAGCACCTGATCATTCAGACCCGCAACGCCCGCGAACTGGTCGATGGCATCACCAGCGCCGGTTCGGTATTTCTTGGTGACTGGTCACCGGAATCGGCAGGTGATTACGCCTCCGGCACCAACCACGTTCTGCCGACTTACGGTTACACCGCCACCTGTTCCAGCCTCGGGCTGGCGGATTTCCAGAAGCGCATGACCGTGCAGGAACTGTCGAAAGTAGGTTTCTCCGCTCTGGCGTCGACCATTGAAACACTGGCCGCCGCCGAGCGCCTGACCGCCCACAAAAATGCCGTTACTTTGCGTGTTAACGCCCTTAAGGAGCAAGCATGAGCACCGTGACTATTACCGATTTAGCGCGTGAAAACGTCCGCAACCTGACGCCGTATCAGTCGGCGCGTCGTCTGGGCGGTAACGGCGACGTCTGGCTGAACGCCAACGAATACCCCACAGCCGTGGAGTTTCAGCTTACTCAGCAAACGCTCAACCGCTACCCGGAATGCCAGCCGAAAGCGGTGATTGAAAATTACGCGCAATATGCAGGCGTAAAACCGGAACAGGTGCTGGTCAGCCGTGGCGCGGACGAAGGTATTGAACTACTGATTCGCGCTTTTTGCGAACCGGGTAAAGACGCCATCCTCTACTGCCCGCCAACGTACGGCATGTACAGCGTCAGCGCTGAAACCATTGGCGTCGAGTGCCGCACAGTGCCGACGCTGGAAAACTGGCAACTGGACTTACAGGGCATTTCCGACAAGCTGGACGGCGTAAAAGTGGTCTATGTTTGCAGCCCCAACAACCCAACCGGGCAACTGATCAATCCGCAGGATTTTCGTACCCTGCTGGAGTTAACGCGCGGTAAGGCGATTGTGGTTGCCGATGAAGCCTATATCGAGTTTTGCCCACAGGCATCGCTGGCTGGCTGGCTGGCGGAATATCCGCACCTGGCTATTTTGCGCACACTGTCGAAAGCTTTTGCTCTGGCGGGCCTTCGTTGCGGATTTACGCTGGCAAACGAAGAAGTCATCAACCTGCTGATGAAAGTGATCGCCCCCTACCCGCTCTCGACGCCGGTTGCCGACATTGCGGCCCAGGCGTTAAGCCCGCAGGGAATCGTCGCCATGCGTGAACGGGTAGTGCAAATTATTGCTGAACGCGAATACCTGATTGCCGCATTGAAAGAAATCCCCTGCGTGGAGCAGGTTTTCGACTCCGAAACCAACTACATTCTGGCGCGCTTTAAAGCCTCCAGCGCAGTGTTTAAATCTTTGTGGGATCAGGGCATTATCTTACGTGATCAGAATAAACAACCCTCTTTAAGCGGCTGCCTGCGAATTACCGTCGGAACCCGTGAAGAAAGCCAGCGCGTCATTGACGCCTTACGTGCGGAGCAAGTTTAATGAGTCAGAAGTATCTTTTTATCGATCGCGATGGAACCCTGATTAGCGAACCGCCGAGTGATTTTCAGGTGGACCGTTTTGACAAACTCGCCTTTGAACCGGGCGTGATCCCGGAACTGCTGAAGCTGCAAAAAGCGGGCTACAAACTGGTGATGATCACTAATCAGGATGGTCTGGGAACACAAAGTTTCCCGCAGGCGGATTTTGATGGCCCGCACAACCTGATGATGCAGATCTTCACCTCGCAAGGCGTGCAGTTTGATGAAGTGCTGATTTGTCCGCACCTGCCCGCCGATGAGTGCGACTGCCGTAAGCCGAAAGTAAAACTGGTGGAGCGTTATCTCGCTGAGCAAGCGATGGATCGTGCCAATAGTTATGTGATTGGCGATCGCGCGACCGATATTCAACTCGCTGAAAACATGGGCATTAATGGTTTACGCTACGACCGCGAAATCCTGAACTGGCCGATGATTGGCGAGCAACTCACGAAACGAGACCGTTACGCCCATGTAGTGCGCAACACCAAAGAGACGCAAATTGACGTCCAGGTGTGGCTGGATCGCGAAGGTGGCAGCAAGATTAACACCGGCGTTGGCTTCTTTGATCACATGCTGGATCAGATCGCCACCCACGGCGGTTTCCGTATGGAAATCAACGTCAAAGGCGACCTCTATATCGACGATCACCACACCGTCGAAGATACCGGTCTGGCGCTGGGCGAAGCGTTAAAAATAGCTCTTGGCGACAAACGCGGTATTTGCCGCTTCGGTTTTGTGCTGCCGATGGACGAATGCCTTGCCCGCTGCGCGCTGGATATCTCTGGTCGCCCGCATCTGGAATATAAAGCTGAATTTACCTACCAGCGTGTGGGCGATCTCAGCACTGAAATGATCGAACACTTCTTCCGCTCACTCTCTTACACCATGGGCGTGACGCTGCACCTGAAAACCAAAGGTAAAAACGATCATCACCGTGTAGAGAGCCTGTTCAAAGCGTTTGGCCGCACCCTACGCCAGGCCATCCGCGTGGAAGGCGACACCCTGCCCTCGTCGAAAGGAGTGCTGTAATGAACGTGGTGATCCTTGATACTGGCTGCGCCAATTTGAACTCGGTGAAGTCAGCCATTGCGCGTCACGGTTATGAACCCAAAGTCAGCCGTGACCCGGACGTGGTGTTGCTGGCCGATAAACTGTTTTTACCCGGCGTTGGCACCGCACAAGCAGCGATGGATCAGGTGCGTGAACGCGAGCTGTTTGATCTCATCAAAGCCTGTACCCAACCGGTGCTGGGCATCTGCTTAGGGATGCAACTGCTGGGGCGGCGCAGCGAAGAGAGCAACGGCATCGACTTGCTGGGCATCATCGACGAAGACGTGCCGAAAATGACCGACTTTGGTCTGCCGCTGCCGCATATGGGCTGGAACCGCGTTTACCCGCAGGCAGGCAACCGCCTGTTTCAGGGGATTGAAGACGGCGCGTACTTTTACTTTGTTCACAGCTACGCAATGCCAGTTAATCCGTGGACCATCGCCCAGTGTAATTACGGCGAACCGTTCACCGCGGCGGTACAAAAAGATAACTTCTACGGCGTGCAGTTCCACCCGGAGCGTTCTGGTGCCGCTGGCGCTAAGTTGCTGAAAAACTTCCTGGAGATGTGATGATTATTCCGGCATTAGATTTAATCGACGGCACCGTGGTGCGTCTCCATCAGGGCGATTACGGCAAACAACGCGATTACGGTAACGACCCGCTGCCACGCTTACAGGATTACGCTGCGCAAGGTGCCGAAGTGTTGCACCTGGTGGATCTGACCGGGGCAAAAGATCCGGCTAAACGTCAAATCCCGCTGATTAAAACCCTGGTCGCGGGTGTTAACGTTCCAGTGCAGGTTGGTGGCGGCGTGCGTAGCGAAGAAGACGTGGCGGCGTTACTGGAAGCAGGCGTTGCACGTGTGGTGGTTGGCTCCACCGCGGTGAAATCACCAGAAATGGTGAAAGGCTGGTTTGAACGTTTTGGTGCCGATGCCTTAGTGCTGGCGCTGGATGTCCGTATTGACGAGCAAGGCAACAAGCAGGTGGCAGTCAGCGGCTGGCAAGAGAACTCGGGCGTTTCACTGGAACAACTGGTGGAAACCTATTTGCCCGTCGGCCTGAAACATGTGCTGTGTACCGATATCTCGCGCGACGGCACGCTGGCAGGCTCTAACGTCTCTTTATATGAAGAAGTGTGCGCCAGATATCCGCAGGTGGCATTTCAGTCATCCGGCGGCATTGGCGACATTAACGATGTTGCTGCCCTGCGTGGCACTGGCGTGCGCGGCGTAATAGTTGGTCGTGCATTACTGGAAGGTAAATTCACCGTGAAGGAGGCCATAGCATGCTGGCAAAACGCATAATTCCGTGTCTCGACGTTCGTGATGGTCAGGTGGTGAAAGGCGTACAGTTTCGCAACCATGAAATCATTGGCGATATTGTACCGCTGGCAAAACGCTACGCCGAAGAAGGTGCAGACGAACTGGTGTTCTACGATATCACCGCTTCCAGCGATGGCCGTGTGGTAGATAAAAGCTGGGTATCTCGCGTAGCAGAAGTGATCGACATCCCGTTCTGCGTGGCGGGTGGGATTAAGTCTCTGGAAGATGCCGCGAAAATTCTTTCCTTTGGCGCGGATAAAATTTCCATCAACTCGCCTGCGCTGGCGGACCCGACGTTAATTACTCGCCTGGCGGAGCGCTTTGGCGTGCAGTGTATTGTGGTTGGTATTGATACCTGGTACGACGCCGAAACCGGTAAATATCATGTGAATCAATACACCGGCGATGAAATCCGCACCCGCGTTACTCAGTGGGAAACGCTCGACTGGGTAGAAGAAGTGCAAAAACGCGGTGCCGGAGAAATCGTCCTCAACATGATGAATCAGGACGGCGTGCGTAACGGTTACGACCTCGAGCAGCTGAAAAAAGTGCGTGAAGTTTGCCACGTCCCGCTGATTGCCTCCGGTGGCGCGGGCACCATGGAACACTTCCTCGAAGCCTTCCGCGATGCCGACGTTGACGGCGCGCTGGCAGCTTCCGTATTCCACAAACAAATAATCAATATTGGTGAATTAAAAGCGTACCTGGCAACACAGGGCGTGGAGATCAGGATATGTTAACAGAACAACAACGTCGCGAACTGGACTGGGAAAAAACCGACGGACTGATGCCGGTGATTGTGCAACATGCGGTATCCGGCGAAGTGCTAATGCTGGGCTATATGAACCCGGAAGCTCTGGACAAAACCCTCGAAAGCGGCAAAGTCACCTTCTTCTCGCGCACTAAACAGCGACTGTGGACCAAAGGCGAAACGTCGGGCAATTTTCTCAATGTGGTGAGTATTGCCCCGGACTGCGACAACGACACGTTACTGGTGCTGGCGAATCCCATCGGGCCAACCTGCCACAAAGGCACCAGCAGCTGCTTCGGCGACACCGCTCACCAGTGGCTGTTCCTGTATCAACTGGAACAACTGCTCGCCGAACGTAAATCTGCCGACCCGGAAACCTCCTACACTGCCAAACTGTATGCCAGCGGCACCAAACGCATTGCGCAGAAAGTAGGCGAAGAAGGCGTGGAAACCGCGCTGGCCGCGACGGTACATGACCGCTTTGAGCTGACCAACGAGGCATCTGATTTGATGTATCACCTGCTGGTGTTGTTGCAGGATCAGGGGCTGGATTTAACGACGGTAATTGAGAACCTGCGTAAACGGCATCAGTGAGTTGCGGGGTAAGCGGATGCGATATTGTTGCCGCATCCGGCAAAAAAACGGGCAAGGTGTCACCACCCTGCCCTTTTTCTTTAAAACCGAAAAGATTACTTCGCGTTGTAATTGCGTAGAGCATTACGCCCCAGCACAATCCCCGCGCCAACCATGCCACCCAGCAGCACCGCCAGAATCAAGGTAATTGCCTTTTTCGGGCTATCACGACGAATAGGTAACGTCGGTTTCATTACATAGCGGTAAGCATGAATATCAAGATCATCAACCTTTAAGCTTTCGATATCAAGCAGGTTTTGACGAGTCTGATAGTAGTCTGGTGAGAACACCAACGGACGGGTCGCCTCATGCTTAATCATCGACTCCAGCGCTTCGCTCCCCAAAAGGAACAACGTATCTTGTGTGATATCTTCGCCAGTCTGTTGAATCTGCGGTTTTGTCACCTGCGCCTGATTCGCATACTGCAACGCTTCCTGAATCTGACGGATACGCAGATCTTTCTGCTCCTGCGCAACCACTTCCTGCGTTCTTAAAGAGTCCTGCAAGTTTTTCCGTCCCAGAGCAATGTTGTCCTTGAGATCCTTTTCTAACTCTTGATTCACTTTATCGTCAACTTGCTGAATGTATTGGGCCAACTTCATTTGTGCGCCCTCTGCAGTTTGCCCAACATAAGAAACAGTCAATGGTAATTGCTGGTTCTTAACAGAAGGTTCGATGGTAAGTTTTTCTGGTTCTTCCTGATTATCCAGCGTTTCTGCTAATGCAGAGAAGGCAGAACTGAAGCGACCAATTAACGTCTCCTGCAAATCCGATACTTTCGGTGCAGCCTGACCATAGGTAACATTCATGGCATTGTTATAGCCAGCAATTTGCCCCACATCGGGCTGAGTGATAATTGCTGTTGACGTCCATTTCTCCTTCGCTACTGCCAAATATCCAATAGCCAGGGCAATAGCCACAATGACGGAAATGATGATTGTCATCTTGCCACGCCACAACTGCACTAGTAAATCAATCAAATCAATCTGTTCCGGGTCATGGTTTTGCCCAGAAACATTATTATTTTCTACTCTCATCATTACCCTAACTGACGGAAATTTCCAAGTCCGCATAGTTTAGCGATAATCCTCATGAATGCTATAGGATAATTGATAAAAATAATGAATTGTTACGCAAGTAACAAAAGACAATCAGGGCGTAAATAGCCCTGATAACAGGATGTTAGTCGCTGCCAAAGAGATCGCGGGTGTAGACCTTATCTGCCACATCTTTAAGCTCTTCTGCCATACGGTTGGAAATAATGACATCGGCTTGTTGTTTGAAAGTGGCGAGATCACGTTCCAGGCGAGAGTTGAAGAATGAGTCTTCTTTCATCACCGGCTCGTAAATGATCACTTCAACGCCTTTCGCCTTGATACGTTTCATAATCCCCTGAATGGAAGACGCGCGGAAGTTGTCTGAACCGCTCTTCATAATCAGACGATAAATACCCACCACTTGCGGCTTGCGTGACAAAATGGCATCGGCAATAAAATCTTTACGCGTGCGGTTAGCATCGACAATTGCCGAGATCAGGTTATTCGGCACAGACTGGTAGTTCGCCAGTAACTGCTTGGTATCTTTCGGCAGACAATAACCACCATAACCAAACGACGGATTGTTGTAATGGTTGCCAATACGTGGGTCGAGACAAACGCCTTCGATTATTTGACGGGAATTCAGACCTAAACTTTCTGCATAGCTATCCAGTTCGTTAAAGTACGCCACGCGCATCGCCAGGTAGGTGTTTGCAAAAAGTTTAATCGCTTCTGCTTCAGTGGAGTCGGTAAACAGGGTCGGGATATTTTGCTTAATCGCTCCTTCCTGTAACAGAGCAGCAAAACGTTCTGCGCGTTCTGAACGCTCACCGATGACAATACGTGAAGGATGGAGATTATCGTAAAGGGCTTTACCCTCACGGAGAAATTCCGGGGAGAATATAATATTTTCAGTGCGATATTTCTTATGCATCGCTGCGGTAAAACCAACGGGAACCGTTGATTTGATCACCATAACCGCATAAGGATTTATCTCAACTACGTCTTTAATTACTGATTCTACACTGGATGTATTGAAATAATTAGTTTTAGGATCATAGTCGGTTGGAGTGGCGATGATGACATAATCAGCATCCCGGTAGGCTTCATTTTTATCTAATGTGGCATTAAAGTGTATTTTATCTGATTGCAAAAACTGCTGAATTTCCTTATCAACAATAGGAGATATCCGATCATTCAGCATAGCAACGCGTGACGGTAAAATATCTAATGCCACAACCTCATGATTTTGTGCGATTAGAAGCCCGTTTGACAAGCCGACATAGCCAGTACCGGAAATGGTGATTTTCATTTCATGCTCTCAGAATTAACTTAACTGTGAATCATGATGTTTTTAGCATCCTGATAAGAGCTAAAAGTTTTAACGCTACGTTGTTTGATGGTCAACGCAACGAAAAACAATTCAGATTTTCTTTATAAGAATAGCTGATATTTATTAAGTTAATATTAAGCAGTGAAATTTAGTCTATAAGATAATTGGCAAAAAAAAGCCCGGTGCAATATACGCCGGGCCTCAATTTTATTGTTGGTTAAATCAGATTAATCCAGCCATTCAGTATGGAACACACCTTCTTTATCAATGCGCTTATAAGTATGCGCACCGAAATAGTCACGCTGTGCCTGGATCAGGTTCGCAGGCAGAACAGCGGCGCGGTAGCTGTCATAATAGGCAACCGCAGCGGCGAAGGTCGGAACCGGGATACCGTTCTGTACCGCGTAAGCGACGACATCGCGCAGCGCCTGCTGGTAGTCATCGGCGATTTGCTTGAAGTACGGAGCCAGCAGCAGGTTAGCGATCTGCGGATTTTCGGCATAAGCATCGGTGATTTTCTGCAGGAACTGCGCACGGATGATGCAGCCAGCACGGAAAATCTTCGCGATTTCGCCGTAGTCCAGATCCCAGTTGTACTCTTCAGACGCCGCACGCAGTTGAGAGAAGCCCTGAGCGTAAGAAACGATTTTGCCCAGATACAGTGCACGGCGAACTTTTTCGATGAACTCATCTTTATCGCCTGCTGGCTGCGCTTGCGGGCCAGAGAGAACTTTAGATGCGGCAACACGCTGATCTTTCAGAGAAGAGATATAACGTGCAAACACAGACTCGGTAATCAGCGACAGCGGTTCACCGAGATCCAGCGCGCTCTGGCTGGTCCATTTACCGGTACCTTTGTTAGCCGCTTCATCCAGAATCACATCAACCAGGTAGTTACCGTCTTCATCTTTTTTAGTGAAGATGTCTTTAGTGATGTCAATCAGGTAGCTGCTCAGTTCACCGTTATTCCACTCGGTAAAGGTCTGCGCCAGTTCTTCGTTGGAAAGGTTCAAGCCACCTTTAAGCAGAGAATAGGCTTCAGCAATCAGCTGCATATCGCCGTATTCAATACCGTTGTGAACCATCTTCACATAATGGCCTGCGCCATCGGCACCAATATAGGTAACGCATGGCTCCCCGTCTTCAGCTACTGCGGCGATTTTGGTCAGGATTGGTGCAACCAGTTCATAGGCTTCTTTCTGCCCACCAGGCATAATAGAAGGACCTTTCAGCGCGCCTTCTTCACCACCGGAGACACCGGTACCAATGAAGTTAAAGCCTTCGGCAGAAAGTTCACGGTTACGACGAATGGTGTCCTGGAAGAAGGTATTGCCACCATCAATGATGATGTCACCTTTATCGAGATATGGTTTGAGGGAATCAATAGCAGCATCCGTGCCTGCACCTGCTTTCACCATTAACAGGATGCGACGAGGCGTTTCCAGAGATTCAACAAACTCTTTCACCGTATAGTAAGGAACCAGTTTCTTGCCTGGATTTTCGGCAATCACTTCTTCCGTCTTTTCACGGGAACGGTTGAAAATAGAGACGGTATAACCACGGCTTTCGATGTTGAGCGCAAGGTTGCGCCCCATCACTGCCATACCGACGACGCCGATCTGTTGCTTTGACATTGTTTACTCCTGTCAGGGGGTGGTCACCGCGAAGTGTGCGGCTTAAATGTGGTATAGATGTTAACTCACTCATAGAGATACTGAATAGCATTACCTTGGCTATACCACACCGGATATCTCATCTTTTCCGTTTTTTAAAAACCATTTATATGAAATTACTGAATTACTTGTTCAGTAACTCAAGGATAAGTTTTGTCTTTTCTTCCATCAGCGGTACATCACCGCGCGATTCCACATTCAACCGCACCACCGGTTCGGTGTTGGAGGAGCGCAGGTTAAAGCGCCAGTCGGCAAAGGTCATGCTGATGCCATCGGTGCGATCCACCGCCAGCGCCTCACGGCTAAAATGCTGTTCCACGCGGTTAATCGCCTCAACGGGTTGCGCCAGTTTGCTGTTGATCTCACCGCTTGCCGGAAACGCCGCCATCCGGTCGCGTACCAGTTCGCCCAGCGTTTTCTCTTTCAGGCACACCAGTTCGGCGACCAGCAGCCACGGGATCATGCCGCTGTCGCAGTAAGCGAAATCACGGAAATAGTGGTGGGCGCTCATTTCGCCACCGTAGATGGCGTCTTCCTTGCGCATACGTTCTTTAATAAAGGCGTGTCCGGTTTTCGACATTACCGGGGTGCCGCCTGCGGCAGTCACCACATCAACGGTATTCCAGGAGAGACGTGGATCGTGGATGATCTTCGCGCCGGGATTTTTTTCGAGGAATGCTTCTGCCAGCAGGCCGACAATGTAGTAGCCCTCGATAAACTGCCCTTTTTCGTCAAACAGGAAACAGCGATCAAAATCACCGTCAAAGGCAATGCCCATATCCGCGCCGTGTTTGATGACCGCATTGCGGGTGTCGTCGCGGCATTCCGGCAGCAGCGGGTTAGGAATACCGTTGGGGAAATTGCCGTCCGGCGTGTTGTGCACTTTGATTAATTCCACCGGTGCGCCGAGGGCTTTAAAGCGGGCTTCGATGGCGTCCACCACCGGACCCGCTGCGCCGTTCCCGGAGTTGATCACCAGCTTGAGCGGCGTGAGGTTTTTGACGTTGATATAACCGAACAGGTGATCAACGTAAGCGTCACGCAGATTGATTTGCTGATAACGACCGCGTTTGGTTTCATCAACGGGAGGGAAGTCGTTGGCTTCTGCCAGACGCTGGACATCGCGCAGTCCGGTATCCCCGCTGATCGGGCGAGCCCCCTCGCGCACGAGTTTCATGCCGTTATAATCCATCGGATTATGGCTGGCGGTAACTTCAATGCCGCCATCCACGCCGAGATGGAACGTGGCGAAATAGATCTCTTCGGTGCCGGACATGCCAATATCCAGCACATCGACGCCCGCATCCTGTAAACCTTTCGCCAGCGCCAGTTTTAAGGTTTCGCTGGTGAGGCGGACATCACCGCCTAACACAATGGTTTTCGGTTTGAGAAATTCGCCATAGGCACGCCCAATGCGCCAGGCGATATCTTCATTCAGTTCTTCGCCTAGTTTCCCGCGAATATCATAAGCTTTAAAGCAAGTTAGCATTATTAAGACTCTCTATTTCTAAGCTCTACCATATCAATCTTCAAATCGAAGGATATCATCATCAGCAAGATAAGAACCGGTCCAAACTTCTATTAACACAAGTGGTATTGTCCCAATATTTTCCAAACTATGCTTAATACCTGCAGGAATATATACAGACTCATTCTCTTTTAAAATTTTTATTTCTTCTGCAACTGTAACTTTAGCAATCCCCATTACAACAACCCAATGTTCCGCACGGTGATGATGTAATTGCAACGATAATTTTTCACTTGGATTAACTGTTATTCGTTTGACCTGATAGTGGTACTTTTCACTACTATCTATGGAGTCACATCGTCCCCATGACTTGAATACTTCCCTATGTTCTTTATGTTCTTTACGTCCTGACAAATCAAGATGCTGAACAATATTTTTTACATTTTGTACTGAATCGCGTCTGGAAACCAGTAATGAATCTTTAGTATGAATAATAACAAGATCTTGAATACCAATAGTTGCTACCAATCCAGACTCAGTATAAATATAACTATTTTCTGTCTCGTGGCAAACGATGTCTCCCGTGATAACATTACCAGAGGAGTCTTTTTTCCCTAATTCCCAAAGCGAAGACCATGCTCCTACATCATTCCAACCGATATCCATTGTAGCAACTACAGCATCCTTTGTTTTCTCCATTACAGCATAATCAATAGACTCCTGTGGACAGTTCCGAAATATTTTATCGTCCAATCTAATAAAATCCATATCATAATGAATATTTTTAACAGTTTCCTGGCATACTTTAACTATGTCTGGTCGGTATAATGATAACTCTTGTAAGTAACGTTCAACACTAAACAAATACATACCACTATTCCAATAATACTCATCTTTTTCTATAAAGCTTTCTGCTGTTTTAAGATTAGGCTTTTCAACAAAAGTTCTAACTTCACTGACCTCATATATATCAGAATCAGATAACACTTTGCCTTTTTGTATATATCCATACCCCGTCTCAGGATGAGTAGGTTTAATACCAAAAGAAACCAAATTACCAGCTTCAGCGAAGGGAATAGCACTTTTTATTGTATTACAAAAAGTTTTGACTTTTTTTACGGAGTGATCGGCTGGAAGAACGAGCATAAGTGGATTTTCATTTGGATGCTTCATTTTTAAAATTAAAGCAGCAATACAAATAGCAGGTGCAGTATTGCGACCAGATGGTTCTAAAATAATATTATTATCTAATTTATTTAAGTGCCTGAGTTGTTCTGCAACAATAAATCTGTGTAATTCATTGCATATTACAACTGGAGAGGAAGTATTTAATGAGTCTAACCGAGATATTGTTGATTGCAGCATTGATATTGAGTCGGTTAGTTTTAAAAACTGCTTAGGATATTCCTCTCTAGATAGTGGCCATAACCTAGTACCATTACCACCACTTAATATAACCGGAATAAGAGGTGAGCTCATAAAAATCTCCTGATAACTTTTTTATATATATAGCCACGAAAACTAGTGGGAAGAAGTCTAACAAATATCCTTGTGATAATATTTATTATAAAGTCTTGATATGATATATAATTTGCACGATAAAAATGATACTGAGCTTTAATTTCTGAAATGGCATATTTTATTCCACCTCGTCTTTTTGCTGTTTCCTTTGAAAATCTCATATCAACTAAAACTTGTTGAATATTATCACCATTACATCCATTAGCTAAAGATTTCAACCAAAGGGCATAATCTTCATATAAGTACTCATTTCCATAACCGCCGACGCGCATTATTTCACACTTTTTAAATGCAACTGCAGGGTGATTAAAAGGAGATCTGTTTTTTGAATATTTAAGTATAGAATTCCGACTTGGTACTTTTTTTATTATGCCCTTATCTCCTGGATTGAATTCGAACTCTTCAACCCAAGAGCTAAGAATATGAACATCACCATTCTTAGTCATAAAATCAAGTATACATTCGAATCGATTTGTTCTATTTATATCATCAGAATCAGCACGTATTACTAAATCATGCATACATTGATTCAACCCAAAATTTAACGCTGCCCCCAACCCCATATTTTTTTCAAGTGTGAAATCTTTTATATTTAAATATCTTCTCCAACTATCAATAACAGAATTGAGTTCAGATGTGACCTTACCATCACGAATAATAATAACTTCATCTGGGGCAACCGTATTTTTATAAATTGATTGTAAAGCCTCAGAGAGAAATAGGGGAGAATCCTTGATGTATATAGCCATCAAAACAGAAAACTTTGGAGTGTCATCTGACATCTTTACATATTTCCTTAAACATGTGCTGCAAAGTATTTATTTGTTTATTAGTAGAAAAGCGTGATAATTCATCTTCAAACAATTTTGGGTCAACTTTATATGAATAGCTTTTTAACATAGCATCACAAATTGAATCAATATCAGCATTTATGACAAATCCTGCTTTACCTATGATCTCAGGTAGAGCCCCGGTATTTGCTACAATTGATGGCTTATTGACACTCATAGCTTCCAATACAGGAATACCAAAACCTTCATATTTCCCTAGTAAGATAAGTGCACAACAATTTTCATAGTAGTCCCACTTATCTTCATCAGTGATATATCCTAATAATTGAACATGGTCATTTAATTTTAATTCATCAATCAAGTCCTGTAAAATTTTCTTAGCTCCATGATCACCCCCAGCAATTAATAATTTACAATTATCATTGACTAATTTTTTGAACTTTAGAAAAGCCTTTATCATCAAATCGTATTGTTTATCTTCATGCAAAGCACCCACCGAGAAAAAAAAAGGTTCACAATCATATTGGTGTATAGAGGATTTTTTAAAATCACCTAATATATTGTAAGTTACAATAACCTTATCGCTCTTGACATTAAGGGTATTGATAATATCATTTTTTGAATTATTGGACACTGTAGCGATTTTTTCCGATTTGTGAGCACACATATATGTGAAAAACTTTAGATACAATCTTTGTAGAAGACCAAATCTATTAGCCTTTCTAAATGGAAGCAAGTCATGAATAGTAATTATTGACTTACATTTAGCCCCCAAAAGAATCGGATTAATATTATTTGGGGAATAAATTATGTTATAGTTACGAAATTTAATCGGCATAAATATCTGTTCGTAAATAACACGCGAAAATTTCCCATTAATGCCTTTTACAGGATTATAGGTAATATTATTGTTTTCTGGAAAATTGAACAATTCTTTAACAGGGATATTAGCCTGGTGAACAACTATTATTTCACAATCAATCCCATCGAATATTTCATTAATATTTTTTGCAATTAAATCTCTAAAGTATACTCCAACCCCATAATATTTTAATTCTGAAAAAGATAGTAAATTGAAAACTATTTTCGTCATAAAGGTTTTACTCTTTTAGTCCTAAGTGTGTACTTTAATAAAATAAATACTAAAAGCGAAAATATAACTGCTGTGAATTGGAATATCCAACCCGGAAATAAAAACACTAACCAAAACAACCATCTCATATTCATTGCATATAGGTCATTCGCAATAATTTTAGATAGCATTGTAAATAGAAAACACAGCAAAACAACCCATATGATGGGTAGAACGTATAAATCATTTTGAATAAAAATCCAACCAATTAACGATGGATTCACATTCCATGAGCTATCCAGAGATGGAGAAATATATCTGGCAAGCAAATCTGGAGTATTAATCTTATCATCAGCACTCCCTAATTTTTTAGCAATTATATAAATAAAATTTTCTTCAAAAAAATCAGTAGATTCTCCATTATTTTTTAAATTCTGAAGTTGATTAATATTATCTGTTATAAATGCAACGTGTGAAACTGTTTGAACTCTGCCAACAACCTTCATAAATTGTTGATTAAAAGAATCCGCATAATCAAAAAAAGTTAATTGCGTGCTGATAGCTTCGCCACTTCTGATAGAATTCTTAATCTGTTCTACAAATGGCAGAGCCAGAATAAAACATATTAATACTACCCCAGCTTTCCAATTTTTTTTGTTTTTCAATCGACGATCGATAAATGAGATTAAAATCAAAATGAAAAAATAAGATATCCAACCACGCTGAAGAAAAGAAATAATCCACAACATGATAATAATGGGCTTGTACTTACTTGTTTTAACATGTGTTAGAAATATTAAAACAAGTACATCAACATTCAGTAATACAAATAACGCTGAAATTACTCCGCCTCCGCGCTCATTATTACCAGCAACAAATAAGCCTGTATTAAATACGTATGTGGTGATGCTGCCAACTTACTGATTTAGTGTATGATGGTGTTTTTGAGGTGCTCC
>ERZ1673737.2064-NODE-2064-length-17530-cov-4.563319_pt1 | contig 17530 bp, 18 predicted proteins | sample MGYA00580211_ERZ1673737 | MGnify/ENA primary metagenome ERZ1673737 (study PRJEB41218, sample SAMN15661789) | gut metagenome | host: Homo sapiens | place: Canada: London | collected 2015-08-20/2019-03-30 | study: EMG produced TPA metagenomics assembly of... | reverse complement strand
AAAAAGAAGCAGCAAACCCAAATCCAAGTCTACTCTCCCTGATATCTTCAAACGCCAAATTCATATTGATATTCACATTCATATCAATTTCAACCCACCCAGCCCCCGAATGGAACCCCAAACCCGCCCACCATGAGCCACAACCACAACCACAACCACAACCACACCCAACCTCAAACTGCCCCAACAACTCCCCAACGCCAAAAACAATCCTTCACCGACTACATCAAAGCCCTAAACAAGGAATTCGCCCTCGAAATCCCCGTCCCGGGCATTGAATCCCCCTCCGCAAGAGAAGGAAATACAACACCCCCATGGCAAATCTACAAACGGCTCCGTCCGCTTTTTTACAAAGGCTGTGCGAATGGGTTGCTGGTTGATTTGAGGGAATGGGTTGCTGGTCAAGCATCACCGGCACCGGCATCGTCGGCGGAAGGGAGTGGATATGGATATGTCCAACGTAGAGGCCAGGATAACGTTAATCCAAGCCCAAGAAACAACGCACGGATGAGCGTCGAACCACCCGACCTACCTCGATTATCCTTATCTTTCAGTGAATCCGCCAAAGGCGATCGCATGAGGTACTTGCTTAAGCTTATTGAGGATGAGGAGTATATGCTGGTGAATGGACGTGTTGTTGATACTTCTATGTCTACGTCTATGTCTACTCAAAATACTTCAAAAACAGGTCACAATCAGAATCAGAACCAGAACCAGGCGAATGCTACAAACAATAAAAGGTTAGCAGAGAATCCACCGATAAGTTTTGTGGGCTTATCACCAAAGAAAAAACGAAGGTTTTCCGTTGATTATGACCGTGACCTTGAGGATGACGATCTTGAGGATCCCGATGAGCTTTTTCATACTGCGCCTAATTCGCCTGTTAAGGCTTTGCCTTTTGTCCCTGTGCGGCAGTCGCCTTTGGGGAAGAATGGGGACGGGCGTTTCGATCTCCATCGAAGGGTTCGGCTAGTTTCCAGTCGCCTGTTCGGAGAGCTATTAGCTTTACTTCGCCTGCGAAGGGGCAGAGTCCTGTGAATTTTGTTTCTCCTGTGAAGAGCCAGGGGGGTTTTCAATCGCCTGCGAGGGCGAATGTGGTTCAGTCTCCATTGGGGAATCAGGGAGGTTTCCAGTCACCAGCGAAAAGATCGGCGAGTTTCACGTCTCCTATTGAGAGTCAGTTTGGGTCGCAATCACCGGCTAGGAACAATGCGGCTGTTCAGTCGCCATCCATGAATCAAGAGAGCTTCCAATCTCCGGTGAAGAGTCCAGCGCCCTTTACATCTCCGAAACACAAGGGAAGCGTCCAATCACCCGCACAAATGATGGCCGCTCAGCCGGCAGGGGACTCAAATATTGTGCGATCACCAGCAAGTAAATCTGTGAGCTTTTCTTCTCCCTCGAAGCCTCAGGGGAACGTTAAGTCACCGACGAGAACCAAGGGAGCTCCTCAGTCCCTAACGGAAAGTCCAACAAAAACTCCGACAAAAACTTCGACGAAGAATCCAAAACCGACCAAATCACCGTCTCAATCGCCAATGAGACAAACGGATCTTTTATCATTTGGGTTTAGTACAAACAAATCTGTCAGCGACGACCTTCCGGCCCAGGATGGCACCCCTGAGTTCAAGAAACCTACATTGCTCGACAGGCTCACCGCGGGATCCGATAAAACAAAGCATGATAATACAGTCCAGTCTGGCAATAGCAGCTTTTCGACTACGGAATCATCGGTCTTGGACTCTCGGAATACCAGCATGGATCAGTCATTTGATACAGTCATGACGGAAATCACTGAGCTAATGGACACGCAATCAACCTATGCCGACTCCGTAGTTGGGTATATGGTCAGTGACGAAATGACCAAGAGCATGGACGCTGCTGCCACGTCTATGATGGTCAATCATGATCCTGCTGAAACAAAATTCCTCCTGGAGAAAGAACTTATCGATGAGCTCTTGTCTGATGGGCCATTCACAGTAGAACATTCGCTACCAGGCACAATTCCCCTACGTTTCAGATATGAGTTGGAACGCGTGGGACGTGCATGGGGTGTTCCTCTCAACAAAATGCTTGTTGGTAATCGTCTTCCCTTCAACAGCCAAGATGGATTCTGGTCATGGATGAGTGGTCACAGTCAACGTGGTGGCCGTCCACTCCCTGAAAAATCATCTGGCAGGGCTTGGGATGCTGCTGTTGGCGATTTTAAAACGAACAAACACTCCGAAGTAGTAGTGTTATCAGGAGACATGGAATGGTGTGAAGCATCCGAGCCGGGGATCTTCAAACTAAATCTGAACCCACTCAAACCAGAGCGGACATGCCGCTTCCATAGACGCTTTGGGTCGGATAGATTTCTGTCTCTGACTGTTCCAGCCCCGACTCGGCCGCCTTCACATCAGAGACAAACTTCGTATCCTTCAGTTCTTCGCGAGAGTATTGCTTCTTGGCTCACTCGGAATGACCACCACTGTCTTGGTCGAACATGGAAGGCATTCTATGTCGAGGAAGTAAAGACCAAGAGAAAATCCAAGAGCGAGCCCCGATTCCGCGTCGAATTCTTTGCTGTTGATGGCGAAGACTTCGATCGTGAATGTCAGTTGCCGCCTGAGGTAGCCCCGCCTCGACAGCAGAGTGACCAACATACACTTATGGGTGTTGACGCATTGCTGGAATGGCATATGCCGAAGGCCGCAAACGACAACCAGACCAACTGCAAGCTCTTCCAACGTTTATCACTAGGTTTATCAAAAACCTTCGTGACAGCTACGTTGAAAACAACCCAAGTTCTACGCTTGCGAGATTACCCCGGCAGCAACGTAATGAATGATGGATGCGCATTGATGTCAAGGACTCTTGCAAACCAAATTTGCGATCAATTAGGAATAACTTCTGGCACACCGAGCTGCTTCCAAGGCCGAATCGCAGGAGCAAAGGGTCTATGGATGGTCGATCGTCACCAATCCAGTATCGCAAGCATGAATGACGATGACATCTGGATCCAGATCTCCGATTCTCAGTTAAAAATCCACCCGCATCCCGAGGATTGGATGGGTCTTGTTGACGACGAGAAGTTGACATTCGAAGTTGTCAACTGGGCTAAGCCACTACACCCTGTCGATCTGAATATCCAGCTTCTTTCGATCCTTGAATACGGAGGACATGTCAAGGAGTACATTGCCAAGCTCACGCGTGATGGAGTACAAGCTCTTTACCATGACTTCTTCCAAGTGCTTCAATCTAACAGCCCCGTTCTTTGCCGGGCGCTCCTGCAGAAACTTCGGCCATCTGGTGACAACGCAACTAGTAAATCACGGCGGTTGGAGCAGTGGATGATGAACGATGCAGAGACTATCATCCGCTTCTCAGAGGCTGGCTTTGAACCGCAGACCTTCTATCCGCTGCGAGTCAAGATCCGCAAGTATCTGACATGGCTTCTGGAGCGACAGCTCGAGGAACTCAAAATCCATGTACCCCTGTCTACGTATGCTTACTGCATTGCGGACCCTTATGGGGTTCTAAACGAAGGCGAAGTTCATTTCGGGTTCTCGAATAACTGGCGAGATCCACAAGGTCAATTTGAGGACAATTTGCTCGAGGGCGTAGATGTTCTTGTGGGTCGACTCCCGGCTCATTATCCCTCGGATATTCAACGGTGCAGAGCTGTGTGGAAACCTGAACTTCGCCATTTTAAGGATGTCATTGTCTTCCCCACGCGAGGTGATATCCCACTGGCTCACATGTTATCCGGCGGAGATTACGATGGTGATACGCCGTGGATTTGTTGGGATCCGATGATTGTGCAGAACTTTCATAACTCTCCTCTGCCTTCGCAAGAGTTCCCTGCAGAGCACTATGGACTCTCTAAAGAGTCGGTTCAGATGGCTGAGTTAGGCTCGACGGAAGAGTTTTTGGAGAGTGCGTTCGTCTTCAACCTTACGATGTCAAATCTTGGCCGATGCACGGTTGAACATGAGAAACTGGCATACGATGAATCAATTGACTCTCGTAAAGCCAAAGAGCTAGCCTGTCTGTTAAGCCATCTTGTAGATGGTCGTAAAGGCGGAGTTCACCTTTCAGAGCAGGCCTGGCAGGAGTATCGCAAGACTATAAGTCCCAAGCAACGCGCGCTCCCTGCATATCGAAACTCAGAGCGCAAGCCGAAAATTTCAAACTTTATCGACTACCTCAAGTTCGAAGTCGCGGACCGCGAGCTACGCATGGTCTTGTCAAAGTTGAATGATGCATTCCCCGAAAGCGAAATCCACGATAACCGAGACGAAGACCTCATGCGTCCGTGGAAGACAGCCGTCGAACTGGCAGAGAATAGTCCTCGACACCCTGTAGACCTACGAGAAATCATCAGTGGGATCCAATTATCAATCGACAAGCTGTACAAGCAATGGATCCAGGGCCACAGCGCCTCAAGCGCAGAGGAATTTTCCGCCATTTCACGCCAAGCTGCTGAGAGCGCCAGTGCCCTCGCTCCTCCCCGCGAAGGTACACACCCGCTCATTCACACCTGGCAGAACAGCCGGACCGAGTGGTCACAGTTGCTAGCTTCATACGCTTATGGCCGATATCCGCGCTCGGGATTCGTCTTGCACCCTTTCGGAGAGACATTATGCCAGATCAAGGCGTCTGTCTCGGCGTCTCGCCTTATTACCAATGAGGTTCTTGCTTGTTACAGAGTAAACCAGAAGATGGTCTCCCATCTCACGGTTAATGACTTGCCCGACAACAATGACAGTGACGGGGACCAATACGAAGGCGAAGAGGCTATTGAGACTTTGATTTCCGTCAACAAAGGCCCCGTCGATTATTATGATGATTGGGATGATGGGATGTCCGTCGAATGAGACACGAATAATGCCCCCGATGACCATGCGTATGATCTGTTTCTTTTTCCCCTTTTTCCTTTCATCTGATTTCGGGCGACAGTCCCTTGTGATGATCATGATATTTGTATGCACAGTAGTACGAGATACCCTTTTGTTTTATTGCATATGCTAGAAGCAGACGTGTATGGACCCTGGGCAAATCACATGTTACTATACTGTACATGTACATAGAAAGCACTAACTTAACGTTAAGTTAGCTAACGTTACGTTGAACAAAATCACAAATCACACCTCAGACTTTGACCAAAACGCTTAAACTATCTACCGCCAGACCGCAAGAACGATAAACTACACGTTGTACATGTACAGGTACAAAGCAAGTGCTCAAACCCACCCGTGGACATCACATGCCAAAGGAATAGACGGCTTCAACGATTGTGGGACTTTGAGCCTAAAGGGAGCAAACCCAAATTTTGGATGCCGATTTCAACTGCCTAATCTATAGTTCTGTACACTTGTACATCGTGTGGTGAGATTGGACGGCTTCGTTCTCGTTTGGATAAACTGTACGGCTAATTGGGTTCATAGACAGCTGCATGTGATACTAGCGGAGGACCGTATTCCGAGTAAGCATAGGAGTGCATGTTAGTGGTGTATGGAAAAAGGTAAAGATTCCGATGAGGGGAACGGTTAGGACCTATATTAGCAACAGGTACAGCAGGTAGAGGGGAAGTTATAAACAACAAGTACAAAGCAGTCGCATCTGTCAAGTATTCATGTTCCCAAATTTATAATATAACGTCTATAGATACAAGAAGGATACCCCCTATCCATGGGTCCATCCACATAAAAGATGGACCTTTCTAGGTAGCTCTGCTGTCACCACGACTACCGGTCATCAATAGACAAGTTCATACACTCGTAAAATATAATCTTTTCGAGAACTGGAGTAAAAGAAGGGAGTAAAAAAAAAATAAAACATCGACAGCTATGTGATTCGAACACACGCGGGCGAACCCACTCGCTTAGCAGGCGAGCGCCTTAACCACTCGGCCAAACTGTCCTAGATGTGGCAAATTTCCCCATTTCGAACTTCCGAGCCCAAGGAACCCGGTGATTATTGATAGGGAGAGAATCTACAAGGCGTATCCGTACAATAAAACGACTTTTGTCCATCCGCGCAACACAATAAGCTGGCAGGTATGATCCTCTGTAATAAATTCAAACAGAGCAGTTTTCGTAATGAAAGTTTTTATTGTAACCGCTAAAAGCTTCGACTTTATGAAAAGGGAAAGTATGGTGGGACTCGCTTGGGAGACGAATAGCTGGAATTCAACCAACCCACGCTTATTGGGTAGAATCCTTGGAAATTGAACCTTCGAAGACTTTTTTACTTGTTCCCTAGTTTTAACTTTTGCATTATTACTAAAAATTGCTCGACGTGTATTCTTTTGTTTAACCCAAACTAGACAACGCCTACGGAGTACGCTATTCATGGATTAGCCAGAGCATCAACCATTCCTTCTCCTCCCAGAGAGAATGACTGCTGACAGACCACATGGGTCCAATTCTTGATCAAAACATCATAACACGTGACAGTTTGGCCGAGTGGTTAAGGCGCTCGCCTGCTAAGCGAGTGGGTTCGCCCGCGTGTGTTCGAATCACATAGCTGTCGATATTTCTTTTTTTCTTTTTAATTTTTTTCCCCATGTTCAATTTTTTTTTTTGGCTGCATTTAGCATAAATACCAAATCAGTATGATGAACATTCAAACGAACCAAAGAAATTAGGTAGTACAAGGATATCCTAGCGCATGTTGGGGTACATGAACGGTACTAACTTAGTCGAGTTACATTAGTTCAATTCAGTAATGATTAACTAGCATGGTCATAGCGGTGTCTCTAGGGTTGTGGATGGAGGAGATTCCCCGTCTTTGCGGAATTGACCAAGGTTAGGAAAGCAACTGAGTATGTTGCTCTCCATGCACATGTCTCTAGTTGGATGCGTAGGACAGTGTTCAAAGTTGTCCAGACTGTAACTTATACTTTGGGTAAAGATCAAATCAAAAATGAATGCGGACAACCAATTTTATGGGTAAATGTTTTCGGTAAATTCGATGTCAAAGGCCTAAGAGGGGAACCATATACCTAGGCAGAGGAGGAAATGTTGGGAGTTTGCATGTGAGAAGTACTTAGCGGGCCATAGTGAAATGTATGACGAAAGAAGTACCATGAATGTGATCCTTACTAACCTTCCCGATCGGGCCTAGTGGCTCAAGCGACATCTTCACGTGAAGATGAAACTCCGAATCTCTTGGGCTCACTCTCCCCTCTGTAAGGACCCGCCATGGATGCCCCGAAAATCCCTAGAAAGAACGCCACAGGCCCTTTGACCTCCAATTCGCCCTCTCCCTTCCACCATGCCCATTCCTCCATGATGGAAGAGGATCGCTCTCGTCGAGCTGCCAGTGTACTATCTATGGATGATATCGAGGCCGCGCAGGCCTTGGAGGGACTGCGTTCCGGTATGATATGCCGAGCCCATCGGTCCTGAGTGGATTCCGCTGTACGACAAACAACTCAACTAACGACTCGCAGACTTCGGCCAGTCTCCTCGAGCATCACGACAATCCCTTCCCATCGCTTCACCGGACCCACCACCGCCAGAGCCACTACTGTCGCTACTGACATCCTCTCATCCCCTTATATCCTCTGCTATTAACGGCTCCGTGTCTGCGTACGCAACGTCGAAGTCGTACTCGCCGCGTTTCAAGTCCGGCGCCGAATTTATTGAGCGGAATATCGGCTCGCCCGTCGCAAATACTGTCGGCACAGTTGGTCGCAAGACTGGTGTAGAGAGTGGTCTTCGTTGGGCACTGCAGCGACGAGATTCTACAAACTCGGACTCCCAGCACGCCAAGAAACGGCGCAAGATGGATGGAAATGTGTCGCCCAGAACGGTGGATGTTGAGAAAGGACAGGACGGCGCAACGCACCCATCACGACCACGGAGTTCCTCAGACTTGTCTATGTCCGAGGCACTACCCCCGTATGATGAGATGAGGTCACCCCACTATGAAGAAAAGCAAGGGCCGCGCTCTTCGCCGACATGGCAGAGCCGACTAGTCATTTCAACATCTGGTCTCGGTGTTGCTATGAGCGACGAATCGCTGCGCAGCCTACAATATTGTCTGACCTGGCTTCGGTGGGCTAACGGACGACTCGGCAAGGCGATCGTAGTTCTGCAGAGTGCCGTGACCGAGTGGGAAAATCAAAAAGCCCGGCAGCAGGGCCAGTCCCAATCGGACGTCGAGGCCGGAGGTAGTCGCCAGGAGAATGCCTCCCTCTTGATCCAGCGCATCCAAGCTGTCAAGGCAGATGTCCTTTCGACACTCAAGCAGGTGGTTGACGTGGTGTCCAAGTATGCAGGCGGTGCCCTGCCAGAGAACGCCCGCCATCTGGTGCGTCGACACCTAACCTCTTTGCCGCACCGCTTCCAAGTTGCATCCACCTCGCAGCCACCACCGGATTCTCCGGCTGCGTCCTCCGATGCAACAGTCAGCGCTCACCGTATCCTTGTTCTGGCCCAAGAGGGTCTCGACATGATGGCCCAAGTCAGTGGTGTCGTCAATGATACATTGGTCAGTGCTGAGCACTGGTGCGAGCGCCTGGGCCGGAAACGACCCGAAAATAGAGCTGCATCTGACATGCCGGAGAAGCAGGGTGAATCTGCTTCTACTCCTGATGCTCAACCTTACGGCATGGATATCAAACAGCCTGTCCTTCCGGAGACTGCTCATCAAGAAGATGTTCAGATGTCTGGCATGGAGAAGGCTTAATCCAAGAGTGTACTCTTGACTCTCGCTATTTGTTTCATTTTCTGCATTTTCACTCACTCGTCTATACTCTCTTTCTCTCGTTCTCTCTCTCTTTCTCTCTCTCTTTGGTTCTGATCTCATGTCTCTGTGATTTCTTTTATGATTGATATCCTCTTTTGTTATTATTACTGTTCGTTGTTTCTATTGGTAGGAAACTCTTGGGAATTAGCTTATGGTGTTTTTCTGGTTGCATGCGATGCTTGATTCATTTGGAACGAGCTGGGCCATCCTTCTATTCTGGTCATGGACTTTGTGATTTTTGAGATAGATATACGCAAGAGATTGCTGGCTCAAGCTCACTGAATGCAGGCTATTCATCGGTCTAAAGATATTAATTTGTCATTTCGGACTTTGTATTCTTACTTCAAGACATGATCAAGCGGTCTTTGGTCTCGGTTAATTCTTCTCCAATCCCGTGCTCAGGCCTATCGATATGCCCCAGGTCACCCATCATATGGCGACACCCTCTTTCGGCTTCTTTCCCCGTACCCAGCTTATAAGCGTTGCTATATATCGTGACAAAACTCGAGTTCTGGTCCATTTGGGCTAGCTGTTTGTTTCACAATCAAATGCTCCCCAAGCGCTCGGCTATTCGATATCCCGGATATGTTGCGATAACCATTCGATAATTTGGTTGAAATCAACCATGAAACAGCCACTATGTTTGCCAACGGCATCAAGTATAACACTAAGACAGAAAAAGCGCATTCAGCGGCTCTTTCTAAGTTTGAGTGTGGGAGGACTACGAAGTTGGGAAGCGGAAAACCTCATCAACCTCTTTTCTTTTCTACGCATTTTCCAGTCGCTGCTTTTTATGATAGATAAGACCAGCGTATCATTATCGGTTTAAGAACATCAAATATACCTCGTTTATGTATAACAGGCTTCAGTGCCACAGTAGGCTTGAGACATAGCGCTTTTGAACACAGACAGTCTGCCCCTTTCTAAAACTCCTTAAGAAATGCGAAACAACTGGCAAAAAAATACCACAGCTCAATAATCAGGCATTGTTTCGCTACTGACATATAACGTATCATACGTACTACTGAATCCATTGAACCGTGTTGCAGTGGTGGTGGTATACGCTGCGAACATATTAGCGTCACGATAAATACTAGATGGGGTCACGACTCACCTCCCATATTCTTATATTTGAGCCAATCACCAATCTCGACTTCAGAGTCAAGAGTTACCTCCCGCACAACACAATCAGTGCTATCACAAGTGGGCCCCCATATCGAATATCGATGTCCATCAGGCTTTTCACTCTCGCCGTTGGTCTTGATCTTATGTGAAACTGTGCCCTTCTTGCTACCAACCAAATGAGGGAACATGATTTCCTTTTCCATGATCACATTCATGAAATTCCCATAAACGCCATCATTTTGGTAAAGCATATCCGGAATACTAGCGGTAGCTGCACTCCCAAGTTGACGTCGACGGGAAATCACCCGACACACAAGGGTATAAACACTGCGGGCAAAGAAACGACCTGGTTCTGCGATGGTTGTGATGCCCGCAGGGAACTCTGACTGGATCGCATCTCTAAGAAATGGGGCTAGGGTCTCGAAACAATCGTCCTGGAATCCGCCACCAATGTCGAGAAGATAAGGGGTGAATCCTAAACGCTCTGCCTGCAAGAATGCTACCCGCGCATCTTTGATGGCTTTGCAAAATGATGCTGTGTTTGTGGCGCCGGTTCCTGGTATATGTTATAAAACTTGAGAAATCAAGTTTTCAAGGTGTGGATTGCCTTACCAACATGGAAGCTAACACCAATAACGTTCAGTCCCAGTTCCCACGCTCGTGACAGTAATTCTTTCGTTGTATCCAGCTGCGCACCGAATTTCTCACCCAAGCAGATAAAGGCGCTATCATCATTTGCATAGACTCGAAGTAAGAGTTGCGCTTCGGGCATGTGTGCTTTTATACTATCTAGTTCATCGATGTTGTCAAATGTGGTGCGCAGCACGCCAACTTCGCGCGCAAATGCAATGGCCGCGGGAGCTTTGCATGGATTTGCAAATAGGATCCGGGCTGGGTCCACGCCGAGGCTGAGAACTGTGCGCATCTCTTCTATGGATGCGCAGTCAAAGTTTGACCCTAGATTGGCGAGGACTTTGAGGAATGTTGGGTCGCAATTGCACTTGACGGCTGGAGAAGTGTTAACATTAGATCCAGCTACCAGGGATATTATGGAGCTATATTTTATCTTTGCGGCTGAAAAGCGGAAAGACGGTAGAATTTCATACCATAATACGGTCGTATCCCGGGTAGATTTTGGGTCCAACGGCGATGCTGTCGAATGACCTGCCCTAAATCGGCAACGAAAAAAGATTCATCGCCACCAACAAGAGAGCGCTTGGCTATACGCGCGATGTTTCCTTCAATTGCGAGATCGACCAGCTCGTTTGGGGAAGATTTTCGATATTCGACATTGTGGGGAGTGTGGATGACCTTTCCAGGAAGGTTGTTAGTCTCACGGGGAACGGGGAGTAGAGCCATGTCTGTGGAGATGAGTCGGTCGAGAAGAGTCTGGGGGACTTGGAGATTGTGACTTTGAAACAACATTACAAGACAGCTAGCGACCGAATGGACTAGATACCGAGTATATGAATATCGCTCAAGTAATGTGTATTTAGAACTCCACGTCCAGGGTAGAAAGCTGGTTTATAGAGCGTTGTTAGCTGCAGCATTGACTGCGAACAAAAACAAGAAACATTAAAAAGTAAGTTTTGCACGCAATTAAAATGCTGCATTACGTTAGATCTTACGGTGAAAATAAGCAATGAGTCGTACCAGTTCAAGTGCTCCTTACAAGCCCCAGTTAAGCTGCGAGAGAGCCAATGATACTTGCATTGACACATATTCGACGTGTTCTGTAGTTTAGAGCTTCGCGTGTAGTGTGTGCACGATGGGACACGGGGGTAATTGGGCTGCGCCTTGGAATAAGATCAGCAAATTTTGACATTTCTGCACAGATGAGGACTCGGTAGGCTAATGCGATGCGGTCAGTGGCATTTATTACTTTGTGGATTGCGTGGTGTGGAGTGCTAATGAGTGAGAATGTCGAGCTGTATGGCGAAACTCGAGGGGAAGACATCGACATAGACTAGAGCATGTCTACTTGCGCTAGAAGGCTGAATGCCGCGATCAAAGCGCAGTCTCTATTACTGTTGTCATATAACATTGGAAGAAGAGCATACATATGTGAAGACTGACAACGACGGTGTTGGTATTCGAGCTCGGGTATTCAACTCAAAGGATTGAGGCATTAGAATCATATACATGCATTAGTGGTGGTCTAACTTAATAACTTTTTATGTCATAGAAATAATTCTAACATGCAGGAACCACTTCGAGCCTTGATGTTGATGTGATACACCGATCTAAATGGGTGCGGCTGACGCCCAACAGGAAAAAAAATTACCTCCCCACTATGTATGGAGCATCACTCGTTTCAGTTCTTTCAGTGTTCATATGTACTGTTCGCTTGCTCGGTCATTTGTACCAATAGTTACACTACGATCAGATATGTAACTAAAGAGAACCCTGGGTTTTCTGCATGGCTTAAGTGTCTTTGCTATTTCCACAGATGAAATACTTGCAGATCTTACGTGTGAGGAACAGAACTCGATTCCAGGCCTTTGAACCTGCACATTCCGACTGAGGTGGCTGGCTAGCATCGATACTGCTGCACTGTACTCCATACATGTACTTCTCGATGTGTTGGAGTCCTACCCAGTCCCACTCAGGATCGGCAAATAAATCACCCACTGCTTCAAGGACACCTTTAACGCATCTGCTGTGCGAGTGTACAAGGTAACTGTTTGAACAGCTCCTAAAAATACCCCATTCCAGGGGGCGATCAGGATGAACGCACAGTAATTCTGCACAATGATTCGTATTCCATTTGCGATATAACTAACAGACCAACTGTTCTCCCACACAACACCATGTCCTTGAATTCATTGGCCAGGGTTTACCATCAGAATCTGCTGAGTGACGCAGTGCAGCACTCCACCAGTAAGGGGGATTGCACTGGCATACACCTGCCTGATCGCCCGCTCGGGAAGCAAAGCCTGCAAGATCTCTAATGCATTCTGATCCCTTCCTTCGTCACCGAATTTCGGGATAATCAGACCGTCATTCACGAAATAGAAGTTCACATAGCTCGCCGACAGCTCATCGTGATCAGACTTCACCAAGCCTCGTGGGTCCGGCTCCTCAATAGTGTGGACCTGCAAGCGCCGACCCTTAGCGTCCGTCTCACGGCCCAGAATCTCGCGGATCTCTGCAGACAGCTCCTGCCACAGGTCAATGGCAATGGCGTGAGGTTTCGAGTACGCAATCACACCAGGACGCACGAACCTCGCCTCAGCATCAATGTGCACATCGGTAATGTCCACATTGCGCCGACCAGGGAACCAAATCACCTTCTCAATGCCGAGCAGCCGCTTCAACTCAGCCTCGATTTCAGCCTTGGACATCCCCGGGTTTCGCTTGTCGCAGACAATACTACTCTCTGTGATGAGCATTGTCCCCTCGCCGTCTGTAACAAGAGCGCCGCCCTCAGCCCGAATCGGAGCGTCAATTCGCGTAACAGAGCTGGGGATACAGTCATGCTCGATAACCCATCGCGCGAATTCTGTGTTCTCCTGTAGTGCATTGTCATTCATCAATGGCCATCGCTGACCCCAGCAGACCACGTCATCCTCGGGCTTCTTGCCACCCCACTCGTTGAAACGGAAGTTGAGTGCAAATCGTTGAGTTGGAAATTCTCCTGTTGTGTCACGCACATAGACTGGTCCGGTGTCGCGCACCCAGCAGTGGTTGATTGGACACGGGATGAGGGTTAGTCTTGATGCATCTTTGACAACGGGTTTGACTAGGGACTCCGCCAATTGGATGTCTTCGGGCCGCACGTACATGCGAACGGGCTCAAATTCAGTAATCGTCGCCGCTAGCTGAATAAGTTCGTTGCAAACAGCATCATACTTTTCCGGGGGTAGGGAGCACCGGGATGGAAACCCCATGATTGTTGCTTCATGGCGCTCTGACTCTGCTGGGAAGATGTATCTGCCCTGTTGGATTTTGTGTTGACTGGTTTCCTTTGCAGTATGCGAGAAGGGGAGTCCGCCGTATGATATTGTACAGAGTTTTGAGAGGACCTCGCGGAGTCTCTCGAAGAGTTTCATTGATCGCTGGTGCATGTCACCATCCTGCGAGCCTCAAGATGGAATGCTTGGCTTTTTATTAAACTCGCAATCCGGTTGCCTTGATATTCGTGGATTTTGTGCATCATCGACTGGAGTAACTATGACTACGTCGACGTTACGCGCAGTTGCGAAGTTATTTGCTTCCAAGCTTATCCTGCAACTCGAAAATGGCATAGTATCCCACTCATGAATTCATGAACTGTCAAAAAAAGGTCTTACAATCCGCAATGCAAATTGGTTCCTTTGAGCCAAAATTCGGTATCAAAGGAGTCTAACCACCTGGCAAACAATCTTGAAATGATGAGTCTTGCTTACACTACTTGCCTGCAATTATCTAGCAAATGTAAATTCCCGGATGGAATAGAAATATTACTTTTGTGTCACTATATACAGCCCAATGCAAGCTTACTCCGCCAGCAAGGGTTCCCGTTCCAATTCATCGTCAGCAGACTCGGTCCAAGTGTCTTCTACGACAGCACCACTGAGTAAAAGCATGGGGAGAGCAGTGACTGCAGACAGGACTCCCAACGCTAGTGACATAACCTTCCAGCCGTACCGAAACTCAACTATTCCACCCACCATCGGACCCAAGGCAAGACCTCCAAAGTGTGCCATATTCTCTAGGCCGAAAGCTTGAGCTACGACACCTTTGTCACCGAAGATGTCAGGATCTGCGGCTTCCATGTCGTCCAGAACACGCTGTATCTCAACTATGAGAGCTGGTTCGCTTAAGTCGATGCACGTTCCGATCAGAACCAAAATTACACAGAGTAGAACTTTGTGCGGTGCTGAGTTGTCTTCTACGAAACGAAGACAGATCAACGTCGGCGCTAGGACGGTGAAGCTTGTGAATGCAATTATTCGGGATCCGATACGGTCTGATAGAAGACCTGTGAAGCCGATGAGAATGAGCTTATTTTATAGGAAGGAGCTGATGGTATAGATGCTCACCGAAGAATGGTTGGAAGATTGCAGCTGCAGCCCCAGGTAGGAAGATCATACCGGCACCTAGAACATTCCAATGAAATGTATTCTCGACGAAGATTGGCAGAGTCTATATAGAGCATCAGCGGGAGGCCGTGAACATCACATAAATCGCATACCGCATCAAACGCCGATACCACAAGAGCGCCAACTATCACAGCCCACAGACTGATCAGAATTCTTGGCTGTCGCAAGAGCTTCCCCAGAGCAAAGGTTCCCTTGGAGATAATCGTAAAAGAACGAGTCCCGTTAGTGATAGTCCCATATGGCGGCTGCTCAGAGACATAACCATTCTCCTCAGTAGGCCGTTCATTCTCAGCAACGCACAACCAACGCTCAGCAACTCTCTTCTCAACAACAGCAAGTCGCACGAAGAAGTCAAGAGTGACTATCCCAACAGCCATTCCAAAAACCACATACAATCCTCCAACTTCGTACACCAGTCCACCGAGCAAGGGACCAGAAATGAAGCCCAGTGTCATGGCAGTCCCAATATACCCAATCATCTGTCCAAGGCTAGCTTTATCAACTGTATCCGTCACAATCGAAAGGCCAGCTACCGATACCATTGCCGTTGCTGCACCCTGGAGTACTCGCGCAACAACATACCATGCCACCGAGCGTGAGGCCATGAGTATGATCATAGATGCAAACAACAGCACGAGCCCAGAGAGGTATGGGCCCTGCCGTGTCCCCGAAGTGTCGAGCATGTATCCGAATAGTGGACTGCATACAAGTGCTGCAATGGCTTCTGAAACGAGGAGGACGCTGTTCCAATACTCCCCTATTAAAACGACATTGCATTAACGTCTCTATCTTTTAGTTCTCTTTAAAAACACGTACTATCTTCAAAGGCTATCCCAGCTCTGGATACCAAGGCACTTGGCATGACGGGGACGATCTGCAGCCAGTCAGGTGGGGATCGAAGGTCTTGGTCTGGCTTGGAGCATGGGTACCATGGCATATAGGAAAAGGTCCTGGATCAGTAAGGGTTAGCTATATCGTTCTTTGTGTTTTGATCTGGATTGAGGTAGATACCGTAAACATCGACCACGAAACTGCCGTAACTATAAAGGACTGCGACGACCTCTGCGGCAACAGCCACGGTCGCTGATCGCGAAGCTTCAAGAATGGCTTCGACCAAGTCATGATGGATACGACAAGTGCGGCCACCGAACTGACTTGAGGATAATGGAATGGGGCAACAACCTCGGGGGAGATGAAGTTTTACCAACGTCGGGTCCCAAAATCGGGCAAGTGGGCTCGTTGTCCTTATGTTCTCTTGGAGCTGTATGCAGTCCGAGACTTAGTTTGCATTAGCATCCGCGATACGGCAAAGATTATCGTCGGGAGGGGCAGTGTGTACAATTCTGGCTGTGATTGCAATCAGGTTTCGCGCTAGATGCTGCAAGGGAGATCCCATGATCACCGCTAGTTCGTGGCCTTTTATTGTTAGACAGATAAGAGAACCCCATCAAATCTTAGGGAGCGACTTGCATGTCCATCTGCTTATGCCATTCGAACCCGCGAAATGCTCTGCAGAGACATTAGTTCCGTCTCCTCGGTATGTCGATCGGACGGTGCCCGGGAACGTTCTACATTATTTGACCATTTTATACCTTCCGAACTGTCATTACCCAGTCGTGAGAAACCCTCTCCAACGTTAGCGTTGCGAGAACTTCTATGGTAATCATAGCGCCGCACCTGCTTTTTTTGATGATTGGGTCATGAGCAGCCTTTGAGGAAGTATCCTGGATATTAATGGCCAAATTGAAGGCAAGCAAGCTGCTGAGATTATGATCCCACCCTCTAGAATGGTCCATATACCAAGCTTGACAGAGACCCCTATAATATGTCAGCTGATGTGGCCTTGACTCTTTCAGCTAAAGAAAGCATACAAGTTGGGTCTGTTGTCGCACTCTCCTGGAAGAACGTTGTCATGCGTAAAATACTAAACACAGTTCCTCTTTACGCAAGGTCAGAACCAAAGAAAAAGCATCAAGGAAGAAAAAGACCCACAAACTTCCCAACAAGAACACGCCTGTTAAAGTCAACTTTTGCCCTAATGATCCATACTACGGTCGAATCAGTCTCAATTACCAGTTTTCTTTTCCGTTGCGATCCTGTCGCCTTTCGCCTCCCAGAAGTCAGGTCCACCAACGCGGAGCTTTATCGCAAGTGGGTCGATCACATTTGGCCAAGGACACATTGTGAGATTGACATGGATGCACGTATGGACGCCGATCCACATTCTTAACATCAACCCACCATGTCTTTCCAAATGTACGATGGTCTTGTCACAGTCAATGTAGACAGAACTCCTCTGGCCCTAGACGAGGTGACCCGCACTCTCTACAACCGAGCCATCGCCAATCCATCGTCTTTGACCGACGCAGAACGAAGATCCATCACCCGCCGCCCACCCCAACAAGAAGAAGATGACCTCTGCCGAAATAGGTGTGGGCTGAGCTTTTCCGAGCTAGTTTCAAAAGCTGCTCGAAACCGGGACTCCCTAACATACCAAGAGGCTCACCTGGTGGTAGCCGGCGTTGTCCATGGCCAAGCCGGAAGACTGTTGAATGAGCGGGTGCGACTCAGCGAAGCCGATC
>ERZ1673737.2057-NODE-2057-length-17562-cov-4.278803_pt1 | contig 17562 bp, 13 predicted proteins | sample MGYA00580211_ERZ1673737 | MGnify/ENA primary metagenome ERZ1673737 (study PRJEB41218, sample SAMN15661789) | gut metagenome | host: Homo sapiens | place: Canada: London | collected 2015-08-20/2019-03-30 | study: EMG produced TPA metagenomics assembly of... | reverse complement strand
CTCCATCCTTCTCTTTCCCCCCCATTCCTTGAATCAGTCGATGTTGATATCGTCTATTCTATCTTTCCCTCTAATTTCAGTCTTTGCTGTCATTCTCTTCGATAGCCCCCGTCTTCGGTAACCCTGGACAAGCTCAGCTTTGTTCTCTAGAAGTCCCAATCTCTTCGGTTTCTGGAGCTTCTAATTTCGACTCCTTACCCTTTCCGTCGGTCGACTCGGTCGTGCTTTCCAGCGTGGCAGCTTGAACCGCGAAAGTCGGTCCTTCCATCTCCGAATCGAGCTCCCTTGACTTGGTTATCGCTCCTGGTCATATTTGGCGTGCAATTGATTTGACTGTCATTTTCGATCTGACCGCCTGTCAACCCTCACCGCTTGGCTGGCGAATAAAGAAGATCATCCCACGTTGGACATCGCAGACGTCATTTTGGAATGCTAGGGCTCAGAAGCCGTCATTAATTTCTCAGGTAAGAGAACCACCGTGTCCCCGCAGACATACCCTTGAGCAAACCTTTCCCGGCTTCGCCGTTGCCACGTTTCCCGTTTCGCAAGACCATCGAATGGCGCTGCTCTTTGGCTTCTTTCTTCTGAGTGGAATGCGCTTGTTGTAGCTTCCGTATTCAACGCCCTCACTTCGGAACTGCCACTTCTCTCGCTGGCAACTTGTTTGCCCCTCCTCCCTCACGTTCTCTCTTCCCTGTCATACTCTATATCTTGCCCGTACTGATCCACTCTTTCCCGCTGCAGTACAGTTCACGCGTTGAATCTTCACTTCGCACATACAAACCTCTTTGGTCGGTTTGTGATCCGTATCACTCGGTTCGACTGCCTTCTGGCATAGTACCAGTCTCTCCTGTCGCCGGATCCATCCCGTCATCCCACATATTACACACTCTACAGTGATAGCCGTCTTCTGTCATCTGGGATCATGGATCAACAGCAGAGTCAATCCGGACCTCAAGGTCCTGGTGGGCGAAAGTTCCATATTGCTCATCGGAGAAGTCCTTCTGAGCTTACCCCATTGATGAGTATGTGTTATCGGAACTATCCCTCTCCGTATCAGTTGGCTGACTTGACCACAGTGGAACAACTGGCCATTCAGCAACAGATTGAGTTGCTCCAGCAGCAGCAGCAACAGATTGCTGCCACGCACCAGCAATATGTTAACATGGGCTTGTTGCAGCCTCAACAACTGGGCCAAGTGCAATCCTTCCAACCGGGTGCCTCCATGGGCGGCGTTTCCCCACAGGTCAACGCATTCCAGTTCCCCCAGCAGGGACAGCAACAGCTTGGAGTACCAATGAACCAACAAACTCAGCACTCGCACCGTCGTAACCAGTCCGCTCTTCCGGGCCTCCCCATGGGTCCGCCACCTGCTCCATCCTCCGGCGCGTCAGGATATGCCGATTACAACCAGCAGGGTCAGAACAACAACCACAAGAATGAGAACACCAACCACGGTCGCGGTCGTGGAGGTCCTCCCGGTGGTGGTCACCAGCGCCGTCACTCGCTTGCTCTCCCGGAAGCCAAGAAGGCCGCTGAGCTCGCTCAGCAGAAGCGAACAGCTTCTGGATTCCAGTTCCCGGCTCCTGCCCCTGGTGCAAGCGGTGATAACCAGTCATCTTCAGATGACAAGCCTGCAGCTAGCACTTCTCCGGCACCCCAGGGACTCGGCTTCCAGCGGGCTGGTAACATTCGCGCTGGTGGTCATGGTCGAAGCCAGTCGATGGCCATTGGTGGTAACCGTGGTTCCATTTCCGGCCGCGGAGCGGGTGGTTTCCAATTCCCCCAAGCCCCTGAGACCTCATCCGGCCAGCCTGATAACCAGCGGCGAGGAAGCCAACCCGGCCACGCTCGGTCGGGTTCGCGCAACTTCGAGGGCAACTGGCGCCAGCCGAACAACCAGAACCAAGGTCAGGATCAGCAGAGACCCATGGGCCAACAACAGGGTGGCTTCCAGCCTGGTCACCGCTCGCGCGGCTCGATGAACCAGTCGATGGGTTCTATTGGACAGTTCCAGTATCCTCCTCAGCAGCAGCCTCAGCTTATTCAATTGCCCCAGGGTCAAGTCATGATGGCACCTCAAATGTTTGGTAACCAGCAACTCAACCCCCTCCAGTTGGCACAGCTCCAGGCCCTTCAGCAGCAGAACGGCCAGGGCATGGGTCTCCAGGCCAGCCAGCACGCCCCGCCACAGATGTCTGTCCAGCAACAGCAACAGCAACAGCAGCGGAAGACCCTTTTCACTCCTTACCTGCCTCAGGCAAACCTACCTGCACTCCTTAGCAATGGACAATTGGTCGCTGGTGTTTTGCGTGTCAACAAAAAGAACCGTTCGGACGCTTATGTGACCACTGATGACCTCGATGCCGACATCTTCATCTGTGGTAGTAAAGACCGCAACCGTGCTCTTGAGGGCGACTTTGTCGCCATTGAGCTGTTGGACGTCGACGAGGTGTGGTCCCAGAAGAAAGAAAAAGAGGAAAAGAAGAAGCGCAAGGACATTACCGACGCTCGCTCCAACAGCAATGCCGGAAATGACAAGCTCGGTCGCGCCGATTCCACTGGTGATAGACAAGAAGTCGGCCCGGATGGAAGCATCCGTCGCCGTGGCAGTCTTCGCCAGCGTCCTACCCAGAAGAAGAACGACGATGTCGAAGTCGAAGGCCAGAGCCTTCTTCTGTGTGAGGAAGATGAGATCAGTGATGAGCAAAAGCCTTTGTATGCCGGTCATGTTGTTGCCGTCATTGAGCGTGTTGCGGGCCAGATGTTCTCTGGTACTCTGGGCCTCTTGCGTCCCAGCAGCCAGGCCACAAAGGAGAAGCAGGAAGCCGAGCGGCAAGCCAGAGATGGCGCCCACGGCCGTTCCCACCACGACCGTCACCAGGACAAGCCCAAGATTGTTTGGTTCAAGCCCACTGACAAGCGTGTTCCTCTCATTGCTATCCCCACCGAACAGGCGCCGCGGGACTTCGTTGAGAAGCACCAGGACTACGCCAACAGAATCTTCGTTGCTTCCATCAAGAGATGGCCCATCACCTCCCTCCACCCCTTCGGTACCCTCGTTGAGCAACTTGGTGAGATGGGTGACCTGCGCGTTGAGACAGATGCCCTGCTCCGTGACAACAATTTCGGATCCGATGACTTCTCGGATGCCGTGTTGAAGAGCATCGGCTGGGAAGACTGGTCTGTTTCCAGCGAGGGTGATTCTCTGGCTTCACGCCGCGACTTCCGTGAAGAGACCATCTTCACGATTGATCCCGTCGACAGCAAGGCCCTTGAGGATGCATTCCATGTCAAGAAGCTTGCTGATGGCAAGGTCGAGATTGGTGTCCACGTTGCCGACATTGCTCACTTTGTCAAGGGCAACTCCCTCGTTGACCGTGAGGCCAAGAAGCGCGGTACCGCTGTTTATCTGGTTGACCGTATCATGAACATGTTGCCTACCCGTGTCTCCACTGAGCTCTGCTCTCTGGTCCCTGGAGAGGACCGCCTAACAGTCAGCGTTGTCTTCAAGGCCAACCCTACTACCGGAGTCGTCGATGAGGATGTCTGGATTGGCAAGGGTGTCATCAAGAGCGCTGGCCGACTTGACTATGACCAAGTCAACGCAATTGTCAAGGGCAAGTCCAAAGAGAGTGCCAGCGGTATCTCCGCTGATAACATTCGCTTGTTGAATGTGAGTATTGTCCCTTACTGATGTTGTTTCCTTGCGCTCACAATATACACAGGACACTGCCGGCAAATTCCGTGAGGCTCGCTTCGGTAACCGGGTATCGAACGTCCCTGTTCAGCGTTTGCTCCAGCAGCTCGATGACGAGAACGTTCCCGTTGAATATAACATTTTCGAATCTACCGCTGCTCACGAACTTGTTGAGGAGCTTAGCCACCAGGCCAACTACTTCGTTGCCCGAAAGCTCGCCAGCGCCATGCCCGACAAGGCATTCCTGCGCCGACAGTTCCCGCCCAACCCTCGTCGCCTGACTCTGTTCGTTGAGAGAATGAACCGTCTCGGCTTTGAGATGGACCCCAGCAGCAGTGGCAGCCTCCAGAGCTCTCTGTGCAAGGTGCAAGATGTGGATCTCCGCAAGGTAAGTGTTTCACGTATGGTGCTTAATCAGTGCAGGTGTTGACTTCAGATACAGGGTATGGAAACTCTTCTTGCCAAGGCCATGCAACGTGCCAAGTACTACGTTGGTGGTACTTCTGATGAGCAGCGTCAGCATTACATGCTCAATGTCCCAGTCTACACTCACTTCACTAACCCCTCTCGTCGCTACACGGACATCCTCGTGCACCGTCAACTCGAGGCTGTCCTGTCCGAGGGTTCTGTGGAGTTCACTGACGATATTGAGTCTTTGAACAAGACCGCCGACCTTTGCAACAACAAGAAGGACTCGGCTCTCAACGCCCAGGAGCAGAGCGTTCATATTGAAGCCTGCCGCAACATGGACCGCAAGAGTCGTGAAATTGGCGGTGACCTCATTAGCGAGGGTATTGTTCTCTGTGTCTACGAGTCCGCCTTTGACGTTCTCATTCCCGAGTACGGCTTTGAGAAGCGTGTGCACTGTGATCAGCTGCCACTGAAGAAGGCCGAGTACCGCAAGGACACTCGTGTGCTTGAACTATACTGGGAGAAGGGCGTTCCATCGTCCGCCTACATCCCCGAGGACGAGCGTCCCAAGCCTGGCAACTCTCGCGCTGCTCAGGCTGCGGCGGCAGCTCGGGAGGCCGAGGCCGCTCGGGAGCGTGCTAGAGAGCGCGATGAGGCCATGCGCAAGCAGACTGAAACCGGCACCATGTCTGCCGATGATGTCGATGCCCTCTTCGACGACGATGAAGATGTGGACGATGTCACCGAGATGGCGGCCGGTGTGTCGCTCAACTCGGCTGACCGTTCCACTCAGAGCATGCCACCATCGCCCACCCGCAATGGCCACCACCAGCAGGGACCTCACCGTACCCGCTCTGACCCCAAGATTGCCTCCGGTGCCAACGATGCGCCCGAGAACAAGTTGACCAACAAGGAGAAGTACTTGAGCCTGTTCAAGCTGAGAGAGGTGGATGGAGACTTCATCCAGGATGTTACTGAGATGACTCGTGTGCCCATCATCCTGAAGACTGACCTGAGCAAGAGTCCTCCGTACGTATTCCAGTTCCTTCGTTCTGACATGGGCATTGGCTAACCTTTCTTTCTTAGATGCCTCACTGTTCGCTCTGTGAACCCCTACGCCCTGTAGTGGTTGAAACCTTGGTTTCTATTTTCTCTTTCATGGGACATATTCTTGCATGCCGTACCCTGCAGATTCTTCGGTCGCGCGAAGCATGCTTTGTTTCGTGCGCACCTTTACGGACATAATCCAATCCCGACATGCGGATCGAACATATCATTATCAAGTTCCCAGTTCTTGATAACGCCTTTTTCTCGGTGGCTTTATCAAACGCATTCTACCCACCATCTTTCCGACGTGTCCTGGGATTCTTATACTTATCCTATTATATGTGCCAAGCGGTTGTTCGTCTTTTTGAGCATTTTAGTTGTTTCCGGGGAGAAAGTTCTTAGTGCTGGAGCTTGCCGTGTCTCCTTTCTGGCCTGTCTTCTGCACTCTCATGTCTTTTGGGAATGTTTGGAGACTCGAGGGGAAATATTGATTGCAGCTCGATAGTCCCAGAAAATTCTTCCATTAATTTATGGTTTCTCGATTCCTTTCGGCTTTGTGTATGAGTTGTAAACATTCTCTATAGATGTACATGACTATTGATATACGTTACCTACGTTTTCTAGAACTTAATACTTATACTAATTTGCACTTCCCAAGTAATCAATCACCTTTCATTGTTTCATGTGCACTGTACACATCTCAAACAGCTAAATAGGCAAGAAGAAGTAAAGGAAACAAGAAACTGAACAACACCCAAACAAGCCAGTCTATCAATGCAACACAATGCAACACATCACTTCATGCAATTCGCGCACATTCAACAAAATCCAAACGAGCCAAGGGTATCAAAAAGAAAGTCACCGGTAGAGGCGGATGTAGATGTAGAGTAGATGGCAAAGGAATCAAATCAAAGCATCAGATCAAATGAACTCAAATCGAAAACCAGAACCATCCAGATAAAAGAGGGAATAAGCAAGATAGTAACAATACCTAGGACCGAAAATGCAATGCTAAATCGTGATAATATGAAAACGAGGCTCGACTTCTCATAGCCGGCGTACACCAATGCGCGGCTTTGCCTTTACAGCTGTAGTTTTCCGCGGACCACCAATAGTCTTCTTATTCTTGGAGATCTTCGAAGCAGAAGAAGCCGGGATAGAAGAAGAAGATAGGGATGGGGTGGGTGCTTGGTGGAGGGCTGTGGGTACATGGGGGTTACTGTTAAGAGCCTTCGAGTGGTGCAGGTCCCGTTTCTCCTTTAGGCCACGGACAGTTGCAGAACCACGGTTTTCTTTTCCGTCGCCGCTCAGCCGGCGAGAAGGGTCGGTCATGGATAGACCGGGGAAATCCTCGAATATTGGCATTGTATCGTGAAGACGACCGGAGGCATTGATGCCTCTGCTTAGGAGGGATAGTTTGGGGGTTTTGCGTTGGGGGGATGAAGTGCGGGAGCGTAGGTTTGCGGTGATGTTTTGTTCGTTGGAGGACATGGCAGGTGAATCGGTATCGGAGTCTTGGTCGACCAGCATCATGTCTGCTTCGTCTTCTGGGTAGGGCATTGAGAGAACTGAGAGGGGTCGCTTGCCTGGGGCGTTCTTGCGGGGTGATGGAGGTGCGAGATTGACTGGGGAAGGGGAGAGAGCTGGGTCGTTTTCTTTGCTTGCGCTGGCTGGGTCGTTTTCGCCATCGCTCATTTCCTCGTCTGACATGGACTGAGAGGCTTGGGTGAAGGGATGTGAGCGCGACAGGGTCTCGATTCGTGTGGTTCGGCGCACGGGTTTCTTCGTTGTGGCGTTGTGGTTTCGTCACTGCTTGCGCGTTTGCTGGAGGGATGACTCTTGGTCTCCCTCAAGCACTGTCCATGCATCCTCGCCTCGGAGCTTTGCCTCGCTCACTGCATCTTTGAGGTCGAGCGGGATTGGGGCGTGGATGGAGGTCATGAGCTTGGCTTGGTGCGCAAAGGCGGCATAGTTCTCTTGTAAGAGGGCGCCAGCGGAGGAATTGAGCGCAGAGTCAGGATTGGGGTAGATGAGAAGACATGAGATCGTCTGTCGAGCAAGCAATGTTGTCAGTCAAGCTGCAGAGCTTGTGCACCTTGGGTCTCGATCACTTACCACCAGTACATCGCGCAGTGTCAGGTTCGGCTGCCAATCCCGCTTAAGGGTATCCACGCAAACTGCACCGGTAAGCTCCTCCATATTCGGGTGCCAGATCCTTGTCCGGAACGTCGCCTTGGGTGGGCTCTTGGGGTAGTCGGCCGGCATCTTGAGGTGGAGCTTCCACAATCCTTCCGAGAAAGGTGTGCCCGGCGGCCCGGTGAGGAGAATGTCCAACTGCGATAAGTCGTCATCATCCGACGGCTTCAGGTAGTACGGCGGGAGGTCATTGTGCAAAGCGGCATGATCGGCAGCAAGCCGGCGCAGGTTGGACGGCTAGATTCCAATGTTAGATACTGAGCAGTGTTTTGGCCCACCGCTACGGTTGCTGGTGGACAACCCATACGTGCAGTCTGCGGTCTGGAGCAGGAATGACTTACCATGCTGGATTTGGCGATCAAGGTCTCGAGGAGTAAGTAAGCAGAACAATGCCGAGCTTCACAAAGTGCTGGTAGAGCTGGTGGTGCTTGTGGAGGGACTGGGATCAGAGCAACAATCGATAAGACGTTGCTTTGTTGTGGTTCGACGTGGCGCTAGCCGCTTTGGGAGCGCGTCAGTCATGTGCTCTACGCGTCACTTGCGCGTCACCAATATTACCTCTTTGGGATGACGCTCTACAGCCCTACAACTACTATACCCCTACCCCCTTGGACGCCCTCGTCACGCCATGTCCAAGACATAACCTCGTGTTCTATGCCCTTAATGATGTCAATGCTGATCTACAATTGGCCACAGTTGAATACTCTCAGACGAAAAGTCGGCTCATATTTACCCAGGTATTGAAAGTAATCACAAGCATGGAAGAAAAGAAGTGGGAAATCAGGTGCGCCAATAAAGATGCGTCTCAAATCGCAGTGGAAACACAAAACGAAATCCTGTCCCTCACAAGATTACAAGACCCATTATTAAACCTGGAAAGCAAATCGCAAAAAGAAATCAATGCTCGTGTTTTCATCTCTCTCATTCCCGCTGACCCAAGGACAGGATCAGCATACCATATGCCCATGTACAGACTCAATGACCTGCGTCTGAGACAGTCTCAGCGCAGTAGTTCCAAGGTTAAATCCATGTCATGAATCAGTTGCTCAGTTCCCTTACAGGAAAGCAACAAGAGCAGCACCAGCAACCATGCCGAGACCGACAGGGCCGGCGGTGGCGAGGGCAGCACCACCGGTGGAGACAGAGCTTGAGCTAGCACTGGCGCTGCTGGAGCTCGAGTCAGAGGTGGACGAAGAGTCCGAGGAGGAGGTAGTGGCAGTGCCAGTGGCCTGAGAGGAGCCGGTGCCACTGCGGGTAGCAGTGGACAAAGTGCTGCTGGTGTTGACACCGGCGACGGGCGAGGTCAGACCGGCCGGGATAGAGGCGGCGGGCTGCTGCGAGGTCACGACGGCGGGCTGGCTGGTGATGACGGAGGCCTGGGTTGTGACAGCCTGAGGCTGGCCGGTGACGACGCCCAGGGAGTTGGTCTGGGTGAGGTACTGGGTAGCAGGGTTCTCCTGTTAGATGTGTTAGTCTGTGTTGTGAGGGTTTTGGACGCATGGGAGCTTGTTTCTGCTTACCACAACAGTCTCGCTGGAGGAGCTCTGGGCCTGGGCCAAGGCGATGGCCGAGAGGGTGGTGAAAACAATGGAGAAACGCATTATGAAGGTATTAGATTATTGATAGAGTGGATGAGCGGATTAGAGGATTAGAGTATGGGGAGTAGATTCTGAGAATGTGGAGAGGAGAGGGAGAAGAGAAAGAGAAGAGGCGAACAATGGGCTTTTATCGTTGTCCAGGGAAACACGTCTTATATTCGGTACTTTAGTCTGCGCCATCAGCCCTGAGTGGCTTGAAAATGGATACTTCGGTGCCAGTCATCGGACAGAGTCTGGACCTAGCGTCCTTTGGGATCTGCAAGGTCTTGTAGTTCTATTTTGGTCTCTGGGGTCACACCCGATGCGTAAGCTCTACTACGGTGTCTACAATACTTAGACATTCGCCTCTCCCTGGCTGTCTACACACCCAATGTAACACTCACGCCACTCTCAAGGCAAACCCCTCAAAATAATCTGTCAAAAACGGGGTTTATCCAACCTTGGATGGCAATATGCACCAAACACTAGTGGGCCTTAGCCTTAGTGTCTGAGCACGCTTCGTATAATAACAACAACATAATAATGGAAATCATAACAACGATCAGTCATATTGACTCTGTGCGACAATCTCGGCCAGCAGCCCGAAAGCTTACTCCCTGCATTGCCTCTCAGAACTCCCTTGGAGACCGCGTGGCGACATACGAATCCTTTCAAAGCCGTCCAGTCGAAATCTTGGCCTAAACAGCCTAACTCTGGGCAAAGTAGGTAAGAAACAGGCTCGAATGGCGCCATGTCTTGGAGCTAAAAGAGTCGAGACGAGCTAAGATCGGCTAAGTGAGACATCAACTTTGTTCATCCACCCAATCAGCGATGTATACAAAATTTCTTCTTACTTTTTTGTTGCTTTTCATCACTTTCCCCCTTTACCTTGGGGACTTATTTATTACTGCAAGGGTGCCCTGCGAACACAGTAATGTTTGTACAACACTGCATCGCCACAATTATTGTTTCGTTTGACTTTTCAAACCTCAACATTTTACATTTCTGCATTTCGATCGCAGTGGGTCTTTTCCCCTCATACCCTCATACGGGAACTCCGTCGGTTTACTCCATCCAGTAAGGACCGTCTCTATATTTATGTCTTTTTCTTTGGAAACAAAACCAGTCTCACCTTTGACCTCCAGGTTTCCACTTGGACACTGAACATCGGGGTAAAGTTGCCTGTAATAATACTTTGTGGTTGCTCTTTTGAGCGAGTAAGTGAAAACTTTGCAGTGTAAACTTGCTGCCTGAAGAACTTGATGCCAATACATCTTGGGATAGTTGGCATGAGAAGGCTATGATTTGGCACTGTCAGGTGGGTAGTCAGGACAAGTGTTTCGTACCCTTACGATACGGGCATTGTGCGACGTTGACCCACAGAACTCAATTCTTCTAGCACCTTCCAGAAGACCAACATATGCATTAGAAACTTATGTAAGTCAGTATTTTAAGTTAAGTCAATGTTAATTGTGCAGGTTGAACTATGTCCAGTACGTCTATCTGTAGGGCCCTGAACGGTGATTGAAACTATGCAACAATATGCCTTATGACCCCATGCGCCATGCACAACTTGTCGGCATTCAACCAGCTCTAGCAATAGGCAGTCAGAATATCTTGCATTACATCTGTCATTATGTTTCTATCTTCAAACATCGCCAATGTTGTCATCCTCACAATGGCGGCCAACTCTAGGCCAAAGCCGTTCCGTGATGTCGTGCGGAACCACGCTCGTTCTCTCGTAAATCCTCTTCAGTGGATTTCGCGTCACCTTGGTTCTAGTCGGCTGTCGTGATTCGAAGATGTCGCAACTACGCCTGCCTAGCCATCAAGCGATGCTGAAGTGATCGCTTTAAATCCCTTTCGTGAAATAAAGCGTAGTCGTCTTCTTAACGTTTTGCTAGACAAGGAGCGCACTTTTACATACCCTAGGTAAGAGCCATAGTCTAATGTAATAGCTTCTATAGGAGTGACTAACCATTCGGCAGAGTAGCAAAAGAGCTCCATTCTATTTCCAGGATCGGCCTGTTCACCGATCAAATTATATTGCGTTTCATCGTCAAGAACAACCAGTTGATCACAGCCATAGTGGCTCGCCCCAATTAGTAGACTATAAGCATTACACAAGCATCAACGGAGATCGCAGGAGGCAAATTGGGACTTGTCCAGCTCCGACGGGGACTAATAACTTCGTCGGAGCCAGTATCTACCAGAAGCGACAAGCTCAGACAACCCCAAATAAATGGACCAAAGCCCTATGCTTCCTATGTCACTTGTTAGCTCTGCAGCTCCAAGAGCGCAAGCTCGATTTGCTAAAACCCAACCACTTATAAGGTATATTTCTGGCTTATTCACTATTTAACCTACCTATCGGGCCCTAGCTGATTAGATTCTAGTCGCGTCTTCTCGTAACCAACGTATTAGACCGGCTATATGTACTCCATTACGAGACGGAAATTATAGCCAGCTCCTAGAGAGGCTCAGGAATCCATAGTATGCAACAAATGCATTGAAATGGCCTAAAATTCGACGGGGAAAACTCCCATACTAGCCTTATCATACTTCCGCTGAACGACGTCTTGCTGAGCTAGTGGCGCCCAGTCCCTTCAATCAATCATTTGATATGAACTGTGTTATTGAACATAGTAGGAAACAGCCACCCGTACAAACAAGGCAGTGGATGGCATAAGTTAAGGCGAATTTGAAAGGGATAAGCTGGCGTTTTCAAGAGGGACCGCGGCGTAAAAAGGTTTCTCTAGGTATTGAGAATTTCGGGTGGTGTATCTTCAGAGGCTTTGGCTCACATCAAATCTTTTGCATGATTTGGGAATGACTGACCATTTTACCACACTCGTCAACCGAGTTCTGAATGTAGAATTGTATTATTAAGTCAGAGTAGTTCTTTCTTTTATCCAAACTATTAGACCATTGGTCCTCTCTTATGGCAAGGTTCGGAATGGAAGAACATAGTCTCGTTAAGTGAAGTATAGAAGCGTGGCTCGTCTCGACCTTGAGAAACACTGCAATCGAGATCCGGGCTTGTGTCCGCTACGTCTTACAGTGCGCCACTGAATTTCGCAGGAGCACATCAATGCCAAACAGGTACATAAGTGGCAGAATTAGAGTGCATGTCGAGCATATCAATTCGACACTGAACTCTCTCGCCGCTATGGATTTTATACAACTTCCGGCAACATATTATCCCAACTTCATTTTTCCACAATCACTCTTTGATCGGAGCATCCTGACCACGGATCCAGTTCGCAAATTCCTTTCGCTTGGCCTGTAGTTCCAAATATTAGCCTTTGTACCCTTTGACTCCCAGAGTATGATCTTCATCCAGCGGTAGATTGGGGTCACAACATAGATCCAACACGGCACATAAGCCAACCAAAAACATTTCCGAAGATCAGAAACCAAAAAAACTCACCCGAATATCCCAGAATGCATAACGCTCCTCCAGACTCAGGAACGGGTTGCGCGCCCCACCATCCCGTTCAATGGCGCCCGCCCAGTCGCGCCAGCTGACGGGCTTCAACTTCTCTGTGCCGAGGACGAGACCAATTGAAACAACCAGGACAGAAACGAGGGTTTCCGCGATGATATCGTGTGGAAGGACGGTGGAGGAAATGTTGCTGTAAAGGACAGTGTGTTCGTGGGCGGAGTAGCCTCTGCAGGCGGGTTTGTTAGCTTAGCTCGGAATGGGGTAGAGTCGATTGGTATATCGATTCTCGGGGAACGTACGCATGCCCGAGCAGGACGAGCCCGAAGAGCGTGACAAGGCGTGCAAGGAAGCTCATAGTGGGTGGTGAGCTTGGTTTGGGGGTTTGCGGAGTTGGGGTTCAGTGGTTCGAGTCTTGTCGGTGCGGCCGATTCTATCCGTATGCGAGAGATATTATTGAATCCCGCGGTATGAGGATTTGAATAAAAAGCCTATGGCTCTGGGCTGGTGGACTGCGTTAATGCTTGACAGCCGCGGTGGAACTGAGGTGTTGTCCGCCTGGCCGTCACACAGTTTGTTTACATAATCACTGCTATGGGGCAGCCTCGGAACTATGGATCTTCTTCTACTTCAATATTATACTCTTTTTGACTATGGTTTTCGAGGTTTTCTCGCCGTAAGTCATTATTTTCAATACTTATACAGTAGTAATTCATATATATTTTGCTTTACAGTCGTCGTTCATGGTCACTTGACCTTCAACTGAACTACAACTGGTTCGTGCAAATAATAAACCAATGCAATACAATCACGGTAGTGATATATGTGTAGATCGCTTTGGCTGATGCTTCTGGTTAATTCTTTGAGCTAACAAGCATGGTACAGCGTGCTACCTTTGACTACCTTGTAGAACGAGGCAGCCCTATATAATTCGTCAGTATACATGCCGATAGTGGTTCTCCCTAGGCATATAGACGAGTCTACCCTCCGACTTGCTGTAAATTACGTGGTGGTGCAATACAACGTAGGCGGAAACACGGTCGTTTTCGTTTTTTTAGTTGATTCAGCCTGACTTGCGCTATGACAGCAGGACGGACGCCTTACTCCAGGGCAACCCAAACTTGACCGCCTCGTGAAAGTCAGTCACTTCCTTCCTTCGTAAACTCTCGATCGTTACATCTAACTTGTATATCTAGCTTGTCTTGGAACTCTAGGTTTAAAACGATTAAACTACAATGTGTGGAATCAGCGCCGTCCTTTCACTGGCAGGATACCCCGCGCAATCGAACGGGGAACGCTTGTCATCTCTCGGGCAGCTCAGAAAGAGCCTAGATCTTGTTCAACACCGTGGACCAGATGCGCGTGGTGAATGGACCAGTAATGATGGCAACGTTTGTATGTGCCTCGTTTTTGCTCTTCAAAGCGAACAATCTTCCCTCGTTTAAAATACTAAGCCCTCTTAGATCTGGGTCACGTTCGACTCTCCATTGTTGATCTTAGCCCGCAAGCAAATCAGCCCTTTCATGATTGTGCGAATGATGTCCACGCGGTCGTGAATGGCGAGCTGTACAATGACGAATACTACCGAGAGCTCCTGGGCAGTGAATACGACTTCCACAGTCGAAGTGACTGCGAGATCGTCCTGGCTCTCTATAAGCACTACGGGTTATCTTTTGTGTCCCACCTTCGGGGCGAATTTGCTTTGATCTTGTGGGATGCCCGCAGGAAGGTGTTCATTGGCGCGAGAGACCGGTATGGTGTCAAGTCGCTCTACTACACCGTTGTGAACAACCGACTTCTCGTGGCAACTGAAATGAAATGCTTCCTTCCGTTTGGATGGATGCCAGAGTGGGATGTTCAGGGTCTCAGAGAGTGCGGCTGGATGTTTGGTGCTGGGACAATGTTCAAGGGAGTCCAATCAGTCTGTTCCATTTTCTCTCGACATCTGGGTATTTCTGACCAGAAATAGGTTGCCCCGGGGCATTATATTATAAGCAGAAGTTTCAAGCCTATTCAGGATGTAGCTTACTGGGATGCTGAGTATCCAGACAAGGTGAGTGCCCTTCCTTAACACTCCGCTTTAGCCACTACTCACTAGGCAGAGAACACCCGAGCTTCGATCAGAAGCCGAGATGGTAGAGGGCGTGCGGAATCGCCTCATGGAAGCTATTAAAATTCGCCTTCGGGCCGATGTACCTTTAGGGATCTATCTGAGTGGTGGAATTGACTCCTCCGCAGTGGCCGGCATGGTAGCTCATCTTGTTAAGGAAGAGGGAGCTCGACTTGGCAATGATGAGAGCCATCTTCTTTCACGAATCAAATGCTTCACAGTGCAATTCGACAAGGATAGTGGAGCTGACGAGTCCGGTACGAATCTCGCCATACTTACTAATTCCCAATATCGGAACGCTAAGCATCACCAGATATTGCGCAGCGTACCGCCGAATGGCTCGGGGTTGACTTTCACCCGGTATCTGTCAACGAGGAAACTTTTGCTTCCATGTTTGCGGATACTGTTTGGCACAGTGAAACGCCCATGCCGGACACAAATGGCATGGGAAGGCTCGCCATGGCTGAGGTCGCCAAGTCACACGGCATTAAAGTGATATTGACAGGTTCCTCTTCCCAAAGGTACCTTTTATTGACTTTATTCTAACACTTTTTTGTCGACAGGAGAGGGATCCGATGAGCATTTTGGAGGATACAAAGACTTGTCGAGCGATTTCCTGCTTGAAAGTGATCCCTCATGGCCCTCCTCACCATCCGAGAAAGAAATCGCAGAACTAGCAAAAAATCTCAAAAGAGTCTATGCGACTATGGCCATGGACATACCCTTCAATATAAATAGGGCACCCGAGTCGACACGCCGAATGCTTAACAATACCTCCATTTTAACCTTCCTCGCATCGGTCGGCCGCATGCCCTTCGCCAAATGGACAGACATATATACGGCCACGGCCCCCGAGACTGCGCAGGCAGAAACCCTGGATGGACGGGTTCGAGACGCCATTGCAAACCGGTGGCATCCACTTCACACAGCGGAGTATCTCTTTACGAAGGGCTTTTTTAGCAACTTATTGCTTCGGTATCTTGGTGATAACATCGACATGGTCCATCACGTTGAGACTAGACCTCCGTTCCTAGATCATCATCTGACAGAATATGCCAATGGCCTTCCACCCAGTCTGAAAATCAAAGTGTCTTCGTCAGATGGGTCTCTGACGGAGAAGTACATCTTGCGAGAGGCGGTTCATCCCTTCGTCACCGAGGAGATCTATACACGACAGAAGAAACCATATATTGGTCCGACGAGGTTTCAGGAAAATGGACCACTTCATCAATTGTTCCTCCGCCTGACTTCTCGGGAGAATGTGGATGCTCTTGGGTTTGTGGACTGGGAAGAGACACAAGAAAATGTGCGGAAGGCATTTGTAGATAAGGACTCGTGGTCTTTGCGAGCTGCTTTCTCTGTTTGCCAATTCGTGGTGCTCTCGCAAAGGTTTGGGGTTGCTAGAGCCACGGCTTGATCCTTGCCTGGTACTTGGTCGATAACTTTCTTTCGAGAGTGCAGCGGCAACTAGATCAACGAAAATGCATGGTAATAATTTCAGGTTGTATCATTGCAACGAAGAGTAGTACAGCCAGGCTAAAGGATTTGTAGAAGAAAAATACGCCCCCGACAAACAGGATCAGCCGGTACTAATCCATGATTTGGGTAGCCTTTTGAGCCTGTTCCATGTTGAAACCGGTGATACTCCCTGTCATTGTATTGTCTACATACTCAATATGATTTGGATTGGTATATAAGTATTATTATGATAAGGCAATCAAGAATCAAAATCTAAACAAAGAACAAACACAATCATTCAACCAGATGTTCGGCACTCTAGCCCTTGTATCTGGGAATAGCTTCGTGATCGATGTATAAGAGCTTTCTATTGTCCCTCGCCGCTTTTCGTAGATTTTGAGAGCATCCTTGTTTCTTATCAAATCCTGATGCTGAATAAGAAAACTCAAAAGAAAGGAACATGCAGCGATGGTACAACAAGCAATCCACCCAGTACGCAGACTATCTGTGTAAGCCTGCTGGATAGAGGATTTAACGTGATCATCCTGAAATCATGCTCCGCCATCTCGCACTGGGAACGGCCGGATGCTTCCATGCTGTCAGTGGACAGAGATCGAGGGGTTGAACTGTGGGATTCTACTATCCTTCAACTGACTCTGGTACCTTGGCTGCGTTACGCTGCTTGGAAGGAGGTGAATTGGAGATCGTCGGAGCAACATCCTCTCGCTCGGCTTTATGCCATTCTCGAGGAAGGAACAGCTAAACTGTCAGTGTCTTTGATTTTGGGGTTCGAACTTATGTATTGCTTGCTTTGAGCTCTAATTGTGTCCATATCAGTTCTTATGCCCAAACACTGATCTTATACATGTATTCTGTACTCCGCACTTTTATTTGACCTTAATAAAATCAGTTGGTCTTGGCTTTCTTGCCCTGAGAAGATCCAAGTAGCACTGCACTTGAACATCTTACAACAGATTGCGACCTAAGAAGGGTCACGATGCCCAATGGCAACGGTGCCCAACATATAAGCGGGGTGGGCCGCGTAGAATTGAAAGGATCCCCATGGTAACTGGCTGGATTGGAACCAATTGCTTCGATTACTTCTACTTCGTTCTCTACACTCGTTCTCTACATAATGCAATTTACTGGAAACGTAGTTGGTCGTGAATTTTTGATTTTTTCATCAATGACCGGTCATGTCCGGACCAGCTTTCTAGTTGGTTTCGTAAAAGACTTCCTTGACATCACACATTTCCATCACATTCCTGCTTCGTAAATGGACATCGCAAATTTACAGCTTCTGCATGGCAGCAATATCGGTGGACTGAACGTGGTCCTCGAACTCCTCAATCTGGCCCTGGAGCTCGTCGGTGGAGACCTTCTCGTCCTCAACAACCAGGTTGATCTGGAGCTTCTTAATACCGAAAGCGAGGGGAACCCACTTGGAGGCACCCCAGACGAGGCCGTCCTTCTCAATGGAGCGGACGTTAGCCTCGAGCTCCTCAAGGTTGGTCTCGTCATCTGAAAGAAATGGTTAGCAATTGCTTTACGAGAACAAAAGATGATATACATACCCCAGGGCTTAACCTCCATGGTGACAAGGGACTTGGCAGCGGGCTTG
>ERZ1673737.2051-NODE-2051-length-17608-cov-4.434456_pt1 | contig 17608 bp, 15 predicted proteins | sample MGYA00580211_ERZ1673737 | MGnify/ENA primary metagenome ERZ1673737 (study PRJEB41218, sample SAMN15661789) | gut metagenome | host: Homo sapiens | place: Canada: London | collected 2015-08-20/2019-03-30 | study: EMG produced TPA metagenomics assembly of... | reverse complement strand
GGTTGGTGGCTGATGATGCTGGATTTTAAGAAATCGACCAAGAGCCGGTCACCGAGCCGGTCACCGAGGCTCCCGAGATTATCACGACATCTTATTCACTTCAGCCGCTGGTGATTCTCTTCGTTCTGGTTGCTATTGTGGGTGTCTGGATTGCCCGCCGGCGCAGCCAGCAGCAACAGCAGGAGAAAGAGCACTATGATGCGTAAGAGTTGAATGTATACTTTCCCCAAATGGGCTGTTGAGTATCTCATGTTACATCTTTCATTAAGTTACAAAAATAACCAGAAGTAGAGGAACTAGAGTTGTTATACTTTTTGCACTCTTAAATGACCAGTCAGCTCCGTTTTCTTAGTCAGACACGCCCGGACCCAACCAACTGGCAAGTAAAAAATAAGAAATTTTTTTCGTGGCGGTCAGTACTTGGTCAGTACCTGGGCGGTACAGCGATTGTCAGCCAAAACTGAGGTTCCTCATGGGTACCAACGCCTCCCCGTTTCGTCTCATTACCTCACAGTACGGTACTGCGACACTCTCCAACTGACGATTTGCCTCCTTCCCACACACTTCAGTTCTCTCTATCCCTTTTTTTCCACTCTCCTCTCTTTTCTTCTAGAGTTCTTTAGATTTGGGAGATTTGCATTTATCAGTTTCTTGATTCCTTGTTTGCCCACTCCATCTTTTTTTTTAGGTGGAACACAGCAAACCCCGATCTTTTCACCGTCCTTCTCGCAGTGAAGGTATCTTTGAACGTGATCCTTTTTTTCTGCAAGTATCTTTCTGAGATCGCTTGCGTCCTGTCATCTTCTCGGTGAACCAGAAAAGAAAAACTGTTCGCATCTCTTCTTCCCTCTTTGCACTCCACCTTCTGACCTGAGTCCTTGCCACAGACATTTTCAACCGCAAAAATGGCCGACGGTCTGCAGATGGGAAACCTTTCCCTCAACGAGTCCCAGCACGCCCCCGCCGGTAACGCTCCTGGCGCTGGCCGTGCCGCCTACATTCCTCCACACCTCCGCCAGCGTGGTCCCGGTCCTGGTCCTGCTCCTGCCAACGTGGATCCCGCTGCTGCTCCCGCCGGCGGCTTTGGTGGCCCTCGGTACAGTCTCCCAAATCAAACCCCCATGAATTGTCGCTAATATGAGTGGCTTCTCTAGTGGTCCCCCCGGTGGAAAATGGGCTAATGCTAACGCCCCCGACTTCAGCCCTCGCGGTCCCGCTAATGGTAAATCACCCAACATGCCGAACCCTATCGGTCAATTTCAACCCTTCGATCCCCAAGCTTACGGACATCCAGGATCCTCTTATGGTGGCGGCAACTACAGTGGAGGTGGTGCTCAGCAAGGCCGTGGCTCTGGCGATGGCCAGTGGCGCGACGGCAAGCACGTTCCCGGCCCCGCCAACGCCCGCGTGGAGCGTGAGCTGTTCGGTGTTCCCAACGACCCCTCCAAGCAGCAGACTGGTATCAACTTTGCCAACTACGATGACATTCCCGTTGAGGCCTCCGGTAACGACGTCCCCGAGCCCGTTACTCAGTTCACCAACCCCCCTCTGGACGACCACCTGATCTCCAACATTAAGCTCGCCAGCTATGTTATCCCCACCCCTGTCCAGAAGTACTCTGTCCCCATTGTCATGGGTGGCCGTGATCTCATGGCTTGTGCCCAGACCGGTTCCGGAAAGACTGGTGGTTTCCTTTTCCCGATCCTCTCTCAGGCTTTCAAGAACGGTCCCTCCGCTACCCCTACTTCTGCGGGTGGTCAGTACAGCTATGGCCGTCAGCGCAAGGCTTACCCTACTTCCCTCATTCTTGCTCCTACTCGTGAGCTTGTCTCCCAGATCTTCGATGAGGCCCGCAAGTTTGCTTACCGCTCTTGGGTCCGCCCCTGTGTCGTGTACGGTGGTGCCGACATCGGTTCCCAGCTTCGCCAGATTGAGCGTGGCTGCGATCTTCTCGTTGCTACTCCCGGTCGTCTCGTCGATTTGATTGAGCGTGGCCGTATCTCCCTCGCTAACATCAAGTACCTTGTTCTTGACGAGGCTGACCGTATGTTGGACATGGGTTTCGAGCCCCAGATTCGCCGTATCGTTGAGGGTGAGGATATGCCTCTGGTCCAGGACCGCCAGACTCTCATGTTCTCGGCCACCTTCCCCCGCGACATCCAGATGCTTGCTCGCGACTTCCTCAAGGACTACATTTTCTTGTCCGTCGGTCGTGTCGGATCTACCTCTGAGAACATTACCCAGAAGGTCGAGTACGTCGAGGACGCTGACAAGCGCTCCGTCCTCCTGGACATCCTCCACACTCACGGCAGCACTGGTCTGACCCTCATCTTCGTGGAGACTAAGCGTATGGCCGACTCCCTCTCCGACTTCCTCATCAACCAGCGTTTCCCCGCTACCGCCATTCACGGTGACCGCACCCAGCGCGAGCGTGAGCGTGCTCTGGAGCTCTTCCGTAACGGCCGTTGCCCCATCCTGGTTGCCACTGCTGTTGCTGCCCGTGGTCTCGATATCCCCAACGTGACCCACGTCATCAACTACGATCTGCCCACCGACATTGACGACTACGTCCACCGTATCGGTCGTACCGGTCGTGCTGGTAACACCGGTATCGCCACTGCCTTCTTCAACCGTGGCAACCGCGGTGTTGTCCGTGACCTGCTCGAGCTCCTCAAGGAGGCCCATCAGGAGGTTCCCTCTTTCCTGGAAAGCATTGCTCGCGAGGGCAGCGGCTTCAGTGGCCGTGGTGGACGCGGTGGTGGCCGTGGCCGTGGCTCCACCGCCACTCGTGACATGCGTCGCGTTCCCGGTGGTATGGGTATGGGCGGTGGCTTCGGCGGCGGCTCTGGTTACGGCGGTGCTGCCGGTGGTTCTACTCCCTCCTACGGTGGTAGCTATGGCGGTGCTGCTCCCTCCTACGGCGGCGGCGGCTACGGCGGTGGTGGTAGCTACGGCAACCCCTCCGGCTCCTCCGGCCCGTCTTCCTGGTGGTAAATCGGTCGTGGTCTTTTGACGAGGCCGCCGGGTCTGATTGGCTCCATTGCTTTATTTTCTTTTGTCTCTCGTTGACGGATACGATCAGAACGAGTCCCTGAGTACCTCTTTTTTCCTCTCTTGCTATCTCTCAGGGACGGCTTTGTCATGACTGCTACGACTTTTCTATGCTTGTTTTAGAGTCATTTTCTCCATGTTTGCGCATGTTTCTTTAATCCTGTTACCTCTGTTGTGTTCCTTATGCCCATCTTACTTGTTCTATACCAGGCTTTTTTATAGCCTTGTCTAGAGGTGGGGCATTGGCGCAGTCGGATTGCCTGTTGCTCTCGAGCAAACCGTGATCGGCACTGCATGAACATCATAGATCGCGTTGTCTCTTTATCTTTTCCCATGTCCGCTCTCGTCAGATACCCCTTATGTTCGAGCGTTCCCAGCAGGGGACACGTTCGAGTGACGCGCGTGCGCCGAGCGGAGAATGCCGGCTTTTCACCCTCTCGAAAAGTTCTCTCTTTCTCTTTGCATCCTTCTCGGTGTTTGTTATGGCTGCATTATGTGCAGCATAGACTTTTTACAGCGTCGGTATCTCATGGCGGACATTTCTTTCCAGTTGCTGCCCTCGTGCGTTCTGCGGTTTCCTTTTTCCAAAAAAAATATGTTCTTTCTCCGGGCTTCTGCTGGTGGGCGAAACAAAAAATGGTTTTACTATGCATTCTGTATGGCGTTGGCTTGACCTGCATCCACAATATCCTCTGCTTTCTGGTCCTGGAGGCTGATTGTTTCCGAGTGGGAACACATCACATTATTTCCTTGTCTGTTCTGATCATTTTCTCGGACCTTGGAGGATGGGACGCTGTCGCCGCCGCTGGATGAATGTGCAGGTTCGGAGGAACCTGAGGCCCTGGGCCATGAGAAGGAATTCTCCAATGCAATTTTGAAAAGTGTTTCCAAATCTGTATGACGTAGCCTAGTGAATTGCAGCCCGTGAAGATCAATTGTGTGTGTAAAGTGTAGATATATAGAGCTTTGACAGTGCGTGGCAGTACTGCCTAATACGGGTAGATATCACAGCTATACCTTCATGGGCACTCGGCACTGCTTTCTTCCTCGATTTTCCGGAACTTTGACCTCATTTTTCATTTTCCCTTAACCTCACTCTTTTCCACTTCCCCCCTTCTATCCTTTTTTATCCTCACATTGTTGTTTTTGCTGGTACTTCTGCCTTTTTCATCGGCCGCCCTACTAGGGGGCATCTCCACTGCCCCAACCCGCGATTTCTCCGGTTTTCAGTCTGTCGCAAACGTGTCCACCTTTCCCCCATACCCACCGTCCAATATGGCCGACATGGACCAAAGCATGATGGACGAGTCCTTTGCGATGTCCGAGGCTGCGGATGACCAGAACAACGGCGGCTTAACCGCCAGCGCGACGGTCGGTACAAGACGACAAGCGAATGGCACCATTGGCTCTGTCTACTCGGGCAACAAGATTCGGCACCTCAAGAAAGAAGACGGTATCCCTCTGTGGCGCAAAGATATCCAATACCAGTTCTTGAAACTGGTGTTTGAAGACAAAACTCCAGTCTTTACGCGGTACCCCGACGGACAAAAGGGAATGGACTTCGCGGATGTCTACATCGATGCAATGGCCCGGAGCAGCAAGACTAGCAAGATCCTCAAGGATAAGTTGCAGAATGACAAGCCAGCAGCTATCAGCATGGCCATGGTCTGTCTGCTGGTCAATTTCGGTCGCATGAATACCACTCTGAACTGTACGTGGAAGCTCATACATTCTCTGTCTACAATGCTAACAACAATTGCTTTTGTTTTATAGTCTTCCCCGAAATGCGTGCTCAACTCCGAACCTACCACTCGATTCCCTCATTACAAGCGCACCAGGACTCCAATGCCTACAAGCAGCTGCAAGATGCCCCGCGTCTCAAATCTATCCTCAAGGGCGCCTCTGAGGACGCCGAGCAACCGAATACACTGGATAAGATCAAGCGGCTAAATGTGCCTCGGACAAACCCGGTGAATCTGATATTCGTTCTGGCGCAGTACGCCCCCAAAGTGTCGGAAACACACTTCTTCCCTCCACGAGACTTCTTCGATTTGGTCATGAGGTCTACGCTTAGTAGTCAAAGTCGCGCCAGAGCGTTCCTGTGGTTGATGTGGTGGTATCTGGAGAGTGACTTTAGCCGTGAAGCGGCCCTAAACAATCCGTTTGGTGCTGGTATGGAAGGCGAGGGCTCCGAGGGACTACCTCTCAAGGTGCCAGCCTTTGATATCTTGACCGAGGAGCAGTCGAATGAGGAGAATGTAGATACACCCGAAGAGCAGGAATATGGAGAGTCGAAGAGACTGGAACGCAAGCGTACGTGTGCTTGCCATTGAAACTCTCGGAATTGTTGACTGACAAATCGGTGCAGGCATTCTAGAGGAAGAAGAACCATTACCACGCGTCCCCAAGCGACCCAAGAAAGGTAAGCCCAATCCGAGATACCTGAGACATCTTTCTGGTCTAACTTTCATCCACAGAATTCGGCTTTGACGAAGAATCATTTGCTGGAGACTACTCTGGCTTCGGAGGTCGCGGCTCTGCCATGTCCACCCCTCTCCACCCCTCTGCTAAACGAAGCTTGGACGACGAGGAAGATGATATGACTCCTGGTTACTCTCGTCCGCGCCCCAAACAAGCCAAGCGGGAATCATCACTCAACCGAGCTATGGGCCAGCAGAGACTCGTTTTGAAGACGAGGATGGATCACACTCCGGATGTTTCTCCTGCGCCTCCGGGCTCCAATCATCCAGTTCTCAACCGTTTCATCGCCGAGCCTTCATTGTCTACAGCGCCTGGACGCCGACCACGCCCATTAACACAACACCAGATTGCTGTGGAACAAAATCGTCGCCAAAGGATCGACTATCTGCTTGCCAAGCGCAGGTCTAATGCATACCGTGTCCTTCGTGCCAAGCGGGAGAGTGAGATTCCTTTCGGCCGCTACGGTCGCTTGCTCCAGAGTCTTCCCGAAGGCTACAATACAGACGATGAAGAAAACTCATGGGGCAAGGGTGGCCTTTTCCCAAACCCAGACGAAGAAGACGACTTCGGAGAATGTGCCAGTGTCTTCCTGTCCGTAGTACGGAAAGCCGCGCGACGACTGGACCGCTGGGATTGCGACGAAGCCAACGGGCCCAAGAAAGATCGCAAGCAGGAACGCGAGGAGAGATACAAGGCCCGAGCAGCCCTGGAGGCTGACGTGCGCAACTCCAACAATCGCTCGCGCCCGCGTGCCTCACGCCCTAGTGCTGCCGCCAAGCGCAAGTCGGGTGTAACAGCTACCCCTGGCACAGCAAAGAAAGCCCAAGCGTCTCGTGCCAAGGGCCACCCTGGGTATCCCGACGGTCCGGGCGTTGCAACATCAGCCATGGGCACTCCCAACTGGGACCCGGAACATGGACACGACGACTACATGGAAGGGGAGCTGGACGATCTCGATCGCGAACTGCTCGGTGAAGGCTCCGATGGCGATTCAACGGATGACCAGGACGATGATGACGATGACGAGAATTCATCTACGTACGATGGTGCCAACGGCTATGCACGACATGAGGCCTCATCCCCGCCCCCGGGGGGTCTTGCTGATCACCGCGAAGGTGATGGCGACGAAGTGATGGAAGACTAGGTAATTGGGATGGCGTTTGAACTCTGTGTATCATGATCTACATTTTGTGCTTTTCGGCTTAAGGGTCTTGTTTAGGCGTGAATTGACTGTTTCGAATCACTCTGTGTAGGCTAAGCTCGTACTGATATGGCTATAAGACTTTACACAATCTACATTATTAACCCACCATTTCTGAACCACTATATGTAGATGCATTCGAAAATGGGCAAACAAAGAGGCTAAAAGAGAGGCCAAGGTAGGGCGAAAACATGTACGGAACGGTGTACTCGCTTTGAGGCTTTTGTGTAGAACTGTATACACATTGATGGGCCCTCCCACTTGTAAGTGGCGAAATCTCCGAGGCTTCATGCAGTGCATAAGCATCGTGGAGACTTGACATCAGTGGACAACATGTGATATTCCCCTCTTTCTCTATGCCTCTGCAATGTCAGACTCGTTCTGTTCTCTTCTATACTTCTGCCCATTCTACGCTCGAAGATCAATAGATCAGACCATCGTCATACTGTAGAGCAGGCAGACGTTGTGGATACTGCAGCAACCAACAGCACAGAGCGGATTCCTAAACAACTATTAAGACCTATCTGTTTCTGTCGCCCCCCTGCATCTTCACAATTGACACATTTTTGTTGGGTAGCGTCATCTTCCGCATCCGACCAAACCCCAAATTTGACATCGGCCACTTCATTCCCTTCACAACTCCCCGGAGAATCGTCTGACGCCCTCGTACGATCTTCAACGCGTGATACAGAACGGGACTCGGTCGAATTTCGCCGTGCCGACCACTGGAGACACATTTCCACAAGCTCAGCTTACTTCAACCTCAACAACCCCCGTAACCCAGCCACCATGACAGAACAACCACGCATCCTGCGCCCACGCCCAAGACGGCCCTTCGACCTAGCACCAGCATCAACCGAATCCTCCGGGCCCCCAACCCCCGCCGAATCAACCAGCACGGAGTACCTAAACCCCAGCACAGAGTACCTAAACCCCAGCGCAGCGCCAGGAACAGGGCCCAACTCAACAAGCGTCAGCCGCACCGGCTCAATCATGAACCTAACCTCCTCAACCCTGTACGGTATCTACTCGCCCACAGCATTCGACAGCCTGCGCGACGAATCCAGCCCCTGGGGCACGGAAGCCAATTCCCCGGTGTCAGAGTACCCGCCTGAGCCGTCGCAGCTTGCAGCAGAGAAGTCGGCCATTGAACCACGGCGGCTGGCGCTGCGGCGCACACGCTCGCGGTTGAGTCAGGGGCTGTTCCGGGGTGTGATCTTGCCGCAGGTTATGAGCAGTGCGCTGCTATTTGGGTTTGGTATTGTTTACGGGGTGATTACGGTGCATCTTCATGAGAATCATTGGATTACCCCTGTGAAGCTGGAGAATGTTCATTACTACGATTCATGGCAATACCTCGGGATTTGGGGGTTGGCTGGAATTGCGCTGGGCAATTTGCTTCCTTGGTTGGATGGCTGGCGTGAGGGTGAGCTTGAGAAGGCTGATTCCAAGCACGTGAGTAATGAGGAAGAGCGCGAGGACCGGACTCCGTCTTGGGTTACTGTTGCTCGGAGTGTTGGTGCTTTTGTTGGGATTGCTTTTGCCATGGTGTGTGCTTATTATTTTTTCCCCTCTGTTCTTTTTCATGCGGACAAAGCTGACATGGCGATTTTTTTTTCTGCAGCGGAGACTCCCTTGGCAATCTACCACGCAAGCCTCTCTTACTCTCGCCCTCGCCAATCCCGTTCTCTGGTACCTCATTGATCGTACCACGACCGGCTTCGTTCTCTCGACTACCGTTGGCCTGGCCGGTATGGGAGTGGTTCTCGGCCTTAAGCCAGAGCTGGTACCTGCGTCTACTGGCCCTTCATTCGGTGCTAGCATCCTGAATGGTATTGGGCTGGAGAATGCGCTTGGAGCAGGCATTACGCAGGAGAGCCTTGCGGTCCGCACTTGGGTCGCGAGTGTCATTTTCTGCGCGTGCGTGTGCTTTGGAAACGTCGGCCGTCAGCTGGCCATCGGAGCCGGCAGCAGAGATACCCTGAAGCCATGATAGGCTCAAAAGTACCCAAGTGTTCTTCAGCTTGATAACTTGAAGGATGCGCGTCAACGCTTTATGAGGGCGTGAAGACCGATACAGAAATAATTTATGCGATAGATATATGTACGTTGTAATAGAAACTGGCTCTGCTCCAACATGTCTACTCTTAAAACTGCGTATACGTGTAGCATCATAGATGAAAATATAAATAAATATAATATTGATATTGAGATTCGCGATGTGGAATCAATCATTGCAATCCCCACTACATGACACAAGGTCAAGCAGGCACTGCACCCAAGATCGACACCTTTAGCCATTTGGCACTCGGTCTCCATTCTCTTTACGATTTCCGTACTTCATCAGACAAGTCCTCGTAGGAACGCTTTTTGGAATGTTATTTTTTGCGTTGTTCATGAAGAAAAAAGAAGAAAAGAGGAAATGCGCCCAGTGGAAAAAAGCTTTTGAATGTCTGAGTCACGTGGCACGCTAGGGAGTTCTGCCGAGGAAGATCGCTGATTGGCTGATATTAAAGGCGGAGCATGGCCAATGGTATCTATGGTAATATAACCCGCCCAATACAGCCCCTCCGATTACGGTGTGACCCCGCGGGTCATTTCTCTTTTTTTCCTCTTGTTCGTCATTGCTATATACCCTGTTGTCATTTGGATTCAGGTACGCTCGTCGCTTTTTGGTGCAGATCAATTGCATAATGCAATTGAAATTTGATTGACTGTGCTAACAGATCTAGGTTCGACTCCATCATGTCTCAACAGAAGTCTGGTATGTGACTCTTGGCTTCATAGATCGGGCATTACCCAGACTATGAATTGCTTCCTCCGAACTGGTCAAGGCCAATACAATGCTAACCTCTTCTTTGTTTTGAATAGCCATCATCTCCGTCTATGACAAGACTGGTCTCCTCGACCTGGCCAAGGGCCTCGTCAAGCAGGATGTCCGTCTTCTCGCGTCTGGCGGTACTGCTAAGATGATCCGTGAGGCCGGTTTCCCCGTCGAGTAAGTTGCCTCGTGCAAGTATACTGGAAGCTTAGGGTTATATACAGCTCAGGCACTGATAAAATGGCAGGGATGTCTCCGCCATCACCCGCGCCCCTGAGATGCTCGGTGGCCGTGTCAAGACACTCCACCCCGCCGTCCACGGTGGTATCCTCGCCCGTGACATCGAGTCCGACGAGAAGGACCTTGCCGAGCAGAATATTGCCAAGGTCGACTACGTCGTCTGCAACCTGTACCCCTTCAAGGAGACCGTCGCCAAGGTCAACGTCACCATCGACGAGGCCGTCGAGGAGGTCGATATCGGTGGTGTGACTCTGCTCCGCGCTGCGGCCAAGAACCACAAGCGTGTTACCATCCTGTCCGACCCCGCTGACTACCCCGAGTTCCTCAAGGAGCTCGAGGCTGGTGAGATCACCGATGCCAGCCGCAAGCAGTACGCCCTCAAGGCCTTCGAGCAGACTGCCGACTACGACTCCGCCATCTCTGGCTTCTTCCGCAAGGAGTACGCTGGCAACGGCGTGAAGCAGCTCTCTCTGCGTTACGGTACCAACCCCCACCAGAAGCCTGCCTCCGCCTACTCTGTCCAGGGTAACTTGCCCTTCAAGGTCCTCAACGGATCCCCTGGCTACGTTAACCTGCTCGATGCCCTGAACGCCTGGCCTCTGGTCAAGGAGCTCAAGCAGGCTCTCGGCTTCCCCGCCGCTGCTAGCTTCAAGCACGTTTCTCCCGCTGGTGCTGCCATCGGTGTGCCCCTCAACGAGAAGGAGCGCAAGGTGTACATGGTCGACGACATCAAGGGCATCGAGTCCTCCGGTCTCGCTCAGGCCTACGCCCGTGCCCGTGGTGCCGACCGCATGTCTAGCTTCGGTGACATCCTCGCCCTCAGTGACATTGTCGACGTGCCCACCGCCAAGATCATCTCCCGCGAGGTTTCCGACGGTGTCATCGCCGCCGGCTACCAACCCGAGGCTCTGGAGATCCTCTCCAAGAAGAAGGGCGGCAAGTACCTCGTCCTCCAGATGGACGAGGACTACACCCCCGCCCCCGAGGAGACCCGCACCCTCTACGGCGTGCAGCTGACCCAGCACCGCAACGACGTCGTCATCTCCCCCAGTAAGACCTTCAACACCGTCATTACTCCCAAGAACAGCGCCGCCCTCCCCGAGGCTGCTCTCCGTGACTTGACCGTCGCCACCATCGCCCTCAAGTACACCCAGTCTAACTCGGTCTGCTACGCCCTGAACGGCCAGGTCATCGGCCTCGGCGCCGGCCAGCAGAGCCGTATCCACTGCACCCGTCTGGCCGGTGACAAGGCTGACAACTGGTGGATGCGCTTCCACGAGCGTGTCATCAACATCAAGTGGAAGCAGGGCACCAAGCGCGCCGACAAGTCCAACGCCATTGACCTGCTCTGCTCAGGCCAGACTCCCCGCAACGACGCCGAGACCGCCGAGTACGTCCGCGTCTTCGAGGAGGTCCCCGCTCCTTTCACCGCTGAGGAGCGAGAGGCCTGGCTCGAGAAGCTCAGCGAGGTTGCCGTCTCGTCCGATGCCTTCGTAAGTTCCTTCACAATTTACCATCGTCATGTTTAATCAATACTAACATCAAATTAGTTCCCCTTCATCGACAACGTCTTCCGCGCCGCCCGCTCAGGCGTCAAGTACATTGCCGCCCCTACTGGCAGCCAGAACGACACTCCCGTCTTCGAGACTGCCGAGAAGCTGGGTATCACCTTTGTCGAGCAGGGTATCCGTCTTTTCCACCACTAGTTTGAGTTCCTTCTGCTAGTAGCCATCTTTCGGTCTCTTTCTCTTTCTTCTATTCTCTTTCTCTCCCTTTTTCTCTCGTCTCCTTTAACACACCTTTTTTCTCCCTTCTCGTAACAAAAGTACCACCCTGGTGTGGTTTCCACTGTGATGGATATTCGATATGATGATGATGTCAGCTTTTCCTTGTTTGTGATTTAGAAATTTAACATATTTTCTTCGTGTTATTTGTCTGAGGTAATAGTCTCTCTTGAAGGTAAGTTATATAGAACAGGAACACTTTCTTATCCCATGTTTCCTATTCTATTCGCCTTTAGAACTAAGTCTCATCCCTATAACGTTTATCCCTTAATGTGACTCCCGCGGGTGTTGATATCTAGGGAAAATTGGACTACAAATTCTAAATGAAACATCCCTCACACTTCCTCCCCGTCTTCGTTTTCTAATAGTCCTTCATTACATCGAATTTTCCAAGTGGAGCAATACTCCCTTACCACTCCGAAAACACATTTCTCAAACTATCTTGTTTATCTTCACTATAAGCTGGCTCAGCAACTGGTGCCGAACCCACCGGCCGTTTTGCCTGGCCAAGCGAGAGACAAAGAGGCTGGCCTTGATAAGAGTAGGGATATAAATGCACCCCAAAGACATCGACAGATGAACCAATGAGAAGTCACCAGGATGGAAACACGAACCATAAACGAGGTACAAAATGCTACGATCCCAAACAGCTGCAGTCAACATCATGAAACCACATTAAATATTCACCCTTCATCCTCCGTCACGCCTAGAGCGACTCGTTCATCATCCTGGCATCGAAGGATGCGCCGGCTCTTTAGATCCAACGACTGGTGTTTAGCCCAGCTCTTGAATTCCGCATCGCTCATCCGATCCGCTTGCTCCAGAATGGGGGCGACTTTCTTTGGAAACCATTTGAGAAACCGCCTGCCAATAGCTCCCAATGAATGAACCGACTGTGCATTTCAGGAACTGGACGGCGACGATGCCAACGACGATAAAATGGGTCGCAATGAGAGCCATCCGATGACGAACCCGGTCCACTGCACTGGGATTGGTGACGCAAAAGGAAAGGCAGTCGATGCTGCTGCCTTAGTACTCATTTTCACCAGCTGCGGATATTGTGATCGTAATTCTGATTCTCACTACAAGCTGGTTGGACGCAAACATCGCGGATTCGATCTTGACGTGGAGGAAAAGAAGAAACAGAAAGGAAGAATACAAAATGAAGCTGTTTCGAATAACACCTCAGGGCAGATTCTTTAATCCCTATTGGAGTCGAATCTATATGGGGGTTCTGCATCGGTCCTGATGTCAGCCCTTTTGACATGATTCGGCCAAGAAAAGAACATACTTGTTCATGGAAGCCAAATGATACGCTGTTAAACGCTGACAATGAAAGCGATTCAGCGTTTACGGAGGACATAGCGAAGATCCTATTGTGAGCTTCATTTGCTAGCTTCGTGCCATCGTAGGAGACACAGCTTCCGTCACAGGACTTGTCGCACATTGATCCCTGGAATATACACCTAATCTGAGCATAAAACAGCTAATATGGAAACTTCTAGAGGAAAGTTGAGCTATCTAATTCCGAGGAACAGATCATGGCCTCATGCTCTTGACGCTCAACATCCCCTGACTTGACAGCTTACGTCGGGCGCACTGTGTGACGAGCAATTTGATCCTCACATATCCCCTTCAACTTTCCATCTCCAGTGGCTGATCAAACTTAGTTGCTGCTCCCCGCACTCTAACTCGATATTGTCACATCGTGCAATACGCAAAAGAGTCTTCCGTCGGAACTCCGCAGCCAACGGGCGGCCTAATCGGAGCACCGGGCCTGAGATAACCAACCCGCTAAGACAAATCCCGCAGAAATGCCAGAGATCAACATTGAAAAGACAAGATAAGGACATAATAACCGTGTGGAAATTGCCCTCATATCTGCAAGACTCAATTGATCAGGATCTGTTGAGAAATGCCGAGATTAGCCTTTCCAAGGATGCTTAGCCCTAAAGCCGCGCGTGGGCTTGCAGCTTTGTCTCGGGCATCGTGCATATTAGCCCGCAGAACACCCAATCAGACTCATCGTGGTGAATTGGTACCTGTTGCTATCTCAGATGGGGAAAGCAGGGTTGCAATCACAACAAGCCCGTTGTTAGTCCCTAGTATTTTAAGGGGGCGTCCCCTCTCCCCTGATGTTGTCGTATCTACCCCTTTCTCTTTTTCTCCGAGATGTTGGTACGTCAAGTGTGTCTCGCATTGGCGATTGCTGCCCTTTCGGGTGCTGTTCCTGCGCCAATTAAGCATGTCTTGCATGAAAAGCGAGGCCAGCATGCCGACTGGGTGAAGGGTGACCGCATCAAACGTGACTCTGTTTTGCCGGTGCGAATTGGTCTGACCCAGAACAATTTGGACAAGGGTGATGCCTTACTCATGGAGGTGTAAGTCGTCGGACTTTGTAACTATCTGCCTTCCAATCACTAAGACCTGCATAGCTCCGACCCTACCTCGGCCAAATATGGAAAGTACTGGACCGCCGAGGAGGTGCATGATATGTTTGCCCCCTCCAAGGAAGCTGTCGAATCAGTCCGGAGATGGCTCGAGGCTTCGGGGATTGACGAGTCCCGGGTCGTGCACTCGGACAATAAAGGATGGCTGGCTTTGGATGCCCATGCCCACGAAGTGGAAAAGCTGTTCCTGGCTGAACTCTATGAGCATGAGCACGCTGCTACCAATAGTATCAAGATTGGTTGCGACGAGTAAGGCATTATACATTCCCTTGACTTTTGGATCTGGATGATTGACGAAAATCAGATACCATGTCCCAGAGCACATTCAAAAGCACATTGACTACATTACCCCTGGAGTCAAGCTCAGCCCGATCGTCAAGAAGAGCTCAAAGGTGAAGCGTATGTCACACTTGGCTCATTCCAAGGGCAGCGTGGAAGTCAGCGACTCCAAAGGAGCGGCATCAGTCCCTGCCAAGGCGTTGTCACTTGCGAAGAACCTCCAGACTTGCGGATCAGAAATGACTCCTGACTGCATCAGGGCTTTATACCATATTCCAGTGGCCAAGAAGGCAGCCGCGGGCAACTCGCTTGGTCTGTACGAGCAGGGTGACTACTTTGCCAAGTCTGACCTTGATCTGTTCTACAAAGAATACTCTCCAAATGTGCCACAGGGTACCTATCCTATTCCGGCTTTGATTGATGGGGCGAACTACTCTGTACCTGCATCTAGCTCGCTGAATGGTGGCGAGTCTGACATCGACATTGACATGGCGTAAGTACAGCACATTCGGTTGATTAATTCTGGTATGTTGCTAACCATCCCTAAGATATGCTCTCATCTACCCTCAGACCGTCACCCTCTATCAGGTTGACGATCAGCTCTACGAGCCAGAGGAGGTTGCAACCACTAACCTGTTCAACACTTTCCTCGATGCACTCGACGGCGTATGTGCTGCCCTCCTGCTGAGATGTATTTTGCTAACATGACCAGTCATACTGCACATACAGTGCTTATGGCGAGACGGGTAACAACCCAAAGATTGACCCAATCTATCCCAACCCCCGCCCCGGTGGCTACAAAGGTACCTCCCGCCATCCTCTTAGCATCTCAAGTACTCACATACCCATTAGGCCAACTCCAATGTGGCATCTACAAGCCCACAAACGTAATCAGCGCCTCCTACGGCCAAGCCGAAGCCGATCTCCCGATGCCCTACACAAAGCGCCAATGCAACGAGTTCCTGAAGCTCGGCCTACAAGGCCACTCAATTCTCTTCGCGTCCGGCGACTACGGTGTAGCCTCATTCCCTGGTGATGGCTCCACCAACGGCTGCCTGGGCCCCGACTCAAAGATCTTCAACCCGCAATATCCATCTAACTGCCCATACGTCACATCCGTCGGCGGCACAATGCTCTACGCCGACCAAACCTACAAGGACGACGAGAGCGTCATGCACGCCAATCTGGGAGGCAAAGCAGCGAACTTTAGCAGCTCGGGTGGTTTCTCGAATTACTTCCCTCAGCCTGATTACCAGAAGGCTACTATCAAGAAATACTTTGAGAAGGCTGGGCTGAAGTACCCCTATTACTCGGAGATGAATGTTGATCTTAATAAGACAACTGGTCTTTATAACCGGATTGGTCGTGCTTATCCTGATGTTGCGGCTAATGGAGCTCTGTTCCCTGCTTATGCTGGTGGCACGAAGCATCATTTCTATGGTGCTAGTTTGTCGTCGCAGTTGTTTGCTTCTGTGTTGAGCTTGGTAAGTCGAGTCTGGAAATTCTCTTTTGTGATGAAGCTAAAGTTTCTTGTTTCTTAGATCAACGAGGAGCGTATTCACAACGGCAAGGGTCCTGTTGGTTTCGTGAACCCCGTGCTTTATGCTCACCCACATGTTCTCAATGATATTACTAACGGTACCAATGTTGGTTGCGGCTCAGATGGCTTCAGTGCTATCGAAGGGTATGTCTATTTCTCTGGTATATGTTTGTGGATGTTGCTGACAGATTGTGTAGATGGGATCCGGCTACTGGGCTGGGTACACCCAACTTCCCCGAGTTGAAGAAGCTGTTCCTTTCTCTGCCTTAGGAAATCTGAGTAGCATTTGGTATGCTTTTTTTGAGTACGAAGCCATGAGTAGCCGCCAGCTTGGGGGCTCGTTTTACGTCATGACCATCTTACAGCATTGCCTGTTACGATCCCTGTTTATAGTCTTGATAAAAATCAATATTTCTATTCAGAGCTTCTGCACATATTATTCTAGAATAATCCATGTTCCACATTGTCTAAATGCCAGTTTCATGCCCTAGCTCATACTTTACAGAGTAGGATGAATTAAGCTTTTAAGCTCTGAGCTTAATGCACGCGGTACCTGAATTCAGGGCATGCTTGTTGGGACTCGTGCTCTGTGCAGCAGCAGGCTGTATATCATTAATCTGAACCCAGAATAGACACATACAGATACAGCCGCGTTAGAATGGCCTCGGTCAGTCAAGAACAATCGCCCATGGAGGGTCATTGAACAACCCTACCACCCACAACGAAACTACCACAATAGAAAGTCAACTCAAGGTCATCTAACAAAAGTAATCTGAGAACGCCCATCTTACAACTCCATCTCCCACTCCCTCTCCCACTCCCTCTCCCACTCCCACTCCACCCCAGGCAATGCATCAAGCAAGGCATCCCCACCGTCATCCCCCAGAGCACTAACAGCCAGCCATGGGCTACTCAGTAAGGATCTCCCATCCAGCATCCAAGCATCCCACCAGTCCCACAACCCAATTTAAAGACCACGAGCCTAACCAAAACTAGGCCAACCCCCCACCAAACCCCCCAACCCTAACACCAGACCATCAAATCTTCATCTCAATCCACCACCGCGGCGAACTCTCCCTCGACGAAAGCAGACGCGACCTCGGGTATAGCGCCTACCACTGGGGCGTCCTCCTCGCGCCCCGAAGCCCCAAAGGTGCCTGCTGCCACGCCTTTGACGTGACCGATGGCTCATCGCCAGATCGACTGCTGCGAATGGACCATAACCCCAACTTTGAATGGCTGTTTCGTGTGCGCTACTATGTCAATCCGGATCATAGTGGGTCGTTGTTGCTGAGGATCAAGGTTGGGAAGGTCAGAATTGGCAATGGGAATGGAAATGGAAATGGAAATGGGTACGGATCTGGCAATGCATTCGAGAACATTCATGCGATTTTGCGGTCCATTCCGTTGCCGGTTAAGGGTGCTGGGCCGAGTCAGAACTGTGTGGGGTGGATTCGGGCTGCTATTCGGAAATTGCAGGCCAATGGTCTTGCGGATGACTTTGATGTTGATGCTTTTATGGCTAATGCGCTGACTTTTGTTGATCGGCGCTTGGCTGATGTTGATCGTGTTCCTGATGTTATCAATCACTTGGGGAAGAGGATTTGATGGGGTGGTTATTGGGGTTGATAGGTGACTGTTTTTGTTTTCATTGGCTTTGATTGATTGAGAATTTTGTGGAGTTTGTTGCAAGATACCCATTGATTTGAACGTTGATAACTTGGGCCTGTGGGAGATGATATCCTCCTTTGTCTCTGTGTT
>ERZ1673737.2045-NODE-2045-length-17666-cov-29.626654_pt1 | contig 17666 bp, 16 predicted proteins | sample MGYA00580211_ERZ1673737 | MGnify/ENA primary metagenome ERZ1673737 (study PRJEB41218, sample SAMN15661789) | gut metagenome | host: Homo sapiens | place: Canada: London | collected 2015-08-20/2019-03-30 | study: EMG produced TPA metagenomics assembly of... | reverse complement strand
GCAGCCGCCAGTAGGCACCACCACATCATTATTGGCGTAAATATTCCACACAAACGGCTTTGTTGAATAAATCGAACTTTTGCTGAGTTGAAGGATCAGATCACGCATCTTCCCGACAACGCAAACCGTTCCGTGGCAAAGCAAAAGTTCAAAATCACCAACTGGCCCACCTACAATAAAGCCCTCATCAACCGTGGCTCCATAACTTTCTGGCTGGATGATGAAGCTATTCAGGCCTGGTATGAGTCGGCAACGCCTTCATCACGGGGAAGACCTCAGCGCTATTCTGATCTCGCCATCACCACCGTTCTGGTCATTAAACGCGTGTTCAGGTTGACCCTGCGGGCTGCACAGGGTTTTATTGATTCCATTTTTACACTGATGAATGTTCCGTTGCGCTGCCCGGATTACACCAGTGTCAGCAAGCGCGCAAAGTCGGTTAATGTCAGTTTCAAAACGTTCACCCGGGGTGAAATCGCGCATCTGGTGATTGATTCCACCGGGCTGAAGGTCTTTGGTGAAGGCGAATGGAAAGTCAAAAAACACGGCAAAGAACGCCGTCGTATATGGCGAAAGTTGCATCTGGCAGTTGACAGCAACACACATGAAATCATCTGTGCAGACCTGTCGCTGAATAATGTGACGGACTCAGAAGCCTTCCCGGGTCTTATCCGGCAGACTCACAGAAAAATCAGGGCAGCCGCGGCAGACGGCGCTTACGACACCCGGCTCTGTCACGATGAACTGCGGCGTAAGAAAATCAGCGCGCTTATCCCTCCCCGAAAAGGTGCGGGTTACTGGCCCGGTGAATATGCAGACCGTAACCGTGCAGTGGCTAATCAGCAAATGACCGGGAGTAATGCGCGGTGGAAATGGACAACAGATTACAACCGTCGCTCGATAGCGGAAACGGCGATGTACCGGGTAAAACAGCTGTTCGGGGGTTCACTGACGCTGCGTGACTACGATGGTCAGGTTGCGGAGGCTATGGCCCTGGTACGAGCGCTGAACAAAATGACGAAAGCAGGTATGCCTGAAAGCGTGCGTATTGCCTGAAAACACAACCCGCTACGGGGGAGACTTACCCGAAATCTGATTTATTCAACAAAGCCCTTAGGATGCTGAAGGTCTGCTGAGAGCGATAAACGGAAATTCGAGACGGTATAGTCTCTAAAAGCTTCCCTGCCATAAAGTTGCCGAGATTCTCAGCGAATAGGTAAGTATCATCATACAGTGGTCAGATGTGCATCCGCAGTACATTTGCTCGCATGTTAACGTAGCAGTAGTACAACATCATTTAGAGACGAATCGCCTAACAGGTTTTAACACCTTAAAATTTCACTGCTGGTTAAACACATTATTAAATGATTTTTATCATTTAAATCATTGGGTTAATTTTAATTGTGATTTGCTTTTAACCCTCGCAATTTAGAAGTATTATTTTGGGATTAATCCACTTGCCCTGCCTTCATCACTGCTTGTAAATATGCGTGAAGAATAATTTTAAGGTTATATATCATGGAGTTATTGAAGTTTTTGGCGGCGATTTTTGTCATTTACTTGTTGTTTTTTAGAAAGAAAAAACGTAAATCTCCAAAGTCTTATGCTTCAGACCCCGTGAAAGCACCGCCAAAAGAATGGCTCGCTGACATCAAGAAAAAAGAGGCGGTTGTGCGAAACGATGATAGTGAAGACGATAACCTTGCAACTTTTACATTGAGCGGTGGCCGGGGTGTTGAACTTCGGGTGACAACCAATCATTACCGCAACACCTCAAAGTCAGCAGGTGCACTAGCTCGATGGGTACTTCCGGGTGAGATGATAACTGTAGCTGGTGTAGCAATTAGCGGTGGCCACATTTACGTGGGGCAACGTATGAAGCCCTCCGGTCAGGAATCAGGCGGCTATTATGACGATGGAAGTGAGGCATCATTAATTGATGACACATGTAAGATAAAACCTACTTCTTATCTTTACGAGGACAGTTCATTAGGATACTGGCCCAGTTTTTCCTCTCTTTCCCCAGAAGCACGCGGTGCGTATGTCAGTTGGCTTGCCAGCGATAGGTCTGATCCATCGTGTCCTATCGGCTATGTTTTTATCTACCTCTACGGCCTGGAAAGAAAAGCGCTCGTAGATTCCACTGACCCAAAATTCCCTGATGCTGAGTTCCGTAATCTGTTCAATGAAGTCGCTCGGTTAAGATCGATATTCATTGAGAACCGCTCCTTCCGTGGATATTCGACCCAATTACTCGAAGCCATGTCTATTCTGCGCCCGAACATGGGCTTAGCCACTGAGCTCGATAGCAATTCAGGTTTCAGCAACAGCATGCAATTTAAGCTGGCTCTTGCAAAAACTGTACATGAAGGAGTTCCTGTATCAGCTGAACTGGCGTTGAACTGGGTAATAAACCACACCGAGTATTCGCTGCGTACCCCGGCTCGCCGCTGTGCTAAAGAGTTTGCTGCACTTTTCAAACGGCGTTACACCCTCAAATATGGTGAAGGGATGGTCGTTAAGGCGAATAAAACGCGCCTAAGGTTAGATTACACACCAGCAAGTCCTAGTTTGCGAGGTGTTCGACTTCCTGTTCCCGACCTGCCTGATCCGGGGTCTGAGGGCCAATGGAACGAAAACGTACGCTAAGGAAATAACCAATTGTTATAATTGATATTATTCATTCTTCTCTATGAACTGAAAGCCCGCACTAAGCAATGTTTTAGCCTCAAATGACTTTTTTACCTACCCAACTAACGTAACGATCGCACATCAGGTCGTTTTTCAACCGCATAGTGACACCTGCACTCACATGCGAGAAAACACATATGATTTTGACTTCTTGTTTTGGTGGAGAGACAATACCCATTCATAGCAGGAGTACATAATGCCAGAAATTGCATCCCTACAACTTTTCAAAATACTATCTGATGAAACCCGCCTGGGTATCGTGCTACTGCTCAGGGAGATGGGGGAGCTGTGCGTATGCGATCTCTGCACAGCGCTGGAACAATCACAACCCAAGACCTCCCGCCATCTGGCGATGCTTCGGGAAAGTGGCCTGTTGCTGGATCGCAAGCAGGGGAAATGGGTTCATTATCGCTTATCCCCGCATATTCCTTCCTGGGCTGCCCTGGTGATTGAGCAGGCCTGGTTAAGTCAACAGGACGACGTACAGGCCATCGCCCGTAAGCTGGCATCGGCCAACTGCTCTGGCAGCGGTAAGGCTGTTTGTATCTAAAAATTTTGCCTGTACATATATGTTTTTACGAATATGAGGTGTTAAAGATGAAAATGTTAACGGTGTTTGATCCGGCGATGTGCTGCAGTACCGGCGTTTGTGGTTCAGATGTCGATCAGGTTTTGGTCAATTTTTCTGCTGATGTGCAATGGCTGAAAGGGCGTGGGGTTCAGATCGAACGTTATAACCTGGCGCAGCAGCCTATGAGCTTCGTTGAGAACGAAAAAGCGAAAGCATTCCTTGAGGCTTCTGGAGCTGAAGGGCTTCCGCTGCTGTTGCTTGATGGTGAAACGGTGATGGCCGGGCGATACCCAAAACGCGCTGAACTGGCTCGCTGGTTTGGTATACCGCTGGAAAAGGTGGGTTTAGCTTCCACCAGTTGCTGTGGTGGTAAAACTTCCTGTTGTTGAGTATGTCAGGAGGACATATGAAATTCTTAGAGAATATCCCGTCTTACCTGTTTTTCACCGGTAAGGGAGGTGTAGGCAAAACTTCGATTTCCTGCGCAACGGCTATACGTCTGGCTGAACTGGGAAAGCGTGTTCTGCTTGTCAGTACCGACCCGGCTTCCAATGTCGGTCAGGTATTCGATCAGACTATCGGTAACACTATCCAGCCCGTGACTGCTGTGTCTGGTCTTTCGGCTCTGGAGATTGACCCGCAGGACGCCGCCCAGCAATACCGCGCCAGAATCGTTGACCCTATTAAAGGTCTTTTGCCTGATGACGTTGTTAACAGCATCAGTGAACAGCTTTCAGGAGCTTGTACGACAGAGATCGCTGCATTCGACGAGTTTACTGGCTTACTGACTGACGCTTCTCTGCTGACCCGCTTTGATCACATCATTTTTGATACTGCCCCAACTGGCCACACTATTCGCCTTCTTCAGCTTCCCGGAGCCTGGAGCAGCTTCATCGAAAGTAACCCGGATGGTGCTTCCTGTCTTGGTCCAATGGCTGGGCTGGAAAAACAACGCGAGCAATATGCTCATGCGGTTGAGGCATTATCCGATCCTGAACGAACTCGCCTTGTGCTGGTCGCGCGATTGCAAAAATCAACACTGCAGGAAGTCGCTCGTACTCATGACGAATTATCAGCTATTGGCCTTAAAAATCAGTATTTAGTCATTAACGGTGTCCTGCCTGCGAGCGAAGCAGAACGTGATGCACTGGCCGCTGCAATATGGCAACGGGAGCAAGAGGCGCTGGCAAATCTTCCTGCCGGGTTATCTGATTTGCCGACAGACAACTTATACCTGCAGCCGCTGAACATGGTTGGTGTATCCGCATTGAAAGGCCTGCTCAACGAACACGCTGAGATAACATCGCTTCCTGAACAAAGCCCACAGAACAAGCCAGAGAATATGTCGTTGTCTGTCCTGGTTGATGATATCGCCCGCAGTGAACACGGTTTGATTATGCTGATGGGCAAAGGTGGTGTGGGCAAAACCACAATGGCTGCGGCTATCGCCGTCAGTCTGGCGGATAAGGGTTTTGATGTGCATCTCACCACCTCAGATCCTGCTGCACATCTCAGTACAACGCTCAATGGCAGCCTCAAAAATCTGCAGGTCAGCCGAATCAACCCTCACGATGAAACTGAACGCTATCGTCAGCATGTTCTTGAGACGAAAGGCAGGGATCTGGATGAGGCTGGGAAACGGCTGCTCGAAGAGGATTTACGTTCTCCTTGCACAGAAGAGATTGCGGTGTTCCAGGCGTTTTCACGCGTAATTCGTGAAGCTGGCAAACGGTTTGTGGTCATGGATACGGCACCTACCGGGCATACGCTATTACTGCTTGATGCTACCGGGGCTTATCACCGTGAGATTGCCAGGAAGATGGGGGATAAAGGTCATTTTACCACTCCGATGATGCAGCTTCAGGACCAGGAACGTACCAAAGTTTTGCTGGTCACTCTGCCTGAAACCACACCTGTACTGGAAGCGGCAAACCTGCAGTCCGATCTTGAACGTGCGGGGATTCATCCCTGGGGCTGGATTATCAATAACAGCCTTTCGATTGCACAGACGCAATCGCCGCTGCTTTGCCAGCGCGCCCTACAAGAGCGTCCTCAAATCGAGGTTGTGAAAAACCAGCATGCAAGCCGCATAGCGTTAGTACCGGTAATGGCTGCAGAGCCCACTGGCATCGAGAAACTCAGAGAGCTGGTTGTTTAATTTTTTTTGTATATACAGGGCGGCAAAGCCGTCCTGTCTGGAGGATTTATGTTACTGGCAGGCGCTATTTTTGTCCTGACCATCGTTTTGGTTATCTGGCAACCGAAGGGATTAGGGATCGGCTGGAGTGCGACGCTGGGCGCGGTACTGGCGCTGATCTCTGGCGTAGTCCATTTTGGTGATATCCCTGTAGTGTGGAATATTGTCTGGAATGCGACGGCGACCTTTATTGCCGTGATTATTATCAGCCTTCTGCTCGATGAATCGGGCTTTTTCGAATGGGCGGCGCTGCACGTTTCACGTTGGGGTAACGGTCGCGGGCGTTTGCTGTTTACCTATATCGTTTTGCTCGGCGCAGCGGTGGCGGCACTGTTTGCCAACGATGGTGCGGCATTGATTCTGACGCCAATTGTTATCGCCATGCTGCTTGCATTAGGTTTCAGCAAAGGCACTACGCTGGCATTTGTCATGGCCGCCGGGTTTATTGCCGATACGGCCAGTCTGCCGCTTATCGTGTCCAACCTGGTTAACATCGTTTCTGCAGACTTCTTTGGGCTGGGTTTCACTGAGTATGCGTCGGTAATGGTGCCGGTGGATATCGCAGCCATTATCGCCACGCTGGTGATGCTGCATCTGTTCTTCCGCAAAGATATTCCGCCAACTTACGACCTGGCTCTCCTGAAAGCACCGGCAAAAGCGATTAAAGATCTGGCAACCTTCAGAACCGGCTGGATAGTGTTGATCCTTCTTCTGGTTGGCTTTTTCGTCCTTGAGCCGTTGGGTATCCCGGTCAGTGCGATTGCTGCTGTAGGGGCTGTCATTCTGTTTGCGGTGGCGAAGCGAGGTCATGCCATTAACACTGGCAAAGTGCTTCGCGGTGCGCCATGGCAGATCGTCATATTCTCTCTGGGAATGTATCTGGTGATCTATGGTCTGCGTAATGCCGGACTAACAGAATACCTCTCCGGTGTGTTGAACGTGCTGGCAGATAAAGGACTTTGGGCCGCGACGTTTGGTACTGGCTTCCTGACGGCTTTCCTCTCTTCCATCATGAACAATATGCCTACCGTGCTGGTTGGTGCTCTCTCTATTGATGGCAGCACTGCAACAGGCGTTATCAAAGAGGCGATGATTTTTGCCAACGTGATTGGCTGCGATCTTGGACCGAAAATTACACCTATTGGTAGCCTGGCAACGTTGCTCTGGCTGCATGTCCTTTCACAGAAGAACATGACCATCACATGGGGATACTATTTCCGCACCGGGATCGTCATGACTCTGCCTGTGCTGTTTGTAACGCTGGCCGCGCTGGCGCTACGTCTCTCTTTCACTTTGTAATGAGATACTGATATGAGCAACATCACCATTTATCACAACCCAGCCTGCGGCACGTCGCGTAATACGCTGGAGATGATCCGCAACAGCGGTATCGAGCCGACCGTTATTCTTTACCTTGAGACTCCACCTTCACGCGATGAGCTGGTCAAACTCATTGCAGATATGGGCATTTCCGTCCGTACTTTGCTGCGTAAGAACGTCGAGCCGTATGAGGAACTGGGTCTTGCAGAAGATAAATTTACTGACGACCAGCTCATCGACTTTATGCTACAGCATCCGATTCTGATCAACCGTCCGATCGTAGTGACGCCACTGGGAACTAAACTTTGCCGTCCTTCAGAGGTTGTTCTCGATATCCTTCCAGATGCCCAGAAAGCGGCTTTCACCAAGGAAGACGGTGAAAAAGTCGTTGATGATTCAGGTAAAAGACTGAAATAAAGACGAAGGGGGCATTTGCCCCCTTCATTATTACTTCGCCATTTCTTCCAGCAGGTCAATACCAACCGGCTCTTCGCTCTGTAACGCTGTTAATGCAATACGCTTTGCATACTGCTCTTCCACATCAGAGATGAGAGGCAACTCGCGGTTTGCCCTGGTCTTCAGGAAAGGTGAAGACGGCTCAGCAGCTGCCAGGCTGTTATTCACAACCCATGCCCACGGCTCAATGCCAGCGCGACGCAGATCCTGCTGCAGGTTTGCTGCTTCCAGTACAGGTGTCGTTTCGGCAAGCGTCACGATAATCACCTTCGTCTTCTCCGGGTCTGCTGCTTTTTCGCTATCACCTGTCTTCGATGTCAGAAAGCGAGAGAATTCGGCTTCATGCTGTCGCCAGAACACACTCATGCAATTGTTGAATGCCTTTACATCACTCATGTTCGTCCTCAAATTTTGCTCAGATTAACCCGGCTCTCATCTTCCAGAATTTTATAAACAGTGGAACGGGCAATACTGAGCCGGCGGGCAATATCTGTTGCACCAGTTCCCTGCTGATGAAGTGCCAGTACACTATTTCTGTCGATGATGCGCTTTCGGCCAAACCGGATACCTTTCAGCCTGGCCTCCTGCCGTCCTTCGTTCGTACGCTCCAGAATCCTCCTGCGTTCGGCCTGGGCTACAGCTGAAAGAATGGTCACAACCATTTTCCCCATTTCACCGTCGGTGCTGATCCCGTCGTCTATGAATCGGACCGCGACTCCCTGAGCGTCGAATTCTTTTATCAGTTGGATCATATCGGCAGTGTCGCGTCCAAGCCGGTCGAGTTTCTTCACCAGGATGACGTCACCTTCCTCCACCTTCATTCGCAGCAGATCCAGTCCTTTCCTGTCGGTAGAACTGCCGGATGCTTTGTCGGTAAATATGCGACTGGCTTTCACCCCCGCCTCTTTAAGCCCCTTGATCTGAATATCGAGGGACTGCTGGCTTGTTGATACCCGTGCGTAACCAAAAAGTCGCATAAAAATGTATCCTAAATCAAATATCGGACAGTGGGTGTCTGTTATAACAAAAAATCGATTTAATAGACACCTAGACAACACCATTTTAGTGTGTCCGAGAATTTATAATATTTCGGACGGTTGCGAAATTGTTAATTCATGACCATCAGGCAGGGAGGCCGGTATGCCCGTCGATTTTCTGACCACTGAGCAGGAACTGAATTATGGTCGCTATGTTGCAGAACCCAATGACGTGCAGCTGGCGCGCTATTTTCATCTTGATGAGCGGGATCTTGCCTTCATTAACCAGCGGCGGGGAAGGCATAACCGGCTGGGAATTGCGCTTCAGCTCACCACCGCCCGTTTTCTGGGCACCTTTCTGACAGACTTAACCCGGGTTCTGCCAGGTGTTCAGCAATTTGTCGCGGTGCAGCTTAATATTCGCCGTCCGGAAGTCCTTACCCGCTACGCAGAACGGGTTACCACCCTCAGAGAGCATACTGCGCTGATTAAGGAATATTACGGTTACCATGAATTTGGCGATTTCCCCTGGTCTTTCCGCCTGAAGCGCCTGCTGTACACCCGCGCATGGCTCAGTAATGAGCGACCCGGCCTTATGTTTGATTTTGCCACCGCGTGGCTGCTTCAGAATAAGGTCCTGCTGCCCGGAGCAACCACACTTGTACGTCTCGTCAGTGAAATACGCGAACGGGCAAATCAGCGGCTGTGGAAGAAACTGGCCGCGTTGCCGGACAGCTGGCAGACCGCCCGCGTGACGGAGCTTCTGGACATTCCTGAGGGGCAGCGTACTTCACCGCTGGAGCAACTGAAAAAGGGACCGGTCACCGTCAGCGGCCCGGCATTTACCGAAGCGCTGGAGCGATATATCCGGCTGCGAAACCTGGAATTTTCCCGACTGAATTTTACCGGTCTGCCTGCTATACAACTGCGTAATTTGGCCCGTTACGCAGGCATGGCGTCGGTAAAATATATCGCGCGAATGCCACAGCAGAGAAAACTGGCCGTACTCACAGCATTCGTTAAAGCGCAGGAGACTGCGGCGCTGGATGAGGCCGTTGATGTGCTCGATATGCTGATACTGGATATCACTCGTGCGGCGAAGAAAACGGGGCAGAAAAAACGGCTCAGGACGCTTAAAGATCTTGATCGTGCTGCGCTAATATTGGCGCGGGCATGTTCATTGTTGCTGGATGAACAGGCTGACGATGCTGAACTGAGGGAGACCATATTCAACAGCATACCGAAAAGCAGGCTGGCAGAATCCGTCAGCAAGGTAAATGAGCTGGCCCGGCCTCAGAACAACAATTTCCATGACGAAATGGTGGAGCAGTACGGGCGGGTAAAGCGCTTTCTTCCGGCGGTATTGCGCGACCTGCATTTCCAGGCAGCGCCAGCCGGAGAACATACGTTGTCCGCCATTCATTATCTGACCGAACTGAACGGCTCGAAAAAGCGCATCCTGGACAATGCGCCTGAACATATTATTACCGGCCCCTGGAAACGCCTGGTATACGATGCGGAGGGCCGGATACAGCGTGCCGGTTACTCGCTTTGTCTGCTGGAGCGCCTTCAGGATGCACTACGTCGAAGGGACATCTGGCTCGAAAACAGCGATCGCTGGGGAAATCCCCGCGAGAAGCTGTTGCAGGGGGAAGAATGGCAGGCTCAGCGGGTCCCCGTTTGCCGGGCGCTGGGACATCCCACTGATGGACATAAAGGCGTGCAACAGTTGGCGGTCCAGCTAGATGAAACCTGGAAAACCGTCGCATCCCGCTTTGAAGGAAATGCGGAGGTTCATATTTGCCATGACGGTAAACATCCTTCCCTGACTATCAGCAGCCTGGAGAAACTGGAGGAGCCACCATCGTTGCATCGTCTCAACAGTCGGGTAAGGCTGCTACTCCCGCCAGTAGATTTGACGGAACTGTTGCTTGAAATAGATGCCAGAACGGGATTTACACGTGAGTTTACGCATGTCAGTGAATCCGGGGCCCGGGCACAGGATCTGCACATCAGCCTGTGCGCGGTCCTGATGGCAGAGGCCTGCAATATCGGGCTGGAACCGCTGATAAAGCACAATATACCGGCGCTGACGCGCCACCGGCTTAGCTGGGTAAAACAGAATTACCTCCGGGCAGAAACGCTGGTCAGCGCCAATGCCCGCCTGGTTGATTTTCAGTCCACACTGGAGCTTGCTGGCCGCTGGGGTGGTGGCGAAGTGGCTTCAGCTGATGGCATGCGCTTTGTCACGCCGGTGAAAACCGTCAATTCAGGACCTAACAGAAAATATTTTGGTTCCGGACGTGGCATCACCTGGTACAACTTCGTCTCTGATCAGTACTCTGGATTCCACGGCATCGTTGTCCCCGGCACATTACGAGATTCCATTTTTGTGCTGGAAGGCCTTCTGGAGCAGCAGACAGGGCTGAATCCGGTTGAGATCATGACAGACACAGCCGGTACCAGCGACATTATTTTTGGCCTCTTCTGGCTGCTGGGATACCAGTTTTCCCCCCGGCTTGCCGATGCCGGTGAAGCGGTATTCTGGCGAGTGGATAAATCGGCAAATTACGGTGCACTGGACGAACTGGCACGTGGTTGTGCCGATCTGTCGAAAGCCGAGGATCAGTGGGATGAGATGATGCGAACCGCCGGTTCGCTGAAACTGGGCACCATTCATGCTTCAGAACTCATTCGCTCTTTGCTGAAAAGCTCGCGCCCATCAGGGCTGGCACAGGCGATCATGGAAGTGGGGCGCGTCAACAAGACGCTGTACCTTCTTAATTATATTGATGATGAGGATTATCGTCGGCGGATCCTGACGCAGCTAAACCGGGGGGAAGGCCGCCATGCTGTGGCGAGGGCGATCTGCTACGGGCAGCGCGGTGAGATCAGAAAGCGCTATCGTGAAGGTCAGGAAGATCAGCTGGGGGCACTGGGCCTGGTCACTAACGCAGTGGTACTGTGGAACACACTTTATATGCAGGAAGCCCTGAGCTGGATACGCAGTAATGGAGAAGAAATCGGGGTTGAAGATATCGCCCGGTTGTCCCCACTGATGCACGGGCATATCAATATGCTGGGGCATTATACGTTTACGCTACCGGAGGATATTTTGAAGGGGGAACTGAGAGAACTAAATTTCAATTTAAACAATGAATTAACTTCTTAGCGTACGTTTTCGTTCCATTGGCCCTCAAACCCCTGAATAGCTTCATCATCCAGCCAGAAAGTTATGGAGCCACGGTTGATGAGGGCTTTATTGTAGGTGGGCCAGTTGGTGATTTTGAACTTTTGCTTTGCCACGGAACGGTTTGCGTTGTCGGGAAGATGCGTGATCTGATCCTTCAACTCAGCAAAAGTTCGATTTATTCAACAAAGCCGCGCAAAGAGTCCGGCCGCCAGCTGATGGATGCGCTGGTGACCTTTTTATCGCGCAACCATCATAATGTGATTATTGAAGGTGTCGAAAGCGAAGCCCATAAAGAATGGCTGCAGGGAATGGAGTGGTTTGCTATCCAGGGACATTACTGGCGGGAAGTCAGTATTGAACAACTGGTCGCCGATGATATTGCCATGTAAAAAAAGCCGGGAATTCCCGGCTTTTTAACGTCACTTAATTATAAACTAATTCCCACGTTGCCCAGCTGGTAATCGGCCCGCTGGTGGCGCTTTTCGGCGTTGGCGAAACATAGCCAACGTAATAGGTGAACAGGCCGCCGCTGACCGCGCTTTCCTGCAAACGCACCTGATTTTGCTGCGGGTCCGCCGGGACAATTTTATTACTCTTATCCAGCGTATTATTATCGTTAGTCGATAGCGCCAGATAAATATTCTGCGCTCCATCCGGCAAGGTATTGGCCAGATACCCGGCGTTTTCGTTACCGACCGCCGTCAGTAAAAAACCATCGACCCAGCGCACGCTGACCCGACGCACCTCATCCTGCGAGGCTGCCCCACCATCATGGCGCAGCTGGCAGTTTGACAGTGCCAGGGTAAACGGCTGCGGTTTCATAAACGCCCCGGCACCGCGATCGTGGACTTCCGCCAGGCTGACCGGCGCCAGCCAGACATTACCGCTGCCGGCATGCTGGCCGCCGTTTAGCGCGATGCTACAGGAAATATCCGTCACCCGCCCGGCAAAATCGACCCGTCCGCGATCGTAATTGGTCTCAAAACCCCACGCCGAGGGGGCGGCGAGGCTGCCGCAAAATAGCAGCCACGCGATAGTGTTTTTCGGCAATCCCTTCATTCCCCCTCCCGTATTAATCGTACGTCAGGTTAAAGATCATATGCGACTCCACCTCGCCGGTGCTGGTCGTCGGGCCATACTGATAAAAACGCGCTTGCAGCGGTATGGTGATGTAGCGGGTCTCCTGATCATTCAAGCGGCCGACGGTGTATTTCTTATTAAACTGCAGCGGGGAGCCATCCTTCAGCACCTGGATGCCAATGCCTTTCGCCATCCCGCTGCCGGCTTTTTCATTCAGCAAGGCGCCCATGGTAGCGGTAGTGCTGGTGGCCAGGGTACCGGAGAACGAGGTGCTGATGTTGGCATATCCCGTTTCACTCAGGCCGCCGCTGCACTGCAGGTCGATATTAAAATCCTTCCCGCCGGCGGTGGTGCCGACCCCTTTCAGGTCGGTGCGACGGATGGAACCCACATCGACATTCATATTTTTCCCGCTCAGCACCGAACAGGAGGGCGAGACCACGGTGATGGCGTTGGCGCTCAGATAGGTTTCGAGGATCGGGTTACCGCCGCTCTCCCAGTCGTAGGAGGTGTACTTACCCGCCACCAGGGTGCCGCTGCCGGTGGTTGCCGCGGTTTTGATAATCTCCAGCGTAAAGCGCGACCCTTCGAGGGAATAGTCGGTGGTGTTATATACCCGGGACGAATAGACGTCGGGATAGACGATATTCACCGTCGCGCCGCCGCGGCTGAAACGCATGCCGATTCCCGGCACGTTGGTGGAGTAGATTTTATTTCCAAGGTCCGTGGCCCCTGGCGACACGATCTTCGCCGCAAAGCGGTTGGTGCCGGAAGTACAGCGATAGCTTGCCCCGCCGGGAGCGCTCATCGTCCAGTCGCGGGTAAGGATCACCGAGCCCACCGGCAGATCCGGGGGCACCACCACCCTGCCCACCACCATGTCCAGCATCACCGTTGGCGATGAGAGACGCGTACAGGAGGCCCAGGACGAGGTGGTTCCCAGCGCCATTAAGACGATAAAAAGCGTTAGTAATTTCCTCAGCGACATACGCTATCCTTTGTTGTTTGCTGTCCCAGATCCACCGAACACTGCCCGCCGCTCCACTTCACAATCGCGCGTTTGGCGTTCGCATCGCTGATAAACATCATGCTGCCCTGGCCGACAACGCCGATCTCCTTGCCGTCGGGGGAGAAAATACTTGCCGCAAACGGCAACGGCTCGTGGTTCGCCTGGCGCGCCTGCAGGGTGAGGTTGTTCTGCACCTTAGTGCCGAACGCGACCTTAACCACGCTGCCTTCCCACGGCACAACCTGCGCCACGGTGCGATCGAAGGCCACGTCGTCATGGCTGCCTTTCGGGTCGATTTCCACGGCGTTAATCCGGTACGGGCGCAGATACGGCAGGATGGCGTAACCATTGCTGTCCACACGGGTGCCCGGCGATCCCGGAAGCATCGCCCCGGCCGCGTCTTTGGCTTCAATCAGGGCCATCGTCGAGCCGCTTTCCGGTGAGAGCACCACGCCGCCGCTGTGGGCGATCATCGTCCCGCTGGCGCCAATGCCGCTCTGACGATAGCCTTCGCCCTGGCTGTAGCTGCCGTTGAGGGTGGTCCATGGCGTACGGTAGCTGCCGTTGAGCGCCACATCATGCTGACCGCCGGTGGCGGTGGTGGTCGACACGCCGTAGTTAAGGTTGTTTTCACTGTCCAGCGAACCGTTGATACCAATCTGCGAGCTGGCAAAGCGCGAGTTATTGAACGAGGTGTTCGACGTCAGGTTGGCGGTGCGGTTATCGCCAAACCACAGCGGGTAGCTGAAGTTGAGTGAAATACGATCGTCGCGACGATGACCGGAGCTGTCTGGCGTATAGACGCGCTGCGCGCTCGCTGACCAGGAGAGACGACCAAATGAATTGTTGTAGCTGACCTGATACTGCTTCTCGGTCCCGGAGCGGTTCCAGTAATCGGAGATACGGCCGCTGAGATAAAACCCGCCCCAGCCGTCCGGCAGGTTCTGGTTCACCGTGAAGGTCATGCCGTTTTTTTGCCGCCACAGGGTGTAGTTGCTGCGACTATTTTTTTCCTGATCGACGGCGTACAGCGCGTCGTTGAGGTTGTAATAACCTTTCGTCGAGTAGCGATACGCCGCCAGCACGATGCTGGTCTGGGTATCGGTAAACATGCGGTTAAAGGTCGCGCGATAGCTCTGACCCGAGTCATCATGGGCATCGCTCTTCAACCGCGAATGGGTGACGTCAAAAGAGAGCGCGCCGATGCCGGTGTTCATCCCTGTCCCCACCAGGAAGGCCTGATAGTCGTCAAAACCGGTGACCCCGGTGTAGCCGGTCAACAGATTGTTGATCCCGTGCTGCCAGGTCGCCTGATAGAGCATCGGCTTGTTGCGCAGCGCGCTGTCGTCCACTTTACCGGCGGAGAGCGCGTAGCGGGTCATTCCCGGACGCAGCAGCTGGGCGACGGAAGCGTAAGGCACGCTAAACACTTCTACCGAGCCATCCGCTTCTTTCACCGAGACCTCAAGATCGCTGCCATAGCCGGAAGGATAGACATCCTGCAGGGTAAACGGTCCGGGCGGAACGGTGGTCTGATAGATAATATTGCTGCCCTGACGCACGGTGACGAGGGCGTTGCTCTGCGCCACGCCGCGAATTTCCGGAGCATACGAGCGCATGCCGTCCGGGAACATATTGTCATCGGTGGAAAGATTAACCCCGCGCAGACCGATGGTGTCGAAAAATTCACCATTGGTGAAAATCTGCCCGCCGCTGACGATGGAGTTGAGCTGTGGGATAGGGCGCTGGAGATAGGTCTGGTTGCTGTTCCAGTGCGCTTTACCCTGCTGCTGCTGCCAGTTCAGGTTGCCGATGTGCTTCAGCAGCCAGCCGTCCCACGACAGACCGGCGTTGACGCCCAGATAGGCGCTGCTGTTATCCGACCCGCCTACCGAAGAGGTATGGCTGTTCCAGGCGTTCGCCATCCAGCCAAGATTGAGCGCGGTAATACCTTTGTCCCAGAACTCCGGGCTGACATAGTTTTTCAGGCGTTGATCTTCATAGATCTGCGGTACCGAAATGTTCAACCGCAGGGAGGACTGGACCAGGTTGTCTTTGACGTTTTCTTCGTTGCGCCAGGATTTGAGGCTACCGCAGTAGCCCTCCTGCTCGCTCAGCTGCGGATTGAGCTTTTCCGCCGCGATGCCATATTGGGCCAGCATCGCTTTGGTGTAGCAGACGCCCAGCCGACCATCTTTATCGCGCGCGATGCGTAAATCGTAGCGCCCTTTCCACTCGTCGTTGGTGTAGACGTCAAGGGAGTAAGTGCCTTCGGTAATCGCGCTGGTCGAAAAGCGCGACAGATCGACCTTTTCGCGACTGCCGACAATAAAGCCGTCGTTAAACTGATATACCGTTCCCGGGTTTTCCTGTCCGCTGGAAAATGGCGGAAAGCAGCACAGCGCGATGGCGATCGCGGTGCTTAATCTTCCCGGGCAGAATGACCTCTGCTTCATTAGCTTTTCCCTTATTTAACGGCCACTTTCACTGCGACATCGGCGCCATAGTCATTAATGTTGTTAACGGTCAGGGTTTCGCCGCGGTTGACGGCGGAGGAGAGCGCCACCGTCTGGCTGGACTGCGGCGCCAGCATCACGGTTTTACTGTTCAGGGCTTTACCGCCGTCGCGGGAAATACGGCTGACGGTAATGTAGAACGGCGTCGGGTTGTTGATGGCGAGACCACTGCCGCTGGCGGTCAGGGTCAGCTTCTCGGCCGCCGCATCGCGGTTGCCCAGTCCGGCAGGACGATAAATAAATTTAAAGCGCGAACGGATCGCCAGCTGCAGCACGTTCTGGCCTTCATTTTTCTGATTGGCCACCACCGGCGGAATTTCCAGCAGATTCAGCCACCACAGCGTCTCTTTATCTTTCGCCAGACCGGCGCTGCTACCGAGCTTAATACGCAGCGTCTGGCCGCTCTTGGCGTCAACGCGCGAAATCGGCGGGGTGATAATAAACGGGGTGGTAATGGTATCCGGTGTGGCATCGGCATCGCCGTTATCCAGCCAGGCCTGCGCCAGCGCCGGACGGTCGGCGTTATTTGAAAGCTGTACCGTTATTTCTTTTTCATTTCCTGGATAAATAAAGCGGGTACCGTTAACAATAATATTGTTGGCATGGGCCGCAAAACTAAAAATGAAACAGAAAAAAAGGGCAATACGCTTCATGCTGACCTCAGAATAAAAATACAAGCGGCGGACATTGCCGCTTTATTATTGTTATTAACTGCTCCATCGCGGGGCAGTTTTATTTTCTGACGGAATTACTGGTAAGTAATTTCGTAAGTCGCGTAGCTGTTAACCACACCGGTGGTTACCGTGGTCGGCGCGCTGGTGGCGTAGCCTACGTAGTAGGTGAAACGCGCGCCATCAGCTACAGCGGAAGCGTCGCCTTTCGCTTTCGGCTGAGTGCTGTCACCCGGGATGATTTTGTTGGTCAGCGCGGTAGCGTTGTCAGTAGACAGCACCAGCTGGATGTTCTGAGCACCGGAAGCTTCGGTGTTCGCCAGGTAGCCCTGTTGTTTGCTGGTTGCGCCAGCCAGCAGGTTACCGCCGGTCCAGTTCACGCCCAGTTTGCTTACGTCATCCTGTTTAGTGCCATCAGCAGCCTGGCAGTTAGAGACGTCAATGGTGAAAGATTTCGGTTTCAGGTAAGTATCCGCTGCTGCCGCTTTAACTTCAGTCAGGGTTACCGGAGACAGGTAAACGTTCGCATCGCTGCCCTGGCCGTTAACGGAAACAGTACAGGATACATCGGTAACTTTACCGAAGAAATTAACCTGGCCGCCGCCAACAGTGGTATCAGCTGCATGGGCAGCAGTCATGCCAAAAAACGCGGTTGCCATTGCTGCAGAGAGAAGAACCTTTTTCATTGCCATTTCCTTGTCAGAGTGAATTACGAATCAATGAGCACACTGTGAATTCGCATAGAACCAGAAACATCAGGCGATGCTGATTTATGCCACTGCTAATAGAATCTTCGACTGACCGGGAGCCGCAATATTTAAGGCGTCAGGTAACGAACCTAAAAATATAAGTTCGCTGGTGCTATCGGCGTCAAAGAATGCTATCTATTCGCCGACAAATATACATTTTTTCGGTGATGCTGCCAACCTAATGATTTAGTGTATGATGGTGTTTTTGAGGTGCTCCAGTGGCTTCTGTTTCTATC
>ERZ1673737.2043-NODE-2043-length-17672-cov-4.602202_pt1 | contig 17672 bp, 15 predicted proteins | sample MGYA00580211_ERZ1673737 | MGnify/ENA primary metagenome ERZ1673737 (study PRJEB41218, sample SAMN15661789) | gut metagenome | host: Homo sapiens | place: Canada: London | collected 2015-08-20/2019-03-30 | study: EMG produced TPA metagenomics assembly of... | reverse complement strand
CACTCGGAATCGTTACTTTTTAACAATGAGAGTCTAAGCTCCGGCAGGACTTAAATACAGAGTTATTTTAAGACGTATAGCCTGACATTACCATGTCGGGTTATACGTCAAAATTTTCTTGATAAAGCACTTGAAATAAGATAACTATAATGGTACAATTTTCCTATATGAGATGAAGGGGGAGCCGAAATGGCTTTAAGACGAGAGAAAAAGCGTATCGGAGATATGCTTATAAATGAAAATGTAATAACTCAGGAGCAGCTTGGGCAGGCTCTGAAAAAATCAAAGGAGACTCACAAAAAGATAGGTGAGACTCTTGTAGAGCTTGGATTTACCAATGAGCTTCAGATTGCAAAGGCACTTTCGCAGCAGCTTGAGCTTCCGTTTGTGAATGTCAGTGCCATGAACATTCCGGAAGAGGTGCAGGCGCTTGTCAATGAGACAGTGCTCAGAAAGCATGTCATGATACCGATTTCATTTGATCCAAAGAATGCCAATATCGTACATGTAGCAATGGCAGATCCGATGGATATGGTCGCACTGGATGATTTTTCCATCATCACAAATCTGCAGGCTGAGCCGGCGGTTGCGACAGCCAGAGATATTCTTCTGACACTTGACAAGTACTATGGTGATACCGAGGCCATGAAGGCAGCGCAGGAGTATGCAAGAGAGCGAAAAGAGCGTGAGCAGAAAAACGCCGAGGCAGAGGAAGCTACCAACAAGGACGTCAACAATTCACCTGTTGTTTTGCTTGTCAACTCTATAATTGAGCAGGCGGCCAGACTCAGGGCTTCAGATATACATATAGAGGCACTTGAAAATAAGGTCAGAGTGCGCTACAGAATTGATGGTGCACTTTATGAGAAGGCATCCTACAGCATACATCTTCTCTCAGCTATCATTACCCGACTGAAAATTATCGGAGGCATGGATATTTCAGAGAAGCGAAAGCCGCAGGACGGTCGTATCACGATGGAAATAGATAAGACAGAGTATGATATCCGAGTTTCTGTGCTGCCGACTGTATTTGGAGAGAAGTGCGTAATGCGACTGGCGCAGAAGAAAGCACTCACCAGAGACAAGAAGGATCTTGGTTTTTCAGATGAAGAGCTAAAGGCTTTTGATCATATACTGATGAATACCAATGGTATCATATTGGTAACAGGACCTACAGGAAGTGGTAAGTCAACGACACTTTACACAGCGCTTTCAGAGCTGAACAGTGAGGACGTAAATATTATCACGGTTGAGGATCCTGTGGAGGCCAATATAGACGGAATCAACCAGGTTCAGGTAAATAATAAAGCGGATCTGACATTTGCGTCAGCACTTCGTTCTATTCTGCGACAGGACCCTGATATCATCATGATCGGTGAGATTCGAGACAGTGAGACAGCGGAGATTGCGGTGCAGGCATCCATCACAGGACACCTTGTGGTAAGCACACTGCATACAAACAGTTCTGCGAGTACGCTTTCACGACTTGAGGATATGGGAGTGGAGAGCTATCTGCTGGCAGATTCTGTAAAGGGAATTATCGCGCAGAGACTTGTCAGAAGACTTTGTCCGGATTGCAAGAAGGAGCATTTGCTCACAGAAGAGGAAAAGGCATTTATGGGTATTCCGGCATTTAAACCGGTGAAAGTATATGAGCCATGCGGCTGTGAACGCTGCGACCATACCGGCTATAAAGGCCGAATAGGAATATATGAGATAATGACAGTTACACCAAAGCTTAAAACGCTCATAGGAAAAGGCGCCTCGCCTGATGAAATCAATGAGACAGCTTGTACTGAGGGCATGCATACCTTGAGACAGAGTGCAATAAGACTGGTCCTTCAGGGAGTGACCTCATATCATGAGATGTTAAAGACAACATTTGAGAACTAAGGGGGAGAAAAATGCAGATAACAGACGTACTTAGAGCGGCACAGCAGCAGAATTCATCAGATATACATATCGCGCCGGGAAATCCGGTAATGCTTCGTATAGACGGAACTCTTGTGCCGCAGGGAAATATGGTATTGACCGACAAGGAGACAGATAATCTGCTTAGTCCGATAGTTCCAAGAGAGCTTCTTGGGGAGCTTAAGGAAAAGGGAGAGCTTGACTTTGCTTTTTCAGTAGAGGGCTTTTCACGAGTCAGGGCGAATGTGTTCAGACAGAGAGGTTCATATGCGGCAGCTCTTCGAATCCTTTCATATGATGTACCTTCACCACAGCAGCTTGGAATACCGCAGGCGGTAGTGAATCTTACCACAAAGATGAGAGGACTGATTCTGGTAACAGGAGCTACAGGAAGTGGAAAATCAACCACACTTGCCAGTCTTATTGACGTAATAGCAACAAGAGATTCAAAAAATATAATCACGCTGGAAGATCCTATAGAGTACCTCCATTCAAGAAAGCGTTCTATAGTGACACAGAGAGAGGTTGGAAAAGATACACTGTCATATGCAGCTGCGCTTCGTGCTGCACTCAGACAGGATCCGGATGTAATACTTGTAGGAGAGATGCGTGATCTTGAGACTATTTCTACAGCTATCACAGCAGCAGAAACAGGACATCTTGTTTTCTCCACGCTTCATACAAACAGTGCGGCTGATGCAATAGACCGTATCATAGATGTGTTCCCACCACATCAGCAGCAGCAGATAAGAGTGCAGCTTTCAGGTGTACTCGAGGGCATCATAGCCCAGCATCTGCTTCCAATGGTAAATGGTGGACGAATAGCAGCATTTGAGGTGCTTCTTGCCAACAATGCTATCAGAAACCTGATCCGTGAGGCAAAGGCTTTTCAGATTCCGTCAATTATACAGACATCAAAGAGGGAAGGCATGCAGACTATGGATGACTGCATCACACAGTATTACAGTCAGGGGCTCATTGCACCGGAAACAGCATTATCATATGCACACGATCCGGTTGCCATGTCTAACCGCATTCATCTTCGCTATTAGTATTATCAGATGTGCATTAAATTAAGAATTAATTTATACAAAATTGTTGAATTACCGTAAAGGAGGATACGAAAGTGGCTGATTGGACATATCAGGTCATAGATCCAAACGGAAAAGAAAAATAAGGAAATATAGTTGCAGAGACAGAGCTTGAGGCAAAAAATAAGCTAAAGCTTGAAGGAAATATGGTCATAAGTCTTACAAAAGCAACTGCACTAACAAAGGAAATATCCTTTAGCATAGGCGGAAAGGTGAAACCGCGAGACTTGTCAGTGTTCTGCCGTCAGTTCACAAGTATGATAAATGCAGGTGTCACAATTCTTGACACACTCGATATGCTTTCTGACCAGACAGAGAACAAGACGATGGCAAAGGCTATAAAGGGTGTGCATGCGGAAATCCAGAAAGGTGAGACACTCTCAGACAGTCTGAAAAAGTATCCCAACGTTTTTCCTGATATCATGGTCAGCATGGTTGCGGCAGGAGAGGCATCAGGTAAAATAGATGTTGCTTTTGAAAGAATGTCAGCACATTTTGAAAAATCAGCAAAGCTAAACGGTATGATAAAAAAAGCTGCCGTTTATCCTATAATTGTCGTAATAGTTGCGATAGCAGTTGTAATCGTCATGCTTGTTAAGGTAATTCCCAGCTATTCAGATATGTTTAAGGATCTCGGTACAGAACTTCCTGGAATCACAAAAGCGGTTGTGGCAATGAGTAATTTTGTCACCGGTTATTGGTATATAATTGTAGCAGTAGTCGCGATAGCGGTTATTGCGATAAAGGTATATAAGAAGACAGACAGTGGACAGATATTTTTTGGTACACTGGCCAGAAAGCTTCCGATTTTTGGAAAGCTAAACATAAAAACCGCGGCCAGCAATTATGCCCGTACACTTTCAACACTGGTATATTCAGGACTTCCAATGATAGAGGCACTTGGTATTACTGCAAATACCATGAAAAACGCTCTCTACAGAAATGCATTGAACAAGGCAAGAGAGGAGGTCAGCAAGGGTGTTCCTCTCTCAGAACCAATCACAGCGTGTGGACTGTTTCCACCTATGGTATCACATATGACCAGAATCGGAGAGGAAACAGGAGATCTCGAGGGTATGCTCACGCGTCTTGCAGACTACTATGATGAGGAAGTAGAGATGGCTACCCAGACAGTTATGGCTGCAATCGAGCCTATGATTATTCTTGTACTGGCCGCAATTGTCGGTGTGCTTGTGGCAGCAGTTATGGCACCAATGCTCACCATGTATCAGGCTATGGACAGCTTATAAGATGAAAAAAGAAGCAGACCTTGAGTGTGAAGCTCAAAGGCTGCTTTTTTGATGCAGAGACATTGGCAGTAGGACTGGGCTTCATCCCATGAGCCCTGGCTGGTGCACACTCTCTTTCGTGAGCTACGCTGCACTGCCAAGATACTGTAGGAATTATGCTTTATAGGGTATCTATGCTTGACGAAACCGTCGAAACGCGCCGTCCGTGGCGCGGTTCTCCTTGAGCTCCCATCCGTGGGAGCTCATTTCTGTGCATCATGTGCATAATTCAACAGTATCTAAGCAGCTCCGCTATTCGCTCACGCAAGAGATCGTGTACCAGCCGTTCTCATGGGATGAAGCTCCTTACGCTGTGGCAAAAAAAGAAAAAATTTGATGACAAAGCACCACCTCTATGCTACAATCAACTCAAAGCATTATATTTCTGTAAGCGGCACCACATAACAGTTTTTCAGGTGCGCACCACTTTGAAGAGGGCAGACCACTTCGCATCATTCTACAAAGGACATGGAAGTTTTCAATGCTTTAATTACCCATTAACAGCAGGAAAATTGAAATGCCGTATGTAGACAGAATACAGAAAATGTAGTCAAAAGGCGGATGAACTGTATACAGTGTGTAAACATAAAGAAGGACAGCACATGTATAGCTTGTAAACTGTACCCTCATTGGCACCGGATTTTCCTGCTCGCACAAGAAAACAGGAGGAGAAGGATTGAGCGCAAAAGACTCAATGGCAAAGGAATACTTTGCTGACAATGCCAGGTTTGCTGACCTGTGCAACAATATACTGTATGGAGGAAGAGAGGTAATCCTGCCGGAAGACCTTAAGGAAAGGGATACGACAGAGGTGCTGACTGCACTGGGGCTTGACAAAAAGACCATAGCGGTGCAGAAGCTGAGGGACATCTTCAAAAATGCCAGCATCAAATATACCGGCAAATCATATGTCGTACTGATAGGAGTAGAGAATCAGTCTGATATACACTATTCCATTCCGGTAAAAAACATGTTTTATGATGTCATGGCATATGGAAATCAGGTAAAGGAAACAGCCAAAAAGCACCGCAAGGAAAAGGATACGGCAACGTCGGATGAATTTCTCTCTGGATTTACAAAAACTGATAAGCTGATTCCGGTGATTACGATTACAGTATATCTCGGAATAAAGGAATGGGATGGTCCAAGAAAGCTGTCAGATATGTTTGGTGATGTGGATGAAGAACTTCTGCCATTCATACCGGATTACAGGATTAATCTGCTGGCACCGAGGGAGATAACAGACTTTACAGGATTCAGGACATCCATCAGACAGCTTTTCGAGGTACTGCAGAATGCGTATGATAAGGAAAAGATGCAGGAAGTGCTGCAGAACGATGAAAAATTTAGCAAGGTGGACAGAGAGACGGTTGAGGCAATCAACCTGTTTGCAGGAACGGATATAGACATAGATGAGGAAGAAGAGGTGATTGATATGTGTAAGGCGTGGGAAGAGCAGAAAAATGAAGGTCGAAAAGAAGGCCGAAAAAAAGAACAGGTTTCACTGATTGTCAAGAAAATCAAGAAAAATAAAACAGTGGCAGAGATAGCGGATGATCTGGAAGAAAAAGAGGAAGTTATTGTTCCGATTTACGAAGCTGCTTTATCAATGAAGCCGGATTATGATGTCGAGAAGATATATGAAATTCTTGAGAAAAATAAAAAAGTGAAAATAATGTGAGAAAATATGTATGATAGAAAATAGAATAGAAGGATTATGGGATTGTGTTTATTGCGGAAAAGTTGGCATTAAGGCAAGGTATGACACTTGTCCTTCATGTGGTAAACCAAGAGGAATTGAGAATGTATTTTATTTGCCTGATGATATTAAGGCAGCTATCCTTACTAAGGAAGAAGAAAAGAAAACATCAAATGGACCAGATTGGTTGTGTGAATACTGTGGTTCATATAACAGATCAGATGTGCCTTTATGTGAGAAATGTGGTTCAGATAAATCTGAATCAAAGAAAAATTATGGAACTATACATAAATTAACAGGTAAGTTATTTAAAAGAAACATTAAGTAGAAGGGGATTATAGTGTTGAAAAAATTGTAAAAATAAAATAATAATGTATATAGTAATAATGGATGGAGAATAGTTATGGCAATGCAGGTTATAGCAGATTTATATGGCTGTGATGATATCATTAATGACATCACAGCTATTAAAAATGCTGCACATACAGCAATTGAATATGTTGGAGCAAGTATAGTAGAAGAATGTACACATGAATTTGAGCCTATAGGAATTACTTATTTTGCAGTTATTTCTACATCTCATTTTTCAATACATACATGGCCGGAGTATGGATATGTTGCGGTTGATATATTTTCATGTAATGATTCAGTTGCAGATGGGATATCAAACAAGTTGAAGGAGTTATTTGGTGCGAGCAAAATAATATATAGAATAATAGAAAGAGCTATATGTTGTGAAGAGGAAATGGAGGGGAAAAATGTCTTATAAAGTAGGGACAATCTTAAATATTAAGGGGATTCAGGGAACAGTAATTGGTTATATTACATACGCAAATCAAAAGGATGGCGATAAAGAATGGACAGAATACAGGCTATCGACATCAAAAGGAGAATGCTGGTTATCCTGCGATGACGTGTATAAGGAGTATTCAGTATCATGGCCGGCAAATACAGTAAATGGCAGGATAGGACCTGAATGGCACAAGGTTGATGAGGGAATGCAGGTTGTAAAAGCCAGTGCGGGAGATGTTGATGTAGATTATGGTGAACGCGCTGCATTTGTGGAGTATGAGGATGCTTCTGAGGATAACATTCTTTCTGTTGAAATGTGGAGTGATGGTACAGAGTATTCCAAAGGATATTATGTCGAGAAAACTGATATTTATGTGATGGGATATAAGAAGCCAAAGAAATTTAGTAATAACATGAGTTCAATAATAATGATTATAGTCTGTTTTGCGGTTGTTTTATTATTTAATGTAATAGCCCAAATGGATCATTCACCTTCATCAAACAAGAGTATCAGTAAATATGTGAAAAATTCTTCTTTGTATACATATGAGACATCAATTACAGGACAAGAGAAGCAAAAGGCAGATGTTTATGAATTTTATTATACTCCGGAAAAGACGGACTACGTAGCCCAGGATATCATAAATGGAATTGAGGGATATACACAGTCTGTAACTCAGAAGGATGATCAGGATGACGCTGAGATTGCTATAGTTACCGATAATGAATATTGTCTGGTATATCATGCTGAGGACGATGCTGATCATGTATATGTACAGGTATCCTCAAGAAAATATAATTATACATCAAATAATGCACCATATAGATGTTCAGATTCAGATTTGAGATGGTATAGAAGTCATTACTACTCATCAAGCTATAAGAGCGATTCTGTGACTTACAAGAATACACCATCGGCTTATAAAATGTATGATGGAGATACAATACATAATATTGGTAATGGATACTTTGATTCGTATTCCAGTTCAATAAGACAGCAGAGTATCAACAGAAGAAATTCATCCAGTGGTGGAATCAGCAGTGGAAAATAAAAGATAGAAGATAAATATTCAGAATAGTTATAATAGAAGTTGTTTAAAGGTAAAGGAGAAAATGTATGTTAACAGTTATTTTGGAATCAGCAGTTTATTTGTGTGTAGGGCTTATTATAATGATGATTGGACATTGGATAATTGATCTTATTATTCCAGTTGACTTTCCACAGGAGATAAATGACGGAAATAAGGCAGTGGGATGGGTATCGGCAGGTATATATGCGGGTCTTGGATTCGTAATCCGTTCAGCAATCATCTCAAATACAATTTCTGAGGATGTATCATTACTGACAGGTTCAATTGATACTTTAGTATATGCGACAGTAGGGATAGCTGCATTTATTATTGGATATTTTGTAGTAGATATAATAAATAAAAAATTCAATTTTAATAAGGCTTTAAAAGAAAAAAATGAAGCTGCTGGAATCATGGTATTTGGTATTTTTGTAGGAATTGCTTTTATTGTAAGCGGTGTAATTCAGTAAAGGCGAAATGTAATGGGTAAAATTGAAAACGACTCAAAAGAAATTAGTTATTTAAAAGTAAATGTTAAGCAAAGTGATGACAGAATGAGCAAAAAATATAGGCTTTTGATGCTGACTACGCTAATTATTTCTGGATGCTCGATGTGCTATGAGTTAATAATTAGTGCAGTAAGTTCATATCTTCTGGGAAATAGTACTTTGCAGTATTCGATTACAATTGGATTGTATATGGCGGCACTTGGGCTTGGCTCATATGTATCTAAATATTTCAAGAAAAGATTATTCAATGTTTTTGTAATGATAGAACTCTGCATTGGAATAGTGGGCGGAATGAGCGCAATTCTATTATTTCTGGCAAATATATATATAGAAAACTATGATATTGTAATGTACATAGAGATTATTCTGATAGGTGTACTCGCAGGAGCCGAGATTCCTATTATGACAAGGATAATAGAGGAAGATGAAAAGAATCTTTCGGTAACATTGTCATCAATTTTTAGTTTTGATTATATAGGCGGGTTGCTCGGATCAATAGCTTTTCCACTCTTGCTATTGCCTAAGCTGGGATATTTTGCAACTTCGTTTTTATGTGGATTGTTAAATATAATTGCATCAATGCTGATTATGTGGAAATTTGGAGATAGGGTTATAAACATAAAAAGATTCCGCACGATTGCAGTAATAATAGCAATATTTATGGTAACGGGCATGATTTTTGCTGATAATATATCTACCGGAATTGAGGGTGGATTGTACAGGGACCGCATAATATATATGGAGCAGACAAAGTACCAGAAAATAGTAATGACGAAGCACAGAGATGATGTGAGGCTTTATATCGATGGTAATTGCCAGTTTTCAACGGATGATGAATACAGATATCATGAGGCACTTGTACATATTCCGATGAATGAAGTGGATAACTGTTCAAAAGTTCTCATTCTTGGTGGTGGAGATGGTTTAGCAGTTAGAGAAGTCCTGAAATATGATGAGGTGAAGAAAATTGACCTGGTAGATTTGGATGAAGAAATGATAAGGATTTGCTCTACCAATGATAATATAACAAAGATAAATGAAAACAGTCTGAAATCAGATAAATTGAGTATTTATAATGAGGATGCATATGAATTTTTAAAAGAATCGGACGAAAAGTATGATTTGATAATAGTAGATTTGCCTGATCCAAATAGTGAATCCCTTAATAAATTATATTCCAATATGTTTTACAGATTGTGTGGAAATGCTTTGAGTGATAAAGGCGTTTTTGTCGTCCAGTCAACGAGTCCATACTTTGCAACAAATGCATTCTGGTGCATAAATAAGACAATAGAAAGTGAAGGCTTCAATGTGAAGCCATATCATCTGCAGGTTCCGGCGTTTGGAGATTGGGGATTTAATATGGCAAGCAGGAAAGAACTGACAGAAGATATTAAATTTAGGGTTGAAACAAGATATCTTACAGAGGATAATGTTGTGGCACTTTTCAAGTTTGGAAAAGATGAGATTGCCAGTGATGTACAGATAAACAGACTGACGAAGCCAATGTTAATGGATTATTACAACAAGGCAGTCGAAGTCTGGGATTAAAATAAAAAATTGGCATAGCAACTGCAGCTGCTGACAGTAGGACGGTGCTTCATTCCATGAGCCCAAGCTGGTGCACACTCTCTCGCGTGAGCTACGCTGCACTGCCAAGATACTGTAGGAATTATGCTTTATAGGGTATCTATGCTTGACGAAACCGTCGAAACGCGCCGTCCGTGGCGCGGTTCTCCTTGCCCTGCCATCCATGGCAGGGCATTTCTGTGTATCATGTGCATAATTCAACAGTATCTAAGCAGCTACGCTATTCGCTCTCGCAAGAGAGCGTGCACCATTCGGGCTCAAGTGATGAAGCCCCTTACGCTGTGGGAGAATGCAGGCTGGGAGGCGCTCGGGGCAATCAATCTGTTTGTAGGAACGGATATAGACATAGATGAGAAAGAAGATACTGGAAGAAAAAGAGGAAGTTATCGCTCCGATTTACGAAGCTGCTTTATCGATGAAGCTGGATTATGATGTCGAGAAGATATATGAGCTTCTTTGGAAAAAATAAACATGTTACCAATGTCCTATTTGCTCTTGCATTTTTTGGAAAACAGTGGTACAATTTTCCTATCAAAACAAAGAGCTGTATGTATAGGGCACAGCACTTTGAAAAAAACCAAGTTTTTAAATGAAAAGGAGAAATGAACTATGGTAAAGAATGTACTAAACACATTGAGAAAGAAGCAGAAGAATAACAAAGGTTTCTCTCTTGTAGAGCTGATCGTTGTAATTGCTATTATGGCAGTTCTTGTTGGTGTACTTGCTCCACAGCTTATTAAGTATGTAGAGAAGTCTAGAGAGTCTACAGATATTCAAAATGCAGATACAGTTGTTACAGCATTTAGAACATATGCTGCAGAAAATGATGTGTCAGGAACATTACAGGTTAAATTGGTAAAAGGAAGTGCACCTACACTTACCAAAGATTCAAATGAGGAAAAGGCATTGACAGAGGCTAAATTAAAAACGATTCAGTTGAAAGGTACTTGGACTGATGGAATTACTGTTACATATGATACGGATTCAGGTGATGTTACATATGCTGCTACGGGTAAATATTATCAAGCAAGTGGCGCTGAGTTTACTAAAAAATAATTAATTGAATTAAATGAGGGACACCATGACCGACCTGATACCCATCTACATTTTAATATTTGCCTTCGGCATAGTTATAGGCAGCTTCCTAAACGTCTGCATATACCGAATACCGCAGCATGAAACAGTGGTGACCGAAAGGTCCCACTGTATGAAATGCGGGTATCAGCTCGCATGGTATGATATGGTGCCGGTTTTTAGCTGGCTCTTTCTAAGAGGCAGATGCCGCAAGTGTAAGGCACCGATTTCACCTCAATACCCTATAGTTGAGGCACTAAACGGCATAATGTACGTAATAATATTTGCAGTAAACGGGCTTGAAATATCAAGCGTCATATACTGCCTTCTGACATCAGCACTGATAGTACTCAGTGTGATAGATTGGAGAACATATGAAATTCCATTCGGAATCAATATATTTATACTGGTGCTTGGAATCCTACATGTGTTTATAGACCATGACAATTGGTCTGAATATGTGATAGGATTTTTTTGTGTCAGTATATTCCTTGAAATACTCCTCCTGTTGAGCGGAGGAAGAGCTATAGGCGGCGGCGACGTCAAGCTCATGGCATGCGCAGGCCTTGCAATAGGCTGGCAGAATATAACATTAGCATTTTTCCTGGGATGCATCATCGGTTCCGTGATACATCTGATCCGTATGAAAATAACAAAAGCAGGCAGCACGCTTGCAATGGGACCATATTTGGCAGCCGGAATTTTTATTTCGATGCTATGGGGCGAGAAAATGATATCGGCATATTTGGCACTCGCGGGCTTTTAAAAAATATGTTATAATGTATCATATTTGTTATAAAACAGATACTGAGACATATTGCGAGCAAAAAGCAGAGCAAAGCATAGTAAAGCTTAGCACACAACCCGGGCGCAGTGTAAAACATAGATAATATGGAGGACTTGGTTATGGCAAACAGAGTACTTGGAATTGAAATAGGACAAAACCTTACCAGAGTCGTAGAAATTGATTATAAAACAAAAAATCCAAAAGTACACAGCATGTTCAGCTTTCCAACACCACCTGATATGATAGAGGATGGTGTGGTTCATGCGGACAGCATGTTCAGATCCATGCTTTACAGCAAGATTAAGGAAAAGAAGATAAACACCAACAAGGTTGTTTTCGCCTTAAACTCCACACGAATCGCATCGAGAGAGATGGCGCTTCCGCTTGTAAAGGAAAAGCAGATAAAGGACCTTTTGCAGATGAATGCATCGGATTATTTTCCGGTGGATTTAAGTCAGTACAAACTCGTTCATGAGGTTATAGAAAAGATTGATAAACCGGAAGAAAAGAAAATGCGTCTTTCGGTTATTGCTATACCTAATGAGATTATATTATCATATGAGGAGCTCGCAGCGGACTGCAGGCTTCAGATAGTCGCACTTGATTACAGCGGAAATGCAATCAAGCAGTTGATGCTAAGGGAGATTCCGGGTGACATAAAGGCCACCATCAAGATAGATGAGACAATTTCAACCATCACAGTAATGGATGGAAATATCATAAAGCTTCAGCGAAATGTGAATTACGGACTGGCAGATGCCATCGAGGAGATTCAGGACAGCGAGCTGTTTGGAGAGTATCTTTCATTTACAGATGCTGTTGATGTGGCAAGGAGAAAGACCTGTCTTGAGCTCAAATCAGATGTCATACAGCCGGAGATAGAAAATGCAGAGCGCGATGACATGGGACACGAGATTGATTCGGAAAGATTTAAAAAGCTCCGTGCCAACGTCAACTACACACTTGCCAATCTGGTGAGCAGTCTTGGAAGAGTTATTGACTATTACCAGTCCAGAAACGTTGACAGACCGATTGACAGGATTTTCCTTGTGGGCTTGGGAGCAGATTTCAGCGGACTCAGCAAGCTTCTCACAAATGAACTGAACTATAAGGTTATTCCACTACAGCAGTTTGACGGAATAAGTGTTGCAAAAAATATAAATCTTGCAGAGACAAAGATAGCAGAGTTTTTCAACTGTGTGGGTGCTACCTTAAAGCCACTTCCGATAACGAATGAGAAAAAGGCAAAGGGCAGTATTTTTACCACACCTATCGGTGGAATGAATAATGTACCGATGGAACAGGGAGCCCAGCCACCACTTGGACCGGATGGACAGCCACTTCCGATGCCTGATGGTATGGAAGAACAAAAAGGAGCGTCGCTTGGCATACCTCTTATAATACTCGGAGTGTGTGTGGTAGCGTCAGTTGGACTGATTGCTTACAGTATTTTTTCAAATCTTGTTTTAACATCTGACAATATGGCTCTCAAGGGACGGGTTTCTGACTTGTCCTATGCACAGAACATGATGTATACAATCAGACCAAGAGCGATTATGAGTGGACAAAGCTGCTTCAGGGTGCATCATCCAATAAAAATGATGAGATAGTCAGCTTTATTGATGAGCTTGAGAAAAAGCTGCCATCGGATGCACGAATTGATAATATGTCTGTTACAACTGACGGAGTATCTATGACAATCTCGCAGAGCAGTAAGGATGTTGCCGCTGATGTGATTACGCAGCTTCGAACCTTTGACAGTATTATGGTTTCAAATGTTTCTACAATCACAGATGATAAAGATGAGACCGGGGCATCAAATGTACAGTTTACAGTAGACTGCACATATGTTAAAAAGTCGGACGATTCAGACACATCTGAGACAACGGATACACAGACTGACGGCTCAAATGATAATACATCGCAGGATAATACATCGCAGGATAATGCATCACAGAATACATCGGATAATGCAGCACAGTAAGGAGGTGTTAAAATGTCAGCAAGAGATAAAAAATTACTTATTATATTAGCCGGAATTGCCTTTTTAGCACTTACATACTTTTTTGTCTTTGCACCTCAGGCAAATAAGAGAGATGCTCTTAAAACTGAGAATATGCAGCTTAAATCCCAGTATAATCAGCTTTCTGCACTTGCCGCAAAGGCAGATGAATACACGGAAAAGACAAAAACGATGTCTGATGAAATGCAGACGGTGTATGACAACTTTCCATCTTATTTACAGATAGAAAACGGCATCATGGATGCTGTTTCAATTGAAAAATCAACCAATACAAGCATTTCAGAGCTTACCGTTGGCTCACCGGTTGCGATAGACGTGAATAATCCGTCAGGAGATGGGGAAAATGCAGACGCTTCACAAAACAGTACACAAAGTAGTGAGGCGCAGGACAGTGAGACCACAGAAAGTGGAAGCACAGATACACAGTCAACTGATGACGGCTCAGCTTCACAGAACACAGGTGATACCTCATCAAAATCATCTGTTACAGGATATCAGCTTTATGATGTAAACTCTGTAATGTCATTTACGACAGAGTATCATGGTCTTAAGACAATGCTTAGTGAGGTGATTGGATCTTCCAATAAAAAAACAATCAGCACGCTGAATGTAAGCTATGACGAATCAACCGGAAAGGTGTCAGGAGAGATGCAGATGGATTCATATTTCCTGTATGGTTTGGATAAGCCATATGAGCCACCTGTTATTCCAAGTGTTCCACACGGAACCACAAATCTTTTTGGAACTACGAATTAATGAATTTATTAAATCTAAATATAATAAGGAAGGAGGAAGCCGGCTTGAGAAAGTTTAAAGACGACAATCGAGGAATCACACTTGTAGAGCTTATTGTGTCGATAGCTATTCTTGCAATAATCGTGCTTCCTTTTTTGAATGCTTTTGTCACGGCCACGAAAACCAATGTAAAGGCAAGAAACAAGATGAATGCAACACATCTGGCCACAAATATTATGGAGGGTATCGAGAATAACTCCATGAAGACAATGGCATATCAGTTCAATTATCCAAGTGAAGGTTTTGATTTGGCAGACGGCTTTGATATGGCAGATGGCAGCAATGCAAAGGAACTGTATTACAGAAATGGAAAATATACTGACGTAAGAAGGCTTGAAGATGTGATGAATGCGCATCCGGAGGCTGAAAACTTTGATAAGTGGATGACAAGCAGTATACACAAAAAAAATAATACGGCTTTCTTAGGTGATACATCATCATGGAAGTTTGTGGAAAATAAGGAGCACAAGTATTATTTCTGGATGACAGATGTAAAGTCGGGCACTAAGAAATACAATGCTATGGTGACCGTAGATGGTAATGGAGAGGCAAATTCCAAAGTGGAACAATATAATACTATAGATAAAGTAGCTGATATGTCTGCGATGGATTCAAATTATGACTGTATGAGCTCAGATGTTGCCACGATCGAGGAGCTGGTTAATACACTTAAAAACAGAGGCTACAGTGACATCGAATCAAATAAAGATTCCATTTCCAGAACCATTACGCTTGATATCACAGGTGGAAGCAGTACAAAGGTTACTGTTTCGTATTCCTATAAATTTTCGAGTGGTGGTCATACGCATGTATTTCCGGAGGATGCAGCGATGAAACAGATGTACACATCGGTTATTTTTGATAATACATCTAATACGGCAAATCGTACCCTGAAAAACATTTATCTGTTTTATAAGCCATGGTATACATCTACTGCCAATAGTGACTGGGATTCATGTAAAGATACTATAATCATTAACAACAACGATAAGGTTGACTGTACAGTGAATATAGTAAAGCAGAATTATGTTGATAAGAGCCAGCTTGAAAGCAATGAGGATAAGTACAGAATGTATGTCAGGGTTAATGAAAAAGGCAATAATACCGGTAATGCGCATGTTTCGATTTGCACAAACCTGGATACAAATATGAAGGATCCTTACAGCAAAAGTAAAACACAGCCACAGCAGGCAAAATATATGTTTAATTCAAATAATACACAGTCTACTGTGAAGAAAAGTATTAAGATTGATGATCTTACAAAGAGTAAGACAGTCGAAAGATTATACAATGTAACGGTTGATATTTATGACAGCAAAACATGCAGTACCCCGGATAAGCTTGCTGGGGCAAAAAAAGCAGCGACAATGACCGGAAGCATGAGGTATTGATATGAGACGTAAAGACAACAGAGGCGCATCTTTTGTTATGGTTATTGTAGCCATGGCAATTGTTGCTATCCTTGCGGTTACCATACTTTGGATAGCTCTTGCAAACCTTCAGATGAAGACAACAGATGAAAAAAACACAGACAATTTCTATTCGGCAGAGGGTGTTCTGGACCAGATATGTACAGGACTTGAGGGTGATATGTCGGCAGCGTATACCGAAGGATATTCAAAGGTAATGCAGTCATATAAGACAAAAGGAAACGCTGAGAATAATGAGGCAAACAGGCAGGCTTCGTTTGTCAATACATATGTTGCTGCATTGAGGTCAAGGCTTGTGGATCCTAATGATGCCAAAGGCTTTACTTATAGCATGGACAAGATAAAAGGATATGTTGACAGCAGCCTTTCTAAGACAGATTCATCGGGTAAGCCGGTTTATCCACATGCAGAGGTCACTTCTGTATCTACACCACAGCTCAAAACCTATCAAAACCGTACAGTTTTAGAGGGAATAAAGGTAGAGTATATTGATGAAAAGGGCTATAAATCCATAATACAGACAGATATTTCGCTGGCTGTTCCGACGATGAGCTTTACGGCATCAGGTGGAGTTCCGGAGTTGTTCACATATTCTCTTGTGGGAAATACAGGGCTGGAAATCGGAAATGGCGCTCATAATGTGAATCTTGGAGGCAATCTTTATGCGGGAAGTGACAGTACAGGAATGTGCGTTTTGATTCCGAACAACACAAAGCTAAGGGTTGACAATGCCAGCTATATGATAGCAGATGGAAACTTAGAGGTAGGTAATCCTAACTCAAATAGGGCAGGTACACACAATGAGAGCACACTTAGCATTGATAAACAGTGTCAGCTATGGACAAAAAATATCAATGTAAATGGAGCAAATGTGTCTCTTGAGGGAACAACCTATGTTTCTGATGATATGACCTTAAAGGGCAGTGGCTCGACGGTTACACTAGGAAAGGATAAAAACGGAAAATCGACAGATGGAAAATATGTTGGTTTTGGTAATTCTGACACCTCGTCAGCCGAAAGCAGTGCAATTATAATAAACGGCAGAGAGTCAACACTTGATATGAGCGGTATTAAGGAGCTTATGCTTGCCGGAAATGCATATATCAACAGGTCCTCTATGGTCAAAGTTAATGGAAGTGATAAGGAAAATAAAGATGTTGCCATGGGTGAATCAATATCTGTAAAAGGAAATCAGATTGCATATCTCATACCGCCGGAGTGTATAGGTACAGATGGGGATGATGCAGCCGCAAAGTCAGTTTATTATAAGAATCCATTAAGCTATTCAGAGGATGCGGAAATCACTAGTAAAGGTAGTGATAATCAACAATATACGGTGATAAATATAAATGTGGTAAGCTCAAAGACAGGCAAGCCATTATCATATTATCTATCACAGTATCTGTCAGCCGATCAGATGAAAAATACGGACAATTATATTCGAAAGGTGTATGCACCTTCAAATGGCAGTGAGAGCGACGGACTTGTATACTATTATTTGAATATGCCGGCAAAACAGGCATCACAATACTACGAGGATTATTATAATATAGACCACAGCAGTGCAGATTCAAAGCTTCAGAAGTATACAGCCTTTTACACAAAGTCAATA
>ERZ1673737.2038-NODE-2038-length-17691-cov-4.226355_pt1 | contig 17691 bp, 15 predicted proteins | sample MGYA00580211_ERZ1673737 | MGnify/ENA primary metagenome ERZ1673737 (study PRJEB41218, sample SAMN15661789) | gut metagenome | host: Homo sapiens | place: Canada: London | collected 2015-08-20/2019-03-30 | study: EMG produced TPA metagenomics assembly of... | reverse complement strand
GAAAACTTTTCGATAGCGTTGCCGAGCTTACTGGAAAGGCTGTTACGGACGATGAGTTTCAGACTATTACGTGTGTTAGCAATCATAGGATGAATCATCTCTTTTTGTAGTAGCCTAAGTACCTACATCATCATCTATAGACCAGCAAAACATAAGACTAACTGGAATAATGGATTTGAATCGAATCTATCTTAGAGTCTGGGCTCGAAGCGATTGAATGTGTGTGTTATCCATCTTCACTAATGTAAGATAGAGATAAATCTTTTCCAGAGTCTGAGGCAGGAGTGCGGCTGAGTAATTTATAAATTGGCTGTAGTATGCTATTATAGTCTATCACACCATGTAAGGTAAACAAGTCATTCCTGTCTAAGTGCCACAAAATCCTAATCACATTCAGGAGTCATTCACCGTCGAATTTCCTATTGTATCCCTCTGGAGAAGTGTAGTTCTGCCACGCGACTCTATTTTATGTGCGGCCCGTGCACAATTCGGAACCGGCGACTTTATTTTCTTTGTTCGAGGTTACTATGTTGCCGGTCCGACGCGTTCTGCAATCCATGCATTTGCCTATTATCAGATGAATTCTACAACACTCGCTTCAACGCGATTTACACAGTTAGATCTGGAATATGTCTTTGTCTCCAGATGAGACCAGAGCTATCAAGTCAGAAGATGCTGGCGGTACTGCCCAACCCCAACATGAGAACGGTACTGAGGAACCAGAGGGGAACCCAACGGCGATGCACGGCTTCAAGCTCTGGGCCATTTTCATCGGTATATGTTTCGGTGCTTTCCTGATGTCCTTGGATATCTTCGTTATCGCAACAGTACTATTACCCACCCGCTTCCCGTCCTAGAAAATTGAATCATCTGACACACCATGGATAGGCCATTCCATCCATCACGTCCGACTTCAAGGATACGTCGCAGCTGGCCTGGTATCCGGCTGCCTACTCACTCACGACGTGCGCATTGACTCCGCTGGCAGGAAAGCTGAGCGCAACCTTTTCCCTGCGCTGGATCTACATCACATTCTTTTCCATCTTCATGGTCGGAAGCCTCATCTGTGGCTTTGCTCCGAATAGCAACAGCTTCATTGTGGGCCGTGCAGTCGCAGGCATCGGGGCGTCCGGTGTCGCGAGTGGTGGGTTTGTTATTGTTCTCACGGTTGCTTCGGACAAAGCGAAACCGCTCCTTATGGGCATCTGCAGCAGTTGCTTTGCTATGGGTCTAATCCTTGCACCCGTCATAGGTGGTGCTTTCACGCAAAAGGCAACATGGCGGTGGTGCTTCTGGGTCAACCTTCCTCCGGGTGCTTTGACATTGGTCGCTATGCTCTTGTTCTTCAAACCCCCATCTATTCAGCGCGATCGGACACCTCTCCAGCGGATCAAGAATCTGGATCTCGTTGGATGTGCAATCTTCATTCCCGCTATTTTCATGCTGCTTCTCGCTATGATGTGGGGCGGCACGGAAAAGCCTTGGGGCTCGGCAACAATCATCGGTCTCTTTGTGGGGTCAGGTGTGATGCTCATGCTGTTTGTTGGCTGGGAGCACTATAAGGGCGATGGCGCTATGATACCGGGGAATCTAATTGTCAGACGAACCATCACCTTCAGTGTCTTGTTTTCCTTCTGTCATTTCGGGTCTCTTGGCATCCTAAACTACTATCTTCCAGAGTGGTTCCAAGCTGTGGAAGGCGCAAGTCCGCTGGAAAGTGGTACGCGGGTTTTGGCTTCGGTTCTCGCTCAGATCGTGGGAACACTGTCTTCTGGTATTCTGGGTAAGCTTAACACCTGAAATTCACGTGGAAGGTATCAGAGACTGACACTAGACAGCGCGGAAAGTCAACTTCTACAACCCTTGGCTCTTCATTGGACCTCTCTTCATGTGCACCGCCGCAGCATTATATACCCAGTTCACGGCTTTCAATACACCATCCAGCCATTGGATTGGGTTCCAAGTCATCCAGGGTCTCGGGGTCGGCATGGCCCAGCAAATGCCCTCTCTCATAGTCCAACTAGCAGTCCATGATAAACCGGAGCTCATGCCCGCTGCCATCTCTCTGAACCTATTCTTCCAGTATCTGGGTGCCACAGTAACACAGGTTATCGGAGGCATCGTGTTCCGTTCAATTCTGGGCAAATCCCTGGACGACCATGGTGTGAATGCCACACAGATAGCGTTGTTATCTGCCGCTGGAACTGCCGATATCCGTGAAATCACCAATGCGAACTTCCCCAAACTGTTGCGTCCGGTTTTGGAATCTTACAACAAAGCTATTACTTCCGCATTTATGAGTGGCCCTTCCCTAGGCGAGGGTGTAGAGGGATTTTAGCTGACAGATGGACATCGATAGTATGTTGCAGTTGGTACGACGGCCGCGGCATTCTGTTTTGCTTTCGGGGTTAAGTGGACGAGAATTCATGCAGTAAAGAGTACTGATCCAGCGGATGAGGTTGAACAGAAGTAGGGACCTAGCAGGCCTGTTGTACGGGTCTAGGGGGTAAGAGAAAGCCATTATCCGTGTACAGAAAGTAGGGAAGTGATCGATGTTGAGATAGATGAAGAAGGAAGACTAAGCTACCTAGCCTAAGCTAGGTATTTAGCTATAGGTCTCTCGTACATAAATTCTAGAAGCAAGTTTTGTGATTTCCTGGAACATTTGAATATTTAAAAGTTGGGTGTAAAAATGATTATATAAGTTATACTTCAAAAGGTTGACAAGATAACTCGAAGTCCACGGATTCATTTCAAATGTTTGAGCCTAATAATTGCGGGAACAAATGTTATTTTACCGCACATTTTATCATTCATAAACTTTGGAGTGTTGGTTAGGTAGGATTCTACTCCAGGAGCTTCTAGTACTGCCTGCCAGAGGTTATTCGGACATCGGCTCACCTCCCCTCTCCACTCTCTTTCCTTCGCCAATGGATAGTGAATACCACCGATTGTTGCCTCTTACTTCTTCCCCTGACCGTCAGCTATTCAGCTGTTAACAATAAATGCTAACAACAGCAGATTTCTATGGTACAACTTGAGAATATAGTGTTGGCAAGGAATAACCTGGATTTCTGGTTATTGGGGGTGAATCTTTCAATGAAACCTCAACGGCCCAGGCAAGAATTACTGCTCACTTTAGCAAGTTACCCAGAATAATTCCTAAGTTATGAAGCTTACAAAATACAAAGTGCATGATTGGAATTTGCAGTTATTTTACTCCAACCGCCACGAGCGAAACTGCCTTCAAAACTCCTGGCTCCGTGGGACACAGGCTCCGTATCTCATCCGTCATTAAAATCTTCAACTCCGCCTTCTGCTCCTCTGAGAGATCTTGGCTCGCATTCATCATCTGCGTGACACGTGTCATCATCACCTCGACAAACGACTCATACGACCGGAACGGTATGTCGACAAACGACTCATACGACCGGAACGGTATGTCGACTGGCACCTCATATACCTCAACGTCGCGATACCCCGCCGTCTTCAGCTGCTCCTTGAGATTAGGCGCCTTGGCCCAATCATCTGGAATAGACGGGGGGCTGCGAGCTGGGTCAATCTTGGTGATGGTTTTCAAGATCTTGAGCCAATCCGTCTCCGCCCACGACGAAGCCGCCAGGACGCCACCTGGCTGCAACACACGCTTGGCCTCGGTCAAAGCCTTCAGGGGACTTTTGGCGTTGAAAAAAGACAGTCATACAAGCGAAGCAAAATGAGCATACGAACAACAACCGTGGTCAATCAAAGAGACAAGGCTTGCCCACTTACCCATCCCGCCGCAACGTATCATAATACCGTATCGACAGCCGTCGGTCGCACCCCATCAAACATGTTCACTAGATTTTGGGTCGGCCACCACGCCAGCAGTGTTGGTCCGATGGGGCGGAAACGTTCGTAGTTTACAGAGTTACTGGTTACAGAGAGCGTCGTCAAATTTAGGAGTGATCGGGCGCAGATAGACGGAGGGGCCGTGGGACACGCACTTAGGCTTAAGGGGCGACGGCCGGCGGCCAATCAGGACGCAGAGAACCGCGGTCAGCCCCTAGGTCCGCGGCGCATAGGGTCTAGGAGTGTGTATTCGCGGAAAGACTGCCTTGAAATACTTCATACACGGTGTTGAATCAGCCTCCGCCTTTTTCTATTGCGAAGAAAATACGGTAGAAGCATCCAGATGGCGGAATCTAGACCCACTGTCCAATTTCCCCGCATCCATGTAGTTATCTGGAATCTGATCCGATCATGCCACGATCGGAGATCGGCCGATGATGTCATTGGAAGCTCTGGGAACAGCCTCTTAACTTAAAAATAGTGGTCATCATTTTCACTGGTAGTAGGGAACGGGTATGCATGCATTATAACTGGAGAAGGGTGCTAGCCGATGGCAGCCTTCAAACTGGAACCAATCAGTGCGGTTGACGGATCGATCACACGCCTTATCCTTGCCTCTAACCTGCAACAACACCGTAGCTGACATCCACTAATCTTTCGCTTCCAATCCCTTGGACCCATGGCGACCCGCCATAACCCTCGGCCTTTTTTTTTGAGGTTCTTTTTGAGATATTTACCGTCCAGCTCAAACGCCTGGGGAGAGTGATGTCATGAGAGAAGGACGTAATATAGGAGGCTTCAGAGCATATTAATCATCATATGACCTATAACTAGCTAATATCTACTTTATCTTCCGCCTTGTAATCCATTCTAAGCTTCCATTTTTCTCGTCTTTTTTATCAGTCCTACACCTTTTGAACTGGATCATTTAGCTTTATCAATCAAATATATTTATTGACTAATACCACCTAGGCAGATAATAACTCAACAAAATCCCCTTTCTTCACGAATCCAAGCCTTCTGAATACACCACCTACCTGCCTGCTCAACCCGTCGTCCCAACTCGTTACTTTAGGTCAACCCCACCTAACGCAACCATGGCCAAATCCCCAACCTTCGAAACACGCACCGCCCGCTCCCTCTACCTCACCGGCGCTTCCCTAATGGCCTTTGGTTTGTGTTGGGGCTTCTACGTCCCCAACACTCCCTTCCCCAAACTCGCTCTCACAGCACACATTCAATGCATGGTTGAAGGCATGATGATTCTTCTATCCGGAATGCTGGTGGAGAAAACGGACCTTGTAAAGCTGAGTGAGACGCAAGCGACGATTATATGGGCGGGGATGGTGGGAGTGTGGCCGGTGTTGTTGACAGAATGTGCGAATGCATGGTGGGGGACTAATGGGATATTGCCTATTGTGAGTTGTGTGAGAGAGTGTGTAACTAGTGGAACGGATAGCTCAGATGGCTGATTTAAGAGATAGGCTGCGGCGAGTGCGGGAGCGAAGGGAGGACTGCTGTGGCAGGAGTTGATTGTGACAAGTACGCATGTTATTGGGGGTTTGGGGATGGTGTCCACATGGATAATTTTATCGTGGGAATTGTTTCAGGGAATTGGGAAAGGAAAGAGCGAATGATCGCTAGTCAGGATTGGAATCCCCAAGGAAAGAGAAGTTAGTTCCATTAGTGGGTGGGGGAGCGGATTAGCAAATTTTCCTCGTGCTTAATTATCGCGTTCGGAGAATTTTTGGGCTCAAAGAACATGCCTGAATAAACCCGGTCGGGCGACCCAACCATAAATATTATGAACAAAGGTTCATTATGTCAACGGGAACCAGTTTGTGAAAATTTATTTTCAAAATCTACCTAATTTAAGACAAAATTGCAAACTAGACGTGCTTACCCCCGAGGAGGTGCAATAATTGCTTTTCTTTCTTAATAGTTGACATTGAAAATCCTACTACTGTCGACTTCCGACAAGAGAATAAAACAATTAATCTGAGCAGTATAACGGGTAGGCTCACCGACCCAGACGCCATAATGAGGGATGGGCATTTTGCGTATGGAGAGTATATAGGAGCAGTATCCGCTAATTGAAATCTAATTGAGAGTAACTTGATAATTGTAAGGGACCATTTACTTTGTGTTGCATATACAGCAGCTGGATTTGTGTATGCTGGTTCCTGGGCCATTCCAGCCTCATCTAGATAGATCGCATGTTCAATAACATTTGCGTCACCCTGCTCTTTCATAACAACAGGTGACTTTTCAAAGCCATGATGAAATATTCAATCGCTCTGTTCTGAGGATGAAACGAATGACATCTGCATTGTGTAATCTCGCTCTACCACTTAGCTGTTCATCTCTCCATGAAGGCCGTCTTGGAGTGTTCTGATTAATTGATAAAACGAACAAATAAGCCGACAATCAAATTAGGAATCAGAAAAATGAAAATCAAAGCAGAAGGTAAGATATGTAGAACCTTATATCAGACCAGCCAAATAATCGAAAAGTCCCTTACTACTGCAAAATAATCACGTAGACGTTAGCCTTTTCAAACCAAACCAACGGACATACGGTGGTTAGCAGTCATCACATATATGAACCCAAACAATAAGAGGGTCGAAGTAAAGTAGGCCTAACCAGAATAGGCACGCTAATATGCGCTAATTTAGTCCACCGGGAGCTACGTCATATCTCCCCACCGAATCTCAGGCAGCTAAACAGTTCGGATATCCGTACTGTCGCATACTGTAGTCAACATCGTAATATCAGCTTGGAACTAGAGAGACAATTTTGTCTCAAATGCCCTTGCGGACCATCTTACATGGTGCTGTACAATGATAATCCCTTGTTTCGTACTTGCTACAGTACAGTATAACTAATGCAATATAAACTTTGAGGAAATTATTGTTCCACTCAAAAAATTTGCGAACCTGTCAACCCCATTTAAATCCGATGTCAAATTGCCTTGGTCTCTTGAGATTACCAATCCTAAGGACAAACTCTGCTTCCCTTCAGAGAACAGCCACCCAACAGAACATTTTGTTCAATAAGCCAACCTCCAAGTTGACGGATATGACGCCATCAATCTGCGTCATACATAAAATTCTGACTGCAGAGTGGACCAGATGCATCCCAGGCGCGGTGGAACCTCGGCAGCGAAATCAAGGCAGGGGAGCACTGAATGTAGTTCGCGGTCTGAGAAAAATGGAAGGACCCACTAAGCCGAAAGACCCAATACCATTCAGGCAATGATGAAATCCCCTTGAAATAAGCTCCACCAGCAAGGAAGGGTGGAGTGGCGGTGGATTACCAGAACAGTCCGCCACTCCCGACCGAACCGCTTGTTGGCTCTCGGCATGCCGAGTGGAGACATCGGGATTGAAAACCGTGACGTTCCAACATTCTCGGAGAAAAAGGCATTTGTAAAATTGAGAATTATTGCCCCGGTCAGTTCCGGGCGTTTTAATGTATTTATTTTCTTTTTTCTTTTTCTTCTTTGCTTTTTCCTGTGACAGGTCTGGCACTTGCAACAGTCTCTCACGATTTCCGTCATGGCCGATCAAGATGAGATTCGTGGCAACTCAGTCTATGAGACTGAGCAGGCTGTTGAATCCAAGCCTGCTGATGAAAAGCCCATTGCTGAGCAGGTTCCCAAGCCCACGGGCTTTATGGGCAAGTCAGTAACCCCAATTTTGAGGCTTCCCTTTCCCTGTGGGCAATAATGAACTAACGATACCCCAGACTCAAGGGACTGATAAACCAAGACGTTCGCGCCGAGATGCCTGCCTACAAGGATATTATCATTCACACCTGGGATGGCCCTGATGACCCTGAGAACCCGTTCAATTGGGGTATGAAGTACAAATGGCTGTTGACCATCACCGTCTGCTTCATGTACGTCAACCCCACCCTTCCCAATGCAAAAGCATTTATAACTAATATACCCTCACAGCTCTATCTTGACTGGTCTCCCAGCCGGAACATACGGCTCCGGAAATGACTGGATGGAAAAGGAGTTCAACGTCCAGAACTCCCCCTTCCCGAACCTCTACTGGGCTACCACATCCTGGAACATGGGCGCCGCCTTCTGGCCTTTGATCTTCGTGCCTCTCACCGAGTCCTCTGGTCGTATGCCCGGATACTTCGTGGCATATATCATCCTAGTCATCTCGCTCTTCCCATCTGCCTTCGCTAAGAACTTCGCGACACTAGTTGTGACGCGGTTCTTCGGTGGTGGTGCTTCCTCCGTCTCGATTAACATTGTCGGAGGAAGTATCAGTGATGTCTGGCTGGGCGAACATGCACGCAGTCTGCCGATGTCTATCTTCGGTTTTACTAGTGTTGTCGGCATTGCGTTGGGCCCTTTCATCGGGTCTGCTATTGTGCAGATTCCGAAGGCTGAGCCATGGCGTTGGTGAGTTTCTCCTCTTTTTCTCTGCCTCTGTCTATCTATACAAAAAGACAGAAACTCGAACCCCAAACAAGAAACAAAGAAACAACGATCTAACAATATACAGGATCTTCTACATCCAAATCATCTACAACGCAGCCCTAATCCCCGTCTTCTGGCTAATCCTCCGCGAGACCCGGCCCGACGTAATCCTCAAAAAGCGCGCGCGCAAGATCCGCAAAGAAACAGGCAAACCCGTCTACGCCGCCGCTGAAATCGATGCCCCGAGCAAATTCAAACTCCTCCAAATCTCCTTCCAACGCCCAACCCGCATGCTCACCACAGAGCCCGTGGTAATCTTCTTTACGCTGTGGATCAGTTTCGCCTGGGGAATCCTCTACCTATTCTTCAGCAGCGTAGTGCAAACTTACAGCACAAACTACAACTGGAGCACACTAGCAACAGGGCTCGTCCAGCTAGCCATTTCAGTCGGCGCAATCATCGGAACAATCATCAACCCGCTGCAGGATTGGTTCTATTTCCGCTCGTCTAGACGCAACACCGAGAAACCGGGTCGTCCGATTCCAGAAGCTCGACTTTATACCGCTATCCCTGGAAGTTTACTCTTCGCAGCGGGCTTATTCTGGTACGGATGGGCCAGCCAGCCTGATGTCCACTGGATTGTCCCAACGATCGGTATCACCGCAACTGGAATTGGCATTTATTCGATCTACATGGCTGTGGTGAACTACCTGACAGATGCGTATGAGCGGTACGCGGCGAGTGCGTTGTCTGCTGCTTCGCTAGGCCGGAATTCGTTTGGTGCGTTTTTGCCGTTGGCTTCGCCGCAGCTTTTTAGTAATCTTGGTTTTGGCTGGGCGGGGACTTTGCTAGGCTTTATTGGGGTTGCGTTATCTGTTGTTCCTGTTGTGCTTGTTATGAAGGGCCCGCAGATTCGGGCGAGGAGTACGTTTATGCGTGAGGCTATGTGGGAGCCTGAGGAGAAGGTTGAGGTTGATGATTCTGGGAAGGGGGATGGGCCTTCTGCTGAGAATAAGGAGGGAGTTATGGTTTAGGTCGGATGTGAGGTTTGGATATGCTTGGTGTATGCCTTATGTGTACTGTACTCTATTTTGTTGGTTTAACGGGCAGTATAATTATATCTGCGTTTTCTTGGTTTATTCCTTTTCGCTGTAGACCTTGCTTTTATTATCTAAAAGGCGGCGTTTCGACCGGGAGCGAACGTAATTCTGATACATCGTGGTACTTGACGAGATACTTTCACAGCAGACGAACTGCTACTCAATCACTATTTTGGGGTATCAGAGTAAAAAAAAAAAATATGAAAACGAAATCTTTTGCTTTCTATGTCTATCTAGCAACCATGTTTATATATCAAGACAAGGAGCAAAGAGAGACAAGAAAACGAATCAAAACGTCCTTCACATGCACATGTTATATCAAATCTGAACCCAAGGTGAAAAGGCTATTCGAAAAGGGTATCGGGGCAAAAGGGTCAGGGTCAGGGTGAGGGGGCAGGGGATGGTCCATGAGGAAGGCAACAAATTGAATTTTGCTTTTGGAAAACTCCTTCAACGTTCAACCGCAAACACGATCACATTGAATGAGCGCAATTACTCGCCACGCATGCCACGGAAGAAGTCCATGACACCGGTGAAGACGACGAGCAGGATACCACCACCGGGACCGAGACGGAGAACCTTAGGAGTGAAGCCCTTGTACAGGGCGGAGAAGCCCTCCTCCTTCATGACAGTGCCGATGGCAGGCCATGCCCAGTTGTACTTGGGGGTCTGGCCGGCGACCTTGGAGGTATTCTGGATACGAGACTTTACAACATCCATGGGGGTGTTGAGGACGGTACCGGTGATACCACCGATGGTACCGGCGATGAGGTCGTTGCGGGTCTGCTGGCTCTTGTTGCCGGGTTCGGCGGCGGGTAGCTGAGCGCGGACCTGGAAGATACAGCCGAAGTAACCGGCGTTCCAGAGGATGTGGCGCCACATTGTCGACTCGAGACCGTTGTACAGGGCAAGGGGGCCTTCCTGGGCGACGATCTTCTTCACGACATCGAACATGCCGTTGTACTTGTGGGCCTGGGCCTTGTCTTGCAGACGGATCTTCACCAGCTCGAAGGGAACAACGACGAAGGCCTCGGTGGCTCCGGCTGTGGCTCCGGTCAGGGTGGCCAAGCCTTGGGTCTGCTTCTCGACACCGAACAGGCCGCGGTAGAAGCTGCCCCAGCTGTCGTTGGCGGCGAACTTCGTCGCACGCTTGGGGGCTTCCATCAGAATTGGGGCGGAGATACCGCGGTATAGACGGGAGGCACTATTATGACTTATTAGAGAGATCCAACGCTGGTCGCTGGGGTATGACATACCCCTCGTGCTTGACAATCTTGCGGAAGCAATCGAACATGCCATTGTAGTGCTCAGCACCGGCAACAGCAGCCTTGGTCTGGATTTGACTGTAGAGTAAAGTATCAGATTAGCCAACGTCGGAAGACCTGCTTATGCGACCGGTAGCTGCTTACATTCGAGTCTTGACCACGTCCAATGGGTACCTGCAAGTCGCGCATTGTCAATTGAGTCCTTTTCCAATATCATATCACCCGAATCTCCGAGAAACGGCCTACAGAACCAAGGAAGGGAGCGAGGAAGTTGCATACATGATCAAGATCTGCTCGTGCGGGGACGCATTAGCCACTGGGTTTCACCTCATGCGGGATTCCGACACATCAATCGAGAGTCGGAATTGCTTTGCAGCATGGAATAAACATACCTCGGACACACCAGCCACCGCACCGGCGGCGAACTGGTAGACGAAGGGGAGAGGCTTCTGGGGAGCGTCGGACATGATGGGCGGAGGCTCGGAGACCTGTCAGCCGGCATGATAGTTAGTATGGGACGATTAAACGATTGCGAGTGCTTGAATCGAAATCGGAGAAATTGGAATGAAACAGAGCAATCGACTTACCAAAAAGACCTAATAATGATGTGAAGAAAGGAAGTGAGGAGAAGAGAAGGTTACCGACGTCGGCGAGACTCGGTGATCCGAGAACAGCAACCGGTGCTGCGTTTATCCCGATTACTAATGACCCCATGGGGGAACATTCCACGGGATTTATTGCTGTTTACGGTTGCATGTACAGATCATAACTTCATTTACTCTGTTCATGTTCATGACAATAAAAAACTGCCTAGTATACTAACTCCCAGCAGAACCCTCGACATCCCCCGTCCAGTCCCCGCCCCATTAGTAGCCTGCTCCTTCGCAACAGTCGTCGCAGATGCAGTATCAGTCGCAGTACAGCTAGCACCACAGGCAAAGCCTGTAGGACAACATCCCCCACCTACAGTATCTGCACAGCTAAACCAGCCATTGGCACAGCGGATTCCGCTCCCACTCCCGCCAGAGTTCTCCGTTGCAGTTGTAACTGGTACGACGATCGTCACGCCGTTCGATGTCATAGTTGTAGAAGATGTAGTTGGGCAAGATGTCGTGTCGCAGTTGCGGCCTGTCCGGCAGCAACCTCCGTGATAAACGGCGGAACAGGCGTAGAATCCCGTTGGGCAGATGTCGTCGCCGGTAGCTGCGCTTGTTGCTGTCGAGAGGCTTGTTGGTCGAGCGGGTGGAGCTAGACTGTCTGTTGTTTTGGTTGCTGTTGTTTGGCTTGATTTCGACGTCGATGTTGAGGATGATGTTGGCGAAGAGGTGGAGGATGTTTCAGTGCTCGGCTCTGGACTTGTCGAGTATGTCACTGTCGATACCGTAACCGTGGAATGGACAGTCACGGTGATAACTGTGATGTATGCACCTATCCCAGAACCAAATTAGCATCTCTCACCCATATATATATCATATATTCACCCCCTCGATGGAGTAGAAAGAAAGAAATCAGATATAAACTTACATCCCCCAGCCACACAATCATATCCAGGGATACAACACCCACCCCCAAGAGCCGACGCACAAGCCGAATACCCACCCGAACAAGACCCAATCGTCCCCGAACATTTCTTCCAACTAGGACAACACCCAACAGACCCATGTCCCGTATCTGTGACTATCTCACACGTCTCCCCAGATCCGCAACAGCGATCGGATCGACCGATAGATGTACATGCCGATGTACCAGTGGGGCATTTGAAATTCCGCGCTTCGAGACGGGAGAGGGCTTCTGATGCTGAATCCGATGCTGAGTCTGATGCTGAGACCAAAGTCGAGCCTGAAAGTGGAGGGAAAGAGGGCTCGAATGGGAATGATTGGGCGATGAATTGGGCAGGTGAGTAGTCGTATGCATATCCGTCTCCATCTCCATCTCCATCCTCATCTTCATCTTCGGGTTTGGATTCTGTAACAAAGTTGCCACTGCTACTCCCAGTACCATTCCAAATCCGATGGTACAAATCCCGCTCAGACAATTCCCCCGATGAGTCTCGACTCTCATCCCCAAAATACCAATCCTCAAAGAAGAATTTCTCGCCTTCGTCTGCGCTCATCTTTCGAACACCGCGAGCGGGCCCTGAAGCTAACTTGGATGCGATAGCATGATGCAGGGTAAGATCTGCCGGTGAGGACGGTGTTGTTGTTGTTGATGTACCATTTGCACTAGATCCCGATCCCGGGATCGCTGACGGCTCTACGCTTTGCGCTGGGTTTGATATTGAGAGCCATAATGTTAGGAGTGGGAGTAGATGCATGGCTAGCTGGGTAGCCAGCTGGTTAAATTAGACCGTGGTGATCTAACCTGTGTTGAGACCAAAGCTGGAGCTGGAGCTAGATTTGCGGAGCTCTAAACCGGTGATCAGTTTGGATGTTGGATGACTGTGTGTTGTACGAAATGAAGCTGAGCACGACAGTGGATGATCTGGTCGAGAAAGAAACCTTGTGTCAGGCAGGTTTTGTTTGGATATATTTTGGTTTCGGTACCCGATGTTGATTGTTGACAAAAAACACAAAGTGTTAGTGGAGTAACTTTGTATGTGAGTTTGAGATAGAGGACGTTGGATATCTGCAGGTTTGAAAATCGGTGGGAGGGTTGGGTTAATCTATAAAGAAAGCTGCTTGGTCAATTGCGATGGCTGGGGTTTCGGATCTCTGCAGGCGCTAGTTTGGGCTTGAGCCTCGTGTGCAGCTTTTGTTTACATCGGCTAATCGGGTGTCGATTTGGTTCATTATTAGATGGATTATGTGTAAAATAAGGCTGAATGAAGTTATAAGTTCCAAGTAGATCGAGTCAGGTCAAGCCCAAGTACGGAGTACTAAGTTACGTATTACACTACACCACCCATACAATAACAAAGCATGTCTCATATCATTCCAAAATCATGGACTAAATGCAGGAAGCCACAGAGTGTGGCAGGGTATCGTCAGTAAATGACATGAGAAATCCAAACTGCAGAGGACCGGCACAGGAAACACGCCAAAAGGTATCGCTAAAATGACATGCGAAATGAGAGCCCCGATGCCATGTCCGATGCAGAGAGAAACAAAAACATAAAGGAAACCGTTGCGGTGTGGTGTGGATTCACCTGAGCACAATATGAAATCGCTGAAGGTAAGGAATGACGACGGATGACAGGCAGGACTGTCGGCAATCGGAGATGATTGAGAGACTTAGTGAGTGTGCCTAGACCAAGGCAGGCGAAGCGACGGGACTATCCGAGCCTTCTTTCTTTTCCTCGGGCTCGGCGGGCAGTGGCTTTTCATCGTTCGCTGAGTCCTCCTCCTTCGCTGCCTTTGTGGCGTCTTCACCGTCGACTGTTTTCTCGGGTTCACCCGACTCCTGGGCATCACCATCACCACCCGCACTCCCAGCCTCGGCCGCGGCCTCAGTAATCTGCCCAGCCTGAGCAGCGATAGCTTCCGCCTCCAATCTCGCCATCTCGATATTACGTGCCTGCTGCCTCTCCCAAACTTCCTTTCGGATGCGATCATCCTTGGCAGTGCGGAGGCGCTCAGTCTCTTCGAAACCACCACTCTTCTTCAGTTTTCCTTCTTCGACAAAGGCCCCAAGTTCCTTCTGGAATAGGCCAATTCGTCGCGTCTCAAGCTCCTTCGCCCGAGCTTTCTCTGCTCGCTCAATTGCCTCAAGCCGGCTTTCATGGTTGGGCTGCAAGGCACGGACTTCACCTAGAACACCATCCTTGGCCTTCATTGGGTCGACAGTGGGATCAATCCCAAGAGTCCGAGATGGAGCACGTGCAGCACCGCCGCCGGTGCCGTTGGACATGACTTGCTCCTTGGTAGCTTGCTCGACCAATGCAAAGGTCTGGGTAGCCTTCTCAAGATCGTCTTGCAAATCAGCAGCCAAATCTTCTTGCATGGTAAGCTGGTCTCGTTCTTCGCAAACCAACTGCAACTCCTTCTCCCAAATCTTGGTCCAAATGGGCTTCTCGCGACCCAGGAAGTCTTGCATTTTCTTAATCTCCTTCATGACTGTGCTAATGTCGCGGCTGACACCCTCCAATTGTCTGGGAAGAGGACGGACACCACGGGTAACCACGTCCTTCCGGAGATCCTCAACCAAGTCTTGAAGATCATCGACACGAGCGACCAATCGCTCGGATTCACCTGCGAGTTCCTTCTTGCCGGTGTTGACGCGAGCGCGGCCGGCGTCACCTTCGTATGAGGGGATGGTGACGACTTCGGCAGCGGTCTTGACCTTGCCTGCCTTGGCACGGACAGCGCTCATTGAGCTGTTGATATCTGCCGTAAAGTTGGAGTACGTCTGTCGCAACACAGCCAAGTCACGACGCAGGCTTTGTAGTTCTGCGAGCTGACTCCCGCTTCCAGCAACCGCTGCGTTCGAGTTAGTTCCAGTGACAGTCGATTTGGAAGTAGCCGGCGGCGCAGCGGCCAGGCGAGCCATTTCTTTGGCGGCCTCGAGCTGGCGTTCCGAGACTCGTTGGATGGCGTTTCCTTGACCAGAGAGTGCTTCTTTGACTCCTTCCACGAGAAGACGCACGCTTCCAAGGCCGTCGTCAAAGTGCTTCTTCACCTCATCTAGGTTGTCCACATTCAGAACCAAGACCGACCGGTCCTTCACATCAGTGAGATCCTCCAATTCATGACGAATACCTGAAATTGGGTCTTGAATGTAGATTTCAGGGAGGTCCACACCGTTGTCGTGGGTGTTCCAGGCGAATTTCTCGATGAACGCAAGTTGTAGGCGTCCAATTGTAAGTTCTGCAATACCATCTGGAAGAACATACTTCTTGATTTTGCTCTTGTATTGCAGGAACAATGTCAGCTCTTTACCGGGTGAAGGCTGTTCGGTGGAGAATTGAGCAGCCGAAGGAGGGGTCGCAATCTGGGACGGTCCAAAGATGTCACCTTTGGGAGTCTGCGGTGCCGGCTTCGCTGGCTCAAAGGCTTCCTCGAGCGACTTCTCTTGGGGCTGGGGAACGATCGGAGGAGGAACAATAGCGGACTCTCCGGAGTCGTGCTTGCTCCCAGAATCATCCTTTTCAGGTGCCTCGGGAGGCGCACTACCGACGGCTGGCTCTGTAGCCTTCTCCGCAGATGGCGGTGTTGGTTCTTCCTTCACCACATCCGGGATTTTTGCGGGGGTCTGAGCCTGTGTGCCCTTGGCGGTTTCCTGGAGACGGTTGTTGGACCGTTGTCTTGTGTGAGTGTAAGAGCCTCGCAGGCGGACTGCATTTAGCGATTCGCGGACATCGCGGCCCCGGTTGGGGATAGGTGAATTTTGTGTAGGGAGGACGGGAACACCGTTGGTAGAGGTGCCCAAGTGTTTCTGGATCTGGTAAGCGGAAAATCGACGAGATGCACGTCTTTCGAGCTCGCCGCTTCGTTGCAATGCTCCCAGTGCATCATCCTCTTTTGGTGGTGGTGGGGGTGGAGGCGCAGGGAATCCAGTCGGGGTTGTGTAGGTAGGAGGGTTTGTATTGGCTGGCCGAGGGGTTGTGTCACCCTCCATAGGGGAGGGTTGAGAGAGCATTTGCTGCGCCTCTCGCCGAGAGGTCTCTCTTTCGGTGTAGCTGCTGCTCCGTGTGTCACTTGCCGAAGGTGCCGAAGAAGTTCGATTGATGGCCGGTTGGTCCTCCAGAGAGCCACCACTGCCAAACCGTCGGTTGGATCGTTTAGGGGACTGGGCAGTCGATGGCATCATAGAGGCTGCGGCCTCATCATATAGCTGGCCGATGGCCTGTCCGCTAGCGATGCTTCCCGCACTGGCTTGCCGCCCTGTCGAAGGCCTGCCATCATCGCGTTGCTGCCGTGAGCGTAACCGAGCCTGCTTCTTCTTCAGTCCGTGAAGCAAGTTGATTATGATATCACGAATCCGGGGGAGATATCGATCGAGGCTTTGTGCGGAGGCATCTTGGCTGAGAGTGTCTTCGAGAATGGTCCGGAGGAGGTCAGGAACAGGGCCCAGGTCGGAGGTGTCGACGCCGATGGCACTGAAGGCCCGACAGGCCAGGTTGAACTCATAACCCAATCGCACATACACGTCCGACACATCGTTTTCCGAGGCCTGCTTGCGGGACCATTGTGTCAGGGTTTCAAGGAGTTGTTTTGTCGCAACTAAGAGGTGAGTCACGCTCTTTTCGATTTGAGAGATTTGTTTATCGGGCTGTGTGGGATAAACCGCTCGTCAGCCAGAGTGCAAGTAATTGAGTGGGTGTCAAAAGTACATACCGGGTTCTTGCTTGACTGAGACCGAGACGAGGCGGAGGAACTGCGACCAGATTGTTGCGAAGACATGGATGCGGATCCAGACACCGAGGGTCGGTGGGGAGAAGTCTGTTGATCCGGCTCTCCAGGATAGGGGAGACTCGATGAAGACTGCATAGACGCAGAAGGTGGAAAGAGGGAGGAAAGAGTGAAGATGATGCCCAGCCTCCACCTTACCGCGTCTGCAGGTGATTAGCGTTATCACTGTATTGATTACCGTACAATGTAATGTATCAGGGACCAGGTCACCGCGTTGCTTTAGTATTTGACACGAAGTAGAATGTACTTGGGATAATTGCTATGGCATCACATGTGCATCTACTCCCCCTATCTTCCCGATATGCGTCTATTGTAGCGAATTACGGCCATACAAAGGCTTACAAAGTCTCAAGGCGGACTAGTCTGGCATTCGGCAAGACCCGCGTTTATCCACTCTGGAATAGCCAGGGTACAGTCCATTATACCCTACACGAAGTTATAAGGTAGACCACAGCTTTATGGGTTAGGCATATTGTGTCTACGCCTATGTTAGACTCTAGTGTGAATATATGGTAACGCGTAATATATATTAGCAGGAACACGAGTAATATGAAGATACGAGAAGCTACAAACGACAAAAGTTAACTTACAGAGAATCAACTCCAGCTCACATAACTTATACATGTAGCGAATTGCAGGACAAATGGTCACGTCATGTATTACCGACATGCGGGTTGGTCCCTTTCTATTGGTATTGGTATTTGGAGAAA
>ERZ1673737.2036-NODE-2036-length-17701-cov-7.337867_pt1 | contig 17701 bp, 24 predicted proteins | sample MGYA00580211_ERZ1673737 | MGnify/ENA primary metagenome ERZ1673737 (study PRJEB41218, sample SAMN15661789) | gut metagenome | host: Homo sapiens | place: Canada: London | collected 2015-08-20/2019-03-30 | study: EMG produced TPA metagenomics assembly of... | reverse complement strand
GAATCGCATTGATGCGATGACGAGGTTGTTGAATCTGACCAGCAGGGCATCGTTGAGGGTGATTTTCGCCGGGTCGTATGTCGGTTTGCCGATTCGGACGGTGCTGAGCGCGTCGAGCAGCGGACTGTAGCCTGCAAGGATGCTTTCGATGGCGGCGAGGCGTGCGGCGTACCGGTTGGCGTCGGTGCCGTTGAAGTCGAAGCGTGTCAGGGCTTTTTCGATGCCCTCGGCCTGCTGTTGGAGGATATCGGGTAGGTGTGCGATGGGTTCGTTGTCTTCCGGGTAGGGGAGTCCGAATGTGGGTGTGGTGGTTACGGTCATGTGGTCTCCTTGATTTTCGTGACGTAGCGCAGCGCGCCGAGTTTCCAGTTGCATTGGCCGAACGTGGCTGCCGTCAGTTTTTTCAGTTCCGCGCAGGTCGGTTTGCCCTGGCTGGTGGTGTCCTGCGCGGGGAAGAGTCTGACCTTGTGCGCCCAACGGCTGCGTTTGTTGGTCGCGTCGTAGGTGAGCGTGCCGCCGATGACGGCCCAGGGGCCATGGGTGGCCGGCACGGTACGCTCGAAGCGCGATCCGATTATGGTGATGACGCGGGGGTTGCAGTAGAGGAACATCTGCGAGAACAGGTCGCCACGGAAGGTGATCTGGGGGAGTCGGACGCGCTGATTCTGGGTTTTCAGGTAGTTTTCGGCGCGCGTGGTGTCCAGGACGTTGATGTTGTTCTGCGCGGCGCCGGAATCGGCCCAGTTGACTGTCACGCTCAGGCAGTTCTCCCCCTCATACGTCGCTGTTTCAATCTGTTTGACGAGGCTGCCGTCCTGGGAGACCTCGTAGAGCTGGCCTGACGATGACGAAGCGAGTTTGAGATGGGAGTAGCGCAGTTCGAGCTGAGTGTAGTAGCTGTCCGGTGCCGTCAGGGTCGGGTTTTCGTCGATCAGCACGTTTTCCGCGTCAGCGTAACGATGATCACGAGTGATGTCGGTACCGTCGTCGCCGGTGATGATTCTCGCGCCGGCAAGGACGGTTTCCACGTCCCAATTGAGATACACGGCTTCAAGCGATGGCACCATGGACGGCTGACCCTTGTATGACATGAAGACAGAACGATTTATCTCAAGGGTGTATGTGCCGTTGATCTGTCTGGTCTTCAATGATTCCAACCAGTCCAGGAGACTTGATTTCTGGTCTGCCTTGATGCCAGCAAGGAAAGTGCTCCAAGGGAACCAATAGTTATTAATGCCGTCGTTGGCCAGCCACGCCTTGAATTGCGGGCCGATGTTGCCCTTCGGCCACCATTGGAAGCCCCGCACCATTTCCTCGTTCTGATTCCAGTTGGGGCCCTTGCGGCAGTCATTTCGCAGCACACAAACGCGATCCGACGCGGTGATGCTCAACCGGTCATGTCCGGCGTCGGCGGCGAGTATCTGCACGTCGGTTATGATGCCGTCGAACATGCAGTATCTCACCGGGTTGGGGCCGTTGTCGATGCCGTTTTCGGTCCAGTCCGGCGCGATGGTTATACGGTGCCCGGCGAGCGTCGTGTAGACACGGCTGTAATCGCCGTCCGGGTCGATGAACACGATCTTGAGCACGGCGGGCACGGCAGCGTCCCATGGCGCGCTCACGCCCCACTCGATGGTGAAGGGGGAGAGTGGCACGGGAAGGCCGGTGCCGTCCGCGCGTTCGGGCAAAAGCGTGTTGTCCAGGTACACGCGGCATTTTTCGGGAAGGCGGGTTGCGGTGCTCATAGTGCCAATTCCTTTCCCCTGACGCGCGCCCAACGGTCGAGGCTGCTGACGATTTCGCCGGCCACCTTGTCGTTGTCGAGATTTCCGTGAGCGTCCACGTTGATGTTGACGGTGAGCGATGTGGGCCGTGACGTATCGGTGCGGCTGAGCGGGGCGGCCAGTACCGCGCGGGTGAGGTTCGGCGTCGCGTAGGCGGTCGCCGCCAGCGGCGTTATGCTGCGCGCCATGGCATACTGCCGAACAGGCAGCGCGTAGGCTTGCGCGCTGTAGCTCTGCGCGCTCAAGCCGCTTGCCGCGCTGCTAGCGCCCGTGATCTTGCCCCATAGGTCGGATACCCAGTTAAACGCCTTCTTGATGCCGCCGATTATGCTGTCGAACACGCCCAGCACCTTGTCTTTCAGCCCGCCGAAGAAGTTGGCGATGCCGTCCACTGCGCCCTTGGCGGTGTTCTTGATGCCGTCCCACGTATCGCTACCCCACTGCTTAATGCTTGCGCCAATGCCGGAAAGCCATGACACGAAGGCGTTCCACTTGTCGCTAATCCACTGGGCGGCAGCGGCACCGGCCTGCTTCACACTGTCCCAATTCATCGCCAACAACGCGATAACCGCGATCACGGCCACGATAACGGCGATGACCGGAAGGAAGGCGAGATTCACGGAACCCTGCGCGACGGCAACGATACCGGCGACGACGCTGTAGGCTGTCATGGCCGCGTTCAAAGTGACGATGATGGCGGCGACGGCGCCGATGACGCCGATAAGCGGCACGAGCCACGAACTGTTCGCCTGGACCCATGTGGCGAACTCTGCCAACTTGCTAGCGGCGGCGGTGAGGGCCGGCAACAGGGCTTCGCCCAATGCGGCCTTGGCGTTTTCAAAGCTAGCGGTCATGCGCTGCTGTTGTCCCTGTGCGGTGTCGGCCTCACGCGCGAAGTTGCCCACGGCCTTGCCGCTCTGCGCGGTGATGGCCGCTAGAGTGGCTTGCATCTTCGCGTTGCGGTCGCCCGACTGGTACAGGTCGCCAAGGCCCATCGACGCCGCTTGCGCCTGTAGGGTCGCGTCGTTAAGCGAGATACCGTATTTCTCGATAGGGTCCATTTCGCCTTTGAGTGCCGAAGACAGGGCGTCAACGGCGTCGGCGGTGGTGCCGCCGAACATCGACGACAGGTCGGCGCCGAGGCCGATAAGCTCGTTGGTCTTGTTGGCGGATTCGTCCACCGACATGCCCATATTCTGAAGCTGTGAGCCTACAAGCGTGGCAAACTCGTTGTACTCGTTTTTCGACAGGCCCACGGCCTGAGCCGCGTTTTTAGACCATTCCAGCATCTTGCTAGAGCTGTCGCCGAACACGGTTTCGACGCCGCCTACCGACTGCTGTAGGTCGGCGGCGCTTTTCGCGCACGTCGCAGCGCCCGCGCCGATGGCGGCAAGCGCGGCACCGGCAGCAACCGACGCCTTGCCCACCTTGTCCTTGAAGCTCATAGACGCGCGTTCGGCCTTGTCCATCGCGGCCACGGCGCTTGTGGCGTCACCGATGATTCGGATTGCCAGCACGGCGGACTTCATGCGATCACCTCACCTTGCTTTGCGTCTTGCGTTCTCGGTCTCTTCGGCTTCGGCCTGCAACAAGGCCGTACAGGTGCCCCAATCGGCTTCTTGGGGCACCTGCTCACGCCGCCACTGCCACGGCGTGCCGCCGAAGCGGGCGGCTAATATGCAACTCAGTTCGCCGAAGCTGCCTGAGTCCCATTGGTCAAAAAATCCGGCGCGTCGTCACCTGACGTGGCCGTGTACTGAAGCACGTCGCCGCTGTAGGTCTCGGCGGTTTCAGCGTCGGCGGGGTCGTTGTTCATGTCCACCACGGAAACCACGGTGTCGGCCCACTGCTCGAACGGCAGCGTGGTCGAACCGAGCTGGCGGCAGCGCACATAGGCGGCATAGGCGTTGAGCTTCACCACGGCGTCAAGGGCGCTGCCCCAGCCCTTCGCCTTGGCGTGGGTCTCAGCCTGGCAGCGCTGCCACATGGTCACACATACTTCGTCCGTGTGCCCGTCCAAGTAGGTGATACGGGTGTTCGGGGTTTTGGTCTCGTTGCTCATTTCGATAGATCTCCTGTCGTGATTCGGTTGATAATCTTCTGCACCGCGTCCGCGTAAACCTGCGTCCACTGCGGTTCGGTGTTCTTCGCGGCCTTGTTGGCGAAGTAGGTGGCTTTGATGTTGTGCCTGGGCCAGCCGTAGTTAATGACGCCCGCGTACTTCACCTTGCCCTTGTTTCCGGCGCGCACGACACCGGCTTTCTGGGTGGCGCCGGCGCGCACGCTTTTGGCGAGACGGCCGGTCTTGCCCTTCGGGGCCAGCGACTTAGCTTCGGGGGCGACGATCTGCGCGGCCTGTTTGTTGACGGCGCGCAAGTCCCTCATCTCGATACCGGCTTGCCGCAAGCCCTTGGCGAGCTGTCCCGCTCCCTTGAGTTGCAGATAGCCGTTGCCGCCAGCCGCGTAATTGCCGGTCATACGCTGGGCGTGTACGTTTCAGGCGTAACGTCGATGGCTACAAACGAAAAGTCATTGCTGTTCTTCGTCTTCACGTCGCCGCCGAACTGGATGGACGCGATAACCACCGAGCCGGTGAGCTTCAAGCCGCCTTCAAGGTTCGGCACCCACTCGAACGGCAGAGTCTTGCCGCTGTTCTTGAGACACCAGACCTGTAGGCCGTCCATGCTGAAATCTTCCTTGACGCTGCCGGTGAGCGCCCACGTCTCGGTCTGCGAGCCGCCTTCGGTGTGGCCGTCGAGGAAGTTGTCGTTATCCTCGGTATCTGTCGAGGGTTCAAGCGCGGTGTTGATAACGTCCGCGCTGAAGTCCTGTTCGCTGCCGGTATCACCGATTTTCAGGCTACCGGGTCCAAGGGTGCGCACCTTTTTTGTCATGATTGTTCCTTTCAGTTGATTTCAAGGGGATTAAGGGTGATTTCGTAGGCTGCGAGATTGCCGACGCCCGCAAGACTGTAGGTGACTGGTTTAGCGGTCTTCATGTTCAAGTGCCGTTCATGCAAGCGTTCCAACACCGGAATGAGCAAGTCGAGGCTTTCGGTCTGTGTCGACATCGTGCCCGCGATCAGGTTCACCGTCCACGTGGTGCTTACGAACTGCCAGCCCTCATAGGTGATTTCGGGCGGGTCGATAAGCACGGCCACCTTGCCTGGCAGTGGCCGGGCCTCTTGCGCGTCGATGGTCACGACGGTGACAAGAGCGCCCAGCATGTCGGTAAGCATGTCCATAAGCGTTTCGCGCTCGGTGATTATCTGGCTGTCACTCACGCGATCACCAGCCCACCGGTCGGCACGCCCGCCGCGTTGAGCTTCGGCCACACGCTGCGCAACGGGTCGCTGCTGACACGGAACGGCTCAAGCGTGCCGTCGCCGACGTTCATCACGCCCAAACGGGCGTCACGTGAGTTGTACAGGTCGGCCGCGCAGGCGGTCACGCAATCCGTTTTCACGGGGTCCGGCACGCTGTAACCGTCTATCGCGGCGTCCACATAGCTGATGGCGCTGGTGATGGCGCGTTGCACTCGGTCGTCGTCGCCTGTGGGCACGCCGATTTCGTCGCGCACCGACGCTTCGTATTTTTGCCAGTCCATCAAGGCTGTGGTCCTTTCGTGATGGTTGCTATGGATGGTGCGGGGCTAGAATCAATCGAGCTTGTACAGGCGGGGCGTGAAGGTCGCGTCTATCGTTTTGCCTGGTGAGAATCGGATCATGAACTTGTACGTTCCGGCTTGGGGGATGGTGATTTCCGTGTCGCTCTGATATCCGCGCCACAGGTTTTTACCTGTGCTGTCCTGAATCTCCACATACGTGGCGTATGAGTCGATTTGGCATTGCGGGGCGAGGTATGTGCCGGCCTCAAGTTCGCGCGTCGTCTCGATGTTGAATGATTGTGAGCATGTGCCTGCGAGCTTGTATTCGCCGTTCCCCAGTGGGGTGAGTGTGATGCCAAAGCTGGTTTGCGCCTGGTGTTCGGGCCAGAGGTTCGTTAGTTCACTGCCCCCCCTAAGGCTGGTGTTGTCGGGTCGCATCCAATCGTGCGCGGTGTCGCCGGATTCCAATTGGATTCGAATGTCACTCTCCTTCAAGGTGGGCGTGGATTCGTTGGAGATGACGTTGAGGTACAGGCTGACGGTGCCGGCAGGAATTTCCACGACCCTGTTACCCAAGTTCATTGAGGCTCCCAGTTGCTGCCCCTTGGCGTCGAGGCACTTGACGTTGAAGCTCAAACCGGCGGCACCGGTGCCGCTCAAATTCACGGTCCCCTGTACCGGGCAGGGGAACGTCCACGACACGCCACGCCATTGACCGGTGGCGGTGCCGGTGATGTGCAGACTGCCGTCGCTGTTGACGGTGGCGGTCAAACCGTTGCCTGACGCGGGGCCGTAGGACAACAGGTTACGTGAGAGCACTGTGACGGGCACGACGGTTTTTATCGCTGGGTTGACGGTGCTGGATATCGTCACGTCGGTTTTTCCCGGTTGTTTCCCGGTGATGACGATGGTGGTCATTGGATTACCTCGATGTTGATAAGGTCGGCGTTGTCAGTGGTGGCAGCCACGGTCTGTGGTGCTGAGAACGGCGTGATTGTGGCTTTGATCTCGGCGTTATCGCCCGCGGTGACGGTTAGGCTAGTCGGCGGGGTGCTAAGTCCCGTGGGCGTCACCCTTTTGGGAACTTGACGGGGATCAGGCCCAACGGCTGCGTGGCGGCGACGGCCAGGTAGCCGTAGACGCTGTAATTTTCGGTGAGCTTGGTGGGGTCGCCGTCGCTGAGCTGCGTCGGTCCGCCGCTTTCCCAGACCGTTACCGCTTCTGGGTCAATGAAGCACGCCATGCCGGTGGGGGCGCTGGGGAGGAGCTGGACGGGGACGCGGAGGAATCGGCCGGCGATGCCGGTGAGGTCGAAGTCGCCGATGGTGTCCGAGCCGTCGCCGGACAGGTCGATGAATCGGCTTCCGGTGTCCTTGAGCTTGATGAGCGCGGCCATGACGTCCTTGGAAACGCCGAGGCGGGTGAGGGATACGTTGCGGTCGTCGGCGAGTTCGGCGGCGTCCATGATCAGGGCCGCCCACTGGTCGATGGTCATGGCGGTGATCGCGGCGGGCGCGACGATGCAGTTGGGGTCGGTTTCCGCGTCTCTCTGCGCGGCGATGGTGGAATACAGGTAGTTGCGCACGGCGGTTTCGGTCGCTTTCGCGTAGCTGTTGCGCAGCGCGGCCAATGCCGTGTTCAGCATCGGCGTGGTGCTGCGTTCGATCACCTGACGCGACAGCGTGGTGTAGCCGCCGTAGGTGTCGATACCGACGCTCTTGGTACCGAACGTGACCTTGCCGAACGGCAGCGCGGCACCTTCGGCGGTCTGCTTGCCGGTGGTCGTGGTGTCGGTGGCCACCACGTTGTATTCCATGGTCATGCCCTTGGCCGGCAGCGTGTCGTGGGTCAACAGATTGGTGACCTTGCGGCGCATCTGAATTAGTCGCAGGTCGTCCGCGATCCAGGTGGTGGTGTTGCCGGTGTCGCCGGTGGCGATAAGGTCACGGCATTCGTGCATCAGGTTCACGGCGGCTTCCTCACCTCGGTAGAGGGACTGGAGGTAGTCGCCTGCGGTACGGTATTCCGCGCCCAGCGGCTTCGGCTTGTCCGGGCTTCCGGCGTGTGCCAATGCAGCCTTGAGGCTGCGCTGTTCGTCCTTGATGCCGTCCAGCATCTCCATGAGTTCCTTGTCCATTCGGGTTTCCTCGCTTTCCTTCGATGGATCGTGTTTTTCGATTTCCTGGGTGTTCGTTTCGGCGGCGCTGCGTTGGCCGGTGATTTTCGCCGCCTCATAGGCGGGCCAGCTGACCACGCTTGTTTCCAGCAGGCGGACACGCTTGCGGTGGGTTATACCCTGCTTGTCGGTTTCGTCCTGCACTGGGACGAAGCCGACAGACAGGGAGTCGAGAGCGCCGTCTCGCAGGAGGGCCACCACGTCGCGGCCTCGCTGCGTGTCCGAGATTCTGGCGGTGATGTGCAGACCGTCGTTACGGCTTTCCGCTCCCGTGATGCGGCCGATGAGTTCGCCGTGCTGGTAGCAGAGCTTGGCGTTGTCAACGTCATCGAAACGGCAGTCGGGGTCGAAGGTCTCGGCTCCCTTCCAGGTGTCGATGATGCTGCCGAAGGGTACGGCGATGCCTTCCAATGTGCGGCCGTCGCCTTCCTCAGCAGCGCGTAGGCATATGCCTTTGAATCCGATTTCATGACGGTTCACTGGTTCACCTCTTCCGGTTGCGGCGCGTTGATGAGCGGGGGCAGGGCCTCGCGTGCGCGCACCTCGTTAATTTCCATCCATCCTGATTCGAGGGCGGTCTTGTAGGCGTTGAAACGGTCGCTCATGTCGGCGCGGCGACTCGAATCCCAGTCGAACGCGGCGGTGCGGCCTCGTGGCAGCAGTCTGTTGAACAGTTCCTCGATCTCGCCCGCGTAGGCGGCCAACGTGTAGTCGGCGAACTCAATCCAGCTTTGCTCGATGTTCGAATAGGTGAGATTGCTGCCATCGACTGCGGCGAGCATGATTGACGCGGGAATGCCCAACAGTCGCGCGATCTGCGTGGTGTCGAACTTCTGGGTTTCCAAAAACTGCAAGTCGGCCGGCTTCATGTCCAGCGGCACGTATTTCAGCTTGCTGCCCAGCACCTTGATGTCGCCTGCGGTTCCGGTGGCCTTCCATGCCTCTTTCGCGTTCCTGGCGATGTCGGGCGTCACCTTGTCCTCGGAGGACAGGTAGCCCTTGAGGTTGCTGGAATCGGTGTAGAAGCGGGCCTTGTAATCCCGCGCCTGCTGCGCGCTTTCGACCTCCTCGCGTGCCGCACCGATGGGGCCGAGGCCTCGCAGTCGACCGGGCACGTTCAAAAACTTGCAGTGCACGATCTGGTCGGCCGTGTAGTCCACACCGAGATACGAGTAACGGAGCTTCGGCGCCGCTGGGTCCTTGCCGTCGTCCGAGACGGTCACGAGCGAGGGCGGCAGCACCTCGCAGGTCACGACCTCCCCGGCGTAGCGCACAAGCCGTACGAAGGCGTTGCCGTCCAACACCATGCTGGCCACCATGTCGGCGAGGAAGTCACGGCGGGAACGGTTCACGTCCGGCTGGAGGATAAGCGAGCTCACGGTGTCCAGCTTCAGACCTCCGCGCATCTCGTGGATCGGCAGACCGGTTATCGCGGTCTGCAACACCTGGACCCCGCGAAACACGGTGGACAGGCTCAACGGGTCGCACACCGGCTCGCGGCTGGGCGGCCTGATGCCCTCGGGCATATCATCCGCATCACTGCGGGTCAGGATACGCCCGGCGAGCTTCATACGATCCCAGAGACTCAGGTTGTTCATGCCGCCGATTATGCGAGTCTGGTTCGGTTTCCGTCCACCACCGTGCCGCCAAGTACCGCCAAGTACCGCCAAGTACCGCCAAACGGTCAGTAGATTTGCAGGGGTCCGGAGTCTTCGGGACGGTGCACGGCTCCCCATGCGGCCAACATGCAGCTTTCGAGCGGCGAGGTGAGGCCTGTGCTGCCTCGCCGGCTCAATCGCCATGCGTCGCCGGCCCATTTGCGTGCCGAGTTGGCGGCGCTGGCGTCAAGGTCGGGGTCGGCGGCATGTTTGATGGTGCCGTTGTTCAGCCCGCTCACATAGCTTTGCCCGGTGGTCAGGAAGTCGGCCGCGTCCATGTCCACGAACTCGATGACGGGGTCACCGTTCCGGTCGGTGAGATTATGCAGCCGGTCGGAGAGGTCGGCGGCGGTGCCGCGTTCATCGATGACGGCGGGCGCATGGTAAGTTTCGCACAATCTCGTGATTTCGGCGGGCGCGTATCCGGTGCCGTCGAGAATCCTCAGCAATTGCGTGGTTATGGTGCCATCGTCGTTGACGATGCCGGCGCTGATGCTGGTGTGGGTGGCATCCACGTCCACGGCGATGCCGAACACCACCGGGCGGTCCCCGAGTTCGGCCGGTGTCACCGGCATGGTGGCTGTGGCATTCCATGTTGTTTCGTCGATGGCGCGGTCGGTGATGCCGTCGTCTCTCCGGTTGCCGAACGCTCTCGCCCAGCCTGCCGGGTTGCCCTTGAACTGCTCGCGAAAGTCCCTGAGCTGTGATTTGTCCCAAAGCAGTCCCGCTGCCGGGTGGTAGCGCATGATGACGCCGAGGTCTTCAGGGTCTTCGCCTGAGGGGAGTCCGAAGTCGAACCAGCAGGTGCGGCGTGATTGTTCGCCGGCGCGGCACTCATCGAGTTTCCTGTTGAAGAAGGTCGAGTCTGCGGTACCTTCGGTCGAGGTTATCCACAGCTGGGGTTGCACGCCGGTGGCCTTCAATCGTGTGGCCATGGTCGGCATGAAGCCGTCGAGAATCGTGTTGCCGGTCTCTTCGGACAATGAAAACGCCTCATCGAGTGTGATCTTGTCGCCCTGGACACCGTGGCCGGCCACCTTCGTCACTGATTTCGGCATTATCACGCTGCCGTTGACGAATGGTTGTCGGAGGTCGCCGGCACCCATGTAGGGGCGTGCGGTGATATCGGCGAGTGGTGACGCCTGAATGGTCTTTAGATATTTCTTGAAATGGTCGCCCGCGTCCTTGCCTGTCTGAGCGAGGTAATAGATATACCTATCCGGCCCCCATTGCGAGTTGCGGGTGTCCACCGCATCCACGAGCGTCGATTTACCGCACTGGCGTGGCGTCGAGAGAATCACAGTGTCGTAATAGTAGGTTCCGGTTACGGGGTCGATTTCACCGGCCACGTCCGCCACAAGCTGCTGCCAGGGCAGCAATGGGGTGCCGAGCAGCTTGGCGAACTCGGCAACTATGGGCCCGTCCGTCCGCCGTTCCGAGTTTCGCTGCGTTCCGCCGCGTACCGGCGTCATGCCTTCGCCTTCTGCAGCAGTCCGGCAAGGGCGGGGTTGACTTCCTTCTCTGCCGGAAACATCTCGTTGAGCTCCTGGAACCACAAGAGCAACTGACCCATGACACGGCTGGTATCACGTCCCTTGGCGTTCAATACGTCGAAATTGCGCGCGATGTTCACCATCGTCTTGCAAATGAACACGGCGCGTGAATTAAGCTTGCGGCCACACACGAAGTCCTGTATCAGTTCCGTCGTCGCTTTTTCCTGAAGCCCCGCCATGATGTTGTCGTAGGCCTCGAAGCCTGGCAAGGTTTCCTGACTCATTATTTTTTCAATCTCCTGTTTTCGTTGTTATTCCGCCGTTTTCAAATTTTTTTGCTCGTTTCGAGAGAGAAAAAAACTTGGCGCGGGGTCTTTTGGCTGGCCGGTCGTTTAAAAAAGCGACTACCATTGCGGCCGCGCGTCGATTCGTTCGCATTGATCGCGCAAACCGAGCGCCGCGAGTCTGGCGCGTCGCGCACGCTGCCTCGCGTCCAGCAATTCCTGCGTGAGATGGAGCGAATACCATTGCCTTGCCGTGAGCTTCGCACCCTCGTTGCGATGCTCGGCAGTGAGCCGGTCGAACACCATGGATGCGCCGGGGTCCACCACATGCAGCTCGTAGTCAAGGGCCAGCCATTCATCCAACAGGCGCGGGTGCGCGCGAGTGGACGGCAATGACTTGATAAGCCACACCTCGACCGGCGCGTTCATTCTGGCGAGCTTGTTATAGGCACCCTGCCAAGCCCCTTGCGCCGTGGCCACGAGCGGGCCAGTGGCCTCGTGCTTCACATCCACGTCAAGCATCAACGCTTCGGCCAAACGGTCGAAGTCCAGGATAAGCGCGCCGTTGCCGGCATGTTCGGCCACATACGAGCTCTTGCCCGCGCACGGAGGCCCCATGACCACATGCAACGTGGCCCCATAGCCCGACAGCACGCGATTGCTTCGGCTGATGTTGCAATGCTTGCAGGCACGCCGGATGTTCGCAACCGTGCCCTGGCCACCGGCCTTGAACGGAATGATATGGTCATCCTCTTCACCGACCTTGGTGCAGCCGGGCAGATTCAGCCAGCATTCATTGCCCCACAAATCGATGACGGTCTGCCTTACGCGCGCACCGACAACCTGACGCCTCGCCATCACTCCACCTTCCCCTTCTGCGTTTTCACCCACATATCCAGATCGGCCAGCTCGTACAGGCACGGTGAATTGATAGCGTCACCGGCCTTGAACCAGACGGGGCCGGTGTTGTCCGCCCTCATGCGCTCCATCTGACGCTGCGATTTGTGCAGATATGTGGCCGCCTGCGCGGTAGTGAGCTTCGCCCTCGGATTCATCCAACCCCCTAGAACAGATTCAACTTCGATTGCATCGATGCCTGCGATGGGGCCGTCTGGCCAGACTGCGCGGCCTTGCGCCGGAACACCGATACCTGCCCCTGCGCCCACAGGTCGAACTGGCGTGCGTCCAGCGTCCACGCGCCGCCGACGCGCCGCACTCCCATTGCCGGACAGTCGCTTCCCAACGCGGCCAGTTCGGTGCCCTTGCACAGACGCAGGGCGTTCAGCACGCGCGGCGAATCAGGAAGCCCAGTGTGCTGTTCCTCGGCCAAGGTGTTGATGGAGAGCCGGAAGCCCTCCAACAGGTCGGCCGCGTCATGCGGAGCGCTCCACGGGCTCAACGCCTCGGCAAGGCTCGGTTTCGTGCGCGCCATCAGTCCACCACCCAAGCCCACGAGCCGGTCCACCGGGCCAACGCCTGCATGGCCTCGCGCGCATCCCAGCAGCGCATTCCGTACTTGCGGGTCTTAGAGACGGGGCATTGCGCCAACTGCATCAGATGGAACGCCTGGTTGTCGTCGATGCGCCCGTTACGCCTGGTCAATCCGGCCCAACGCGCGATTTGCTCGATGGTCACCAGAAACGATTCCGTGGTCTTCCGTGATTCGATGAACTCGTTGAGCTTCGGAAGCAGTCGGATACCCGCGTCCTTCAGATTCATCTCGAACGTTGCTCTGCTCATAATCCGTAATCCCCTTACGTTGGTTTCTCATGTCCCTTTTGGGAGTGAGGCTGGAGAGGTCAAGACCCGAAGATTCTCGGCCGAGACGCGCAACGCGAAATCTCGGCCGAGAATCCTCAAATGGGTCTCGCTTTCGGTCGGTCGGCCGTCGATTGCAAGAGCAGGCCGAAGCCTGCCGGGAATGGTCCCCAAATCCAGCCCCACACAATCGCGTGGTAGTGCTGCCCGATTCCGCCTTTACCAGCGGCTGGATAGGGTCGGTGGCAACCTCTTAGTCTCGCAAGTACCGCAGTTGCAATGCGGCCGGCCTCCCCGCCACCACAGCGGGGCATAGGTAGGGCTAGGCGTAGCCATACGCGCCATCACAGCCATTCCATTCTCAGTGACCCGATAGCGTCGGGCACGCATACGAACGCCTAGAGGCGTCTAAAGATACCTAGAACTACTCGGGACCGTCCGGCATCACGGCCAGCGCCTCGATCAACGCGCGCACCTCGTCGGCCGTGAGCACGTACACCTTGCTGTGGAAGTCGCGACGCCGCGCGTGCGGCGTGATGCACAGCATCAGGCAACCATTGGCCGTCACCGCGCTCTTGAACACATATCCCAGTTCACCGTTCGGCATCATTCCTCCTTCAGCAAATCGCCAAGATTCACGGCCGCGAGACACACTCCGAAGCCAACCAACAGCAACGGCGACGCCGCTACCAGCACCAACGCCTGGCAGCACTTCCTAAACACCCTCACGATCGCCTCGATTCAGACGGGTGGACACGCGCTCCGGCACATCCGCCAGCACCATGCCTGCGCACAGGCACGTCACACCCAGCAGTGCCCAGAAACCCACCACCGCGAACATCAAACCCACGAACACCGCGCAGAACACGAGAAAACGTTTATACAACCCGTGCATGCTTCGCCTCCCTGATAACCCTGGCGAACTCGCGGTTGATATGCACCATGTCATCCATCGACAGGCCATCAACCGCGAAATAATCACCATCCACACTGAAACGGATACCGAACTCATACGGACTTCCGCCATCACCGGTCAGCCTGAACTCCGCACTGAAACGGTTCCCGCTGCACTCAGGATCAAACACCGACATCAGCGCACCTCCGCCATGCTCGGTGGAATCTTCGGCCCCTCGAGCGCGAAAACGCAATCCGGGCACACCTTCGAGTGCGGCCTCATACGCCACCCACGAGCCGACATGGCCATATCCGGGTCCTGATTCAACGGCACGAACGCCTCGGCCGCGCACACGTCACAACGAACCACATACGCAATCATCTCCAACCCGTCTCCACCGGTGTCGATATACGCAATTCCCGATCTGGGGCATAGAACCAATGAAGTGCGGACCCTTTGAACGCCTGCGCAGATGGCATAGGGACAGGCTGGGTCATCGCAGGTTCCATGCTCTCGACAGAAAACGGGCTTCAGAACAGAGAAGACTCCTGAGTTAGGAACAATCCGATACGTCCCGTCCGAAAAAACCTCAAAAGCGTCGTCGGAATCAGCCACGCCGTCGGAATCCTTACGACGAGTCCAATCATCCTTGATTTGCGGAGCAAAGCCGAACTGTGTTCTTAACTCCCAATCGTGAACGATCTTGTGGTCGTAGGGAAGCCCCACATGCTTGCGCGAGGACTCCAAAGCGTAACGACTACGCTCCACGGCCCCAGCGGCCTCGATTCGTGCCATGCGGGACCAGTAAAGCGCGGCGCAGGAAATAACCAAGGACGCAAAAGAAACACCCAACGAAACGAAGCCAAACATCACGCCACCTCCAACGGTTTCGCATAATCAGAACGACCAAGAAGGAAATCGACGCTCACATCGAAGAAATCAGCAATGCGGGTCAAGTCGCGCAAGGTGAACGGTCGCGTGCCGCACATTTTGTTGGAAAAGGTCTGCTCATGCATACCGAGAGCGGCAGCAAGGTCGCGCTGCGTAACTCGGTTTTGCCGGAGTAAGTATCGCACATTTGCTGTAACTCTGACATTCTTAGCTGAACTCACATATTAAATATTACAGCCCAATGTGCATGTCTGGCAATTCTCGGCGTGTTGCAAAGTTAAACAAAACAACTGTATTTAATATGGAACCTATGACAGCAACAATAACAATGCCCAGCACCGCCAGCATGGCGGCCGGCGATGTGGCTATAACGAACATTAACATGATTATTTCTGTCCGTCATATCCCCAAGAAGGATGTGGCGGCGATTCTTGGCAAGTTTCCGCAGTCGTTCTCGCGCATGCTCAAGATTGGCTATCCGTGGACCTTTGACGACATGGTGAAAGTTGCGAATTATCTTGGCGTAACGCTTAACGATCTTACTGACGTTAATTTGACGGCGGCAAAAGTCCTGCAAATGCAAAAAACCGCCGTTCCCGGATGATTCCGGGAACGGCGGTCAATTGGTAGCGGGGCATGGATTTGAACCTTGGACCTCTGGGAACCTTGCAGAACCCCAGAGGTCCAAGGTTCAAATCCATGCAGCCCGATTATCCGACTTTATGCTGGCGGCGAGATTCCATGGTGCGATGATGTGCCATGAGTCAAAAACAAGAGCTGCCCCCTGCTCAGTGGCGGGATGACATGAACCATTGGCTTGACGCATTGCGTGCCGCCGGTCTCAGCGAGGAGACGGTGAGGTGTCGGCGTAACAAGCTGTCTCACACGGCGAGATGCATCGGCCTGTCACCGATGACGGTGACCGCCGAAGACCTCATCAACTGGACGTCGGCTCAGGCGTGGAAGACAGAAACGCGCCGCGGCTACCGCAAGACCTATGTGTCGTTCTTCCGCTGGCTGCACGAGAGCGGTCGCAGGCCTGATGATCCTAGCGAGCTGCTACCGGTGGTGCGCCGTCCGAAACCGAAACCGCGCCCGTGCCCCGACCGGTACATCATCGCCGCCCTGCACAAGGCGACCCCGTTGGAGCGCATCATGCTGCGCCTAGCGGCCGAATGCGGTTTACGGCGTTCGGAGATCGCACGGGTGAACAGCCGCGACGTGATGGACGACCTGCTGGGTAAAAGCCTGATAGTCACCGGCAAGGGCGACAAGCAGCGCATCGTTCCACTGCCGGACGATCTGGCCGACTACATCGAACAGTGCGGCGGCTGGCTGCTGCCCGGCCGATGGGGCGGCCATGTCGAGCAAAGCTATGTCAACCGGCATATCTCGCGGTTGCTGCCGGACGGGTGGGGCTGCCACAGCCTACGGCACCGGTACGCCACGAAGACCTATGAGCAGACGCACGACCTGTTTCTGGTCGCGCGTCTGCTTGGTCATTCGTCGGTGGAGACTACGCAGATTTACGTGGCCATGCCCGACAGCAGGCTACGCAGCGCGTTGGGTGCCGTCAGGCTTGCCGTGTAACCCGTGGTCTGTGGTTCAGCGCGTCAGATAGTCGGTGGTGCCGGCCGGGCCCAGTGCGATGTAGCGGTGTTGTCCGCTGGCGGCTCCGATGTAGCGGCCCCAGTCGTAGCCGTCCGCGCGGCCGGTCCAGCCGTCGAGGTTGACGGTCTGGCCGGCCGAATACTGGGCCACGATCTGGGCGCCGGTGCTCGGCTGCGCGCGCACGTTGAGCTTGGCCACGTTGACGCGCCACGCGCCGGCGATGCCGCTCGGCGCGGCCGGGGCGGCGGTCTTGGGTCGCAGGTAGCCGAGCAGGCCGTTCTTGGTGATGATGGCCTGATGCGTGGCTCCGGGGTTCTGCGTCAGGCACAGCAGGCTGCCGCCCTGGTCGGCGATGACGATGGCCACGTGCGTGCACGGGGTGGCGGGTGCGTTGCCCCAGAACGCCACGTCGCCCTTGCGCGGCGCGGTGCCGGCGGGGAGCCGGTCGAACTTGTCGCGCAATGCGGGCTGCTGGTCCCATGTGCTGGTGTAGACGCTGCCGGCGTACCCGTTGACGGTGTTGGTCGCCGACTGCGGTACGCCGGCCACGTCCTGCGCGTACCGGCTCCATAGATCCCAGCACTGGCCGCCATAGAACCCATCGACGTCAACGGTGCTGCCGTTGTAGGTCTGGATGAATTGGTCGATTGTCATTGTCATGGTTTTTTCCTTTCAGATGAGCGTGAGTAGGAACAGTGCGATGGTCATACCGAATACGACGGCCACGATGGTGATGAAGAGGATCGCGCCGATGGCGAGCAGCCAGTCGGCGGTGGTGCTCAACGGCGAGGGTCGCTGCCATGTATGAACAGCATGACGACCGTTATGCCGACGATCCACAGCATTGCGATGGCGATGATCATGACTTGCCGTCTTCATCGTTATCGTTCGTGTTCTTACCGCTGCGGAACAATTGCAACAGGGGGCTGTTCGCTATTTCGGGGTTGATTTCGCCGAGGTTCTCCAGGATGGAGCTGATTTCGGTGATACTGATGTAGACGGCGGCGGGCACGATGAGGTGCATGCTGTAGCCGAGGTCCAGATAGGCTTGGCCGCGTTCCACGATTTCGGCGAGCAGCATCACGAGGATCAGGCCGCTTTTGTGCCAGAGCCCGAGCCGCATTTTCTCGCTGCTGATGTCATGCTGCATGGCGGCCTTCATGAGGCCGGTGATGTAGTCGATGCCGATGAAGATGACCACTATGATGAATGCGGCCAGTTCGGTGTCTTCCATTGGTTGTCCTTTCTGCTGGGGTTTATTCGTCGTCAGTGGTCCAGATGCCCATCAGCGAGAACTCGCTGGTGGAATTGGTTATCGACCATTGGGTTATCGTGTGGCCGGAGATGTACGCGTCGTCGACGCCGGGGGATATCAGGCTGTGGGTGATGCTGATTCGGTTGCGGGTCGAGCCGGCCTTGCCGAAGCCCTGCGGCACGGTGAACGGGCTGTATGAGGCGTTTTCCTGGGTGATGACGCCGGTGATGTAGGCGAATCGCATTGATGCGATGACGAGGTTGTTGAATCTGACCAGCAGGGCATCGTTG
>ERZ1673737.2035-NODE-2035-length-17709-cov-4.291096_pt1 | contig 17709 bp, 19 predicted proteins | sample MGYA00580211_ERZ1673737 | MGnify/ENA primary metagenome ERZ1673737 (study PRJEB41218, sample SAMN15661789) | gut metagenome | host: Homo sapiens | place: Canada: London | collected 2015-08-20/2019-03-30 | study: EMG produced TPA metagenomics assembly of... | reverse complement strand
TTCTCTTTCTCTTTCTCCGCCTTTTCCTTTGAGAAGAAGGTTCCGCTTTTGACTACGCGCAGCTGAATGTCCACAACAATAGTCGAACCGTCTCGGTGCTTAGCAAGAAGACCACTTGGCTCTGTGAATACTGAGGCTGCATTTGCCTTTCCGTCGCGAAGGATAGAGAGCGTCCGTGCCCGCCGGAAGCTGTGCTCTGGAATCACAATACCATCAACCAACGGCACATTGTCCTCCTCAGTTAGAACGTCCAAAATTTCATCGAAATCAGGGACCAAATCAGTAAAGTGAAGCCCCTCTGGTCGTTCTTGGCCGAACAAGACAGAGGAAAAGACCGAGTTGGAGCTGATGACATTCAATGACGAGGACGACAAAACCATCATTCCAGCGACATGGGGGAAACTCGAAACGTGTAGAGTTCGATCGCCTCCTCCCTTGCCGACCGCCACAGGGATGCAAACGCCGGCCGCAGTGCGCGCGGCAAAGTGCTTCAACCCTGCAATTTTAATCACTCCCTTGTCGAAGGACGTTTGTAAAGAGTCAGTTGGCAAACACGGGAGAAGGTCGGTGATTGGTTGCCCTTTATGGACGACAGATGGGCCCCAGATTTTGTCAGTGTCACCTTTGACATCCACAACGTTCCATGAATCATCGCACTGGACAGAGGCAGCGTTCTCTGTAATCTCTTCCAGAACCCAGATCAGGCCACCACGCTTCTCCATAACCCAGACGCTAGCGGAGCCCCGCGTCCCGTTTCGTTTTTGGATCGGAACCACATCACCGCAGAGCAAAACGCCGCGTGATTTATTGGCCGCGTGGTTTGCATTTCGGGCATTTCTCGTGCTCGAGCCATACCCGTCGTCGGTTTGGGCTCGCCGTGACTTTTCCCGTGAAGATGGTTTGCTAAGCAGTTGGGCTGTCACCCCGTTTCCAAGACCTCTAAACTTCGGATTCACAGCATGGATATTGGCGCGTTCGGGCTGAAGCGGCATACGGGCAGCGGCGTCCGTGCTGGGATCCCGAAGTTTGCTTTCGAGCCAGTCCCTGTGTTCCTTCTGTACGACTTCCAGGATACTTAGACGGCGAACTTCAGATTGAAGAACGCCAAAGATCAGACAGGAGAGATCATTAGCTGCCAAGATGGTCCATGGTGCTTGGGCTTCAGTTCGAAAGACGGCCTGGGATACGGGGGTCCATTTGCTGCTGTGGGTGTGGAGGGCAGGAAAAGGGAATCCCAATCCAGCGGTGGAGGAACTAAGGGAGGCGAAAGGGTCCGCGGAAGAGGTGTAAGGTTGAGCTAGAGTTTCCATCAGCTTGCTCTTGAGCGAGGCTGAGCAGAGATCCGTGTATGTACGTTTTAAGCTTACGCGCCTGGACGTCGGGGCGGAGGTCAAGTCCCTCCTTTGGTTCGAGATACGATCACTGGGGACAGGACTCAAAAACTGAGAGCTGTCCGATGGATGTGACCCCGCGGCAGATTCCAGTGCCATATCCCGGGTGCTGACTGGAGAGGTAGAAGAATCGCCGCCATCTGAAAAAGCCTTCTCAAAGATGTTGTCGCCATTGATATCTGCAGGTCCGGTAATGGGTCCTCGAGTCTGGCTTCGGTGATCCTGAGTTTCAAGCATATTCGCGCGGGCCAGAAGGTCCATCATGCCCTGGATTTCCGTATCCCCGCTGACACTGGCTTGCGCGTTGGCGATTCCAGGATTGGTCCCAGCCCATCCCATGCGGTCGCGCATGAAATCAATGGATCTCTTGAGGATATTTTGGCGACTGTGAAGGAATTCCTCTGATTGTTGTGCAAAGGAAAAAGAATGCAACGACTCCAACGGAAACCGATGTAGGTCCTCTAAATCCGTGAAGCTTTGGGTCGTGGACAAGAGGCCGGGATTAACTCGAGACGACGAGCGCGAGCGGGGGGACGCAGCGGGGCGTTGAGCCGCCATGGGGGCTAGCGACGACGTAGAGAGGTTTGGAAGGGTCAGAACTCGCGAGGGTTGGTGCTGGCGTATACGATCCAGTCCAGACGGACCGAGTCCATGCTCGCTTTCAAACAACGGAGATCTGCTGTAATGCCGCAACGTCAGTGAGTGACCTGCGAAAGTAGAAGAACTCTCACCGACCTTGAGATAGGGTCATATCCCGAAGAAACACTATTATCCCTCGAGCTCTTCGGCTCTGTCTGTAAGGAAAGTTTTTGGAATCCGGACTCTGACTCGGGCGACTCTGAGAGGGGTCCCAAGGGCGACGAAAGAGGGCTGGGCTCGCCTATGACTGATCAGCATGATTCACGCCCAACTCAATCGGCGCATGTCGAAGTTTCCATTCCACGGGCCCTGGAATGATCCAGTGATCCGGGGGGGTTGATCTCCGCGGTCAGATGCACTGCAGAGATCGTGACTCGCTTTTCGGGAGTAAACCCGTGTCAAGCACACCACGTTTGGTTTCGCTCGGGCGCTCCAGCACGTCTGAACTCGATCGGGGAACTGGAACTGTAGCTTCACTGGTTTTCCCGTTCACCCCCTCTGGTTTCCGAGGCCCATGGAATGTGAAACAGATACAAGGTCAACATCAAAAGCATGTGCAAATGACTTACCATCAGGGTTAAAAGCAGAACCCATTCTCTTTTTTTTTGTATTTTATTATCTCTGACCCCTGTTCAGTAAGAGACGTCAGATGGAAAGGAAAGGATGAGGCTCAATCGAGGCGAGCACTCGTGAAAGAGAGGTTATGCGACATGTATAAGTGTGTGGAGGTTGTGGACGGTCATTCGCTGCGACGGTCGAGGGGGCAGCTGCCTCGTAAGGACTCAGGCGACATGTGTGGCGTCGCGGCTGAGCACGCAAAAGGTAAAAAAAAAGAGAAAGTCGCGGTGATGTAGAAATAGTAAGGGGGAAAGGAGAAAAGAAAAGCGCAGCGGGGGATTAGTGAGGTGGGGAGCCCAAGGGAAAATGCAAAGGAACTGGGTCCCTTTCCGTGATGTAATGCCGTCTTTGCCTTCTATACGTCTTTAAGGGCTTTCTTTTCTTTTTATTTATTATGCAGGTTATTCAGGTAGTTAGGTCGGCTGATTGACGCCTTCTATCCCATGTGGCAATATAGCCTTTGCATAGTATGTACATTCTTAGAGATCTATGAGGAATGCCGGTTTGTATGTGAACCCGAATAGAGCGCTAAATACCACTTGAGAAAGACATGGGTCCATGGAAGGAAATACCGTCCACCATGACATTATACTCGGAGTATAGATCTAAGAACGCAGAGCTGAACAATAAACTCTTCTAGGTACTTCTAGGGCGACACTCGTGGGTACTAATTATATTTTAGAGTTCACCAAGCGTGGAGCGAGATCAAAAAAGTTTGGAATCAAGTTGGCTTCATATGTTTTCAAGCTGTGGAGATAGAGAGATTTAATATGGATACACTACTAGAGGTCGATGGACGTTGCTTTCCACTCTATAGGCGCTCAGGCAAAGGTTACCCCGCTTCAAAGAGGTCACTGCCAGCTTGCTTCCAAGTATGTATCGTCTCTAAAGCCATTCTGCAGACGATGATGCAAAGTGGCTTGTCGATAGATCCGAGCGCCTGATGTGGGACCATGCTTGACTCCTTTAGGTGTCCGGCTCCCATTGTGCAAAACATAACAATATAGTAGGCTAAGAGATAACAAACGGACCCCTTGGACTCCAGGCTTACATATCACCGGCTTGTATACGCAACCAGTAATACAGGCCGTAATCGAGGCGATCACAATGGCCCGTCCCCTGACAGAGGATCCCGAGAGCCCCGAAGGCTGTGTAGTGCCAATTCACTATGCTCGACATCTGTCCCTGAATTTTCATCTCCGCCAGATCCGAACAAGGTGCTGGGTCTGCGGGCTTGGGCTTGGTCCTGCTGCCGGGTCTGCTCCGGCGGCGGCGACGTGGAGCTAACGAAACCCGATAGGTTCCGGCCGCCATCAAGCATCCATGAGAACCCTGCATCTGTCAGGGACGGGCGCACATTTGACCGCGAGGCTGTTGCCCGCACACCTTCGGCTTGCTTGTCAGTGCTCATCCGATTTGCCGTGGCGACGCGAACAGGCTTGGAGGTTCCACTCTCGGCAGTCGGCCCGTTCGTATTCGTGTTAGTGGAAGTTGGCGTTCGCGATGGACCCTCGGTTTCGAAATCGTGCTTTGTTTCGCCAATTGTTGGTTCGGTTGTCTTTTGAAGCCCACTCTGGCAGTTTGCTGTACCTTCTACCTGAGGCGGTTGCTCGGTAGACTCTACTGGGACGGAAGGATCTTGAAGGCAAACATGGACGCTCTCAGCTTTGGCCAGAGCTTGCTTCACGGAATCGTTTGTTCCGGGGTCAATGTCTTTGACATTGGCCAGCTGCGAGCGAAGATCATTCAGTGCCTCGCGTAGGGTAATTGCCAAGGCTTTGTTCCTTTCTTCGAGACTATCAATCTTCGATTCCAGCGCGACTGTGGCCGCGGGTATTGTGGGGACTGTAGGCTGAGCCTCAGAAGCCGACGCAGCTGTAACATGCCTTGAAGAAGCAGCACGCAAATTTGGTTCGTAATGCATTGTCTGCATGTTTTTCCTTGCTTCAGTCACAGCACCTCGAACAGCCTTGGCCACACCCCAAGACTCTGTTCGGCGTTGAAAGCCCTGTGAAACATCCTGGAAAATGGATTCGAGACTTTTAGGGTTGTTTCGTGCGGGGGAATGAGCAGGCGAGCTGCTTTCATTGCGTCTCTTGAAGTCTTCCCATGGAAAGGCCTTCCGTCGTGTACCGGATTGGCTTCGACTCTTTGACTCGGGTGGTCTACCCGAGTACTTTGAAATGATGAAACTGCCCCGCTCGGCTGTAGGGTTTTGTTCCAAATACAATGCGTCGTACACAAAGGTCTGGGGTTCATGTGGCTGAGGTGAAGGGTAGCGGAGTAATAATGTTAATGCAGTCGAATAGTCTGCCTCGAGCACTAGATCGCGCATGTTAGCTAAACCTGATAAACCGAAGGACTAAGCGTCAACCAACATTGCCAGCGAATTCTAAGTAGCATAGATATGCATGTGAAATCAACAAGATCAGACCGTAGTCCATGAGCAAACAGGAGGTCCCACATCAGCAGGACATCATCAAATGGAAATTCCCGTCCAAACAGGAGGCGCATCCAGCGGCTTTGCACAGATTTTAGCATGTATATCACACGTTTTTGAGGTACTGCAACCTACGTCAGGAAAATTTGTGGTAGAACATCGACTGCTTCCAGGTGTTCCGCGAGTTCGTGGTCAATAATCATCAATGCCTCTTTGTGGAGATATTGGCACCGATCGACTATTGGAATCACCTCTGCCTGGCCATTTGCAGATCGTGTCTCACTGTGCTCATAGTAGATGCGAGCTGTCTGCATGGCAGAAAGGAATAACGTGAAAGAATCATGCTCCACGAATTGAGGATCAAGAAGCTGAAGCATCAATTCCTCGTTTTTGTCGTCGTTTAATTCAGGTTCTCCAGATTGTGGCTTCACTGAGTCCCGGTCCACTGCCCAAAGTATGGGTGCGAGCAGCTCATGCATGCCTTGTCTATACCCCACGTCCGGATTGAGCTTGGAGTAAACGAATAACACATCGGTCAACTTGGATTTCGTGGCTGGCTCTTGGAAGAAGAAGTTCTCTTGCAGGCATCGATCGACGTCTTGTAGAATTTCGGCGCGCAGCGTCTCATCGTTCCGAAGTGTTTGCCAAGGAGACTGATCGTTCCAAAGACTGGTCAGATAAGGCACTATTTGGCGGAAGTAGGACGAAGCTGAGAATTACGTACCTCTGCATCGTCCGCTAGCGGATCAACACTTGGGTCTATATCGTCCGGGTGTTCAATGTGTTTCAAAAAGTGGTCTCGGAGTGCACGATAGGCGTCGCGGGATTCGTCGAGCTTGGCTGCCCATTCATTTTGATCCAGACCGTCGAAAAGCAGAAATGCCTGTACTTAAATGAGCATCTATATCCAAGCTCAATCATTTCGAGTCATAGAACCTTCCAGCAAACCGATCTCAGCCCATCATTGCATAGGTTCCCTCCCTGTTCGGATCGCAAGGTCGCTCGGAGGTGGGAGGGCGTGTCATTGTCGGAGAACAAGATGTTCCATCTCTTTCTGTGAAGATCAGTAATAAAATCCTTCCAAGAATATTGGTGGTAAATACCGTGTCTCCTCAATGGTTCTCATTGCCGAAGTTGTTGACTAGGAGAAGATGAGGGGAGCCGGCGATAACTAGACCGCCCTCCTTATCGTCATTGCGACATCTCTAATCGTCCGAGGTTGACACATTCACTCAGACGAATTTACAAGGAAGGGCGGAAGCTGGAGGATATTTCGGTTAACGTCGATATACGATCCATTGCTTTGCTGCATGTGCAGAACCAGCCCGTAATTCAAATGTCACCTTTCACAGCTTCATGACACCACGTCCGAGATGTCTGCCGATCTACTAGCAGAATTTGGCCAGGGCCCTGTCCCAGCCAGTGGCTCTTCTGGCCAGCAGAACCAGAAAAGTGCATTCTTTGATGACCTGAATCAAGAGAATAGCGATTTCTTTGGAGCGCCGGCAAGTGCTTCACAGCACAACAGAGCTGCGGATCCAATCCCGAAAACAGTTGGGAACCATTCCGCAGCTCAAAACCCATGGGAGTCCCATTCTCAGCCGAAATTTGACTTACCCCTACATCAAAACAGTGATGTACTGTTCGATGCAGCATTCGACACACCAGCAAGTGACGCGGATGACGACTGGGGTGAATTCGAGGGGCCGGAATCTACTTCCCAGCAGGCTTCCAGGCCAACGACTCCATCCCAGCAGTCATCAATAGCTACATTTCCCAAATCACAACCTTCACAACCTCGACAAGATGCATTTGGGACCTCGGGGACGGTTAACATGCTGGACTCTCTCTCAATAAGCGACAAGACACCAACGCTGAACCAAGAGACAAAGGTTCCCCCAAATAAACAACATTCCAAATCTAATAATCAGATCCAACCAACATGGGATGATGACTCGTTCGGTGACTGGGGTGAGTTCGCCGACGTACCCGCTAGCAAACCTCGACCAAAGGGCTCGGGGAAAAAAGGAAAACCACCTGTCAAATCTAGCAACCCGCCGGCATCAACCTGGGATGATGACGCCTTTGATGATTGGGGTGATTTCACGGATGGGCCCAGTGCACCACCGGCCCCCAAATCCAATCCGATATCGCCAACAGTCACCAGTTTAGCACCTCGAAGCTTCGTCTCTGGAAGCTCGGCATCTTCGCCCATCGTCCGCCCCACAAATATTCCACCGCCATCTGTACTTCTCGAGTTATTCTTAGATGTGTTTGAACATCTACAAAAGGAAGCCACACTGGTCAAATCCCAACTACGATCCTCGCCATCAAACACAACCAACCTTTCCGCGATTGCGTCAAATATCCACAATGCGCTTGAATCAGCTGCCCGTGTGATTGCAGGGCGAACTCTCCGCTGGAAACGAGACACCATTCTCAGCCAGAGTATGCGAATCGGTCCTGCTCGTTCCGGCAAAGCAGGTGGCATGAAACTCAACAGCGTGAATAAACACGAGAACATCAAAGAAGAACAAGATGCCGTCAATGTACTTAGCCTTTGGCGCGAACGGGCGGCGGTCTTCAATGCTGTTCTACAAGCCGCCGGTCAGCGGCCCATTCCCGCGGTCCCGGACCCGAGTGCGCTCAAAGTTACTGTGGCTCGATCGGACCAAGGAGCGTTGAAAGCTACCCATTCATGTGCACTGTGCGCGCTCAAAAGAGACGAGCGGGTCTTACGGGTGGATGAGTCGGATGTACAAGATAGTTTTGGCGAGTGGTGGACAGAACACTGGGGTCACACGCACTGCCGACAGTTCTGGGAGACAAATCAACATCTCCTCAGGCAACGATAATGCGTTTATAGAGAAATAGTTAACACGATGACCCAATGCTAAATGATAACCGGGAAGGGGCCCGATATCTTCTCCGCCTCGATAAGAGTTCATCTTTGCCACTTTGTGATTCGTTGTGAAGCCGCCCCAATCATAGTTCTATCTCATTCAACCCCCGCATTTTCAACATGTTAACATAACCCTTGTATCTCGTCAACTTTTCCACTTCGCTCCAATATATACACATGGCGGGTGATGGAAGAGTCGCAAAACGATCTTCGAATGCGTTAGTGAAAGCACTTCCGCGAAAGTCCGGTCGCTAACTTCATTAGTTGTGTGCGATGTCGAAGACAAAAGATCAAATGCTCCGGATCGCAGCCCTGCGATGGATGCAGCAAGCGCAAGCTTTCATGCATCTTCAATGATCGAGACCAGAAGATACTGGTCACAAGAGGGTAGGTCCAATACAGAATCTGCGAGTTCAACGGCTAATGATCGACACAGGTACATCATGGAGCTGCAGCAGAGGATTGCGCTTATAGAGCAGACCGAAAAGGGCCAACGGAGTCCTTTCAGTTCCAACTTTGATACACAAACCAATGGTCTGTTTAGGCCTGTGGCATTTTAGCCAAATGTCCCTGCTGATTTATTACAGATCCAAAGGATCACGAAGATGCATCACTGGACAGGATTACTCCTAAGGATCATGATGAATCCCAGGACTACGAAGACCCAGATTCTGGCTTGACAAACCCGCTCTCAAGCGGCCCTCCTGCCTTCATGGCAGCGGCGAATGGCCGGACTTGTATGTCTTTTTTATTTCTTGCAATGTACAATTCTAACGACACCAGTCTATCTTGGAACATCATCAAACTGGTCATTCACTCGGCGAATTCTTAGCCTGGCACACCATCGTGCCTATCAGGAGGCACTGTCGCCAGAAGCTTTACTATTTGACGAAATGACTTACGAACTCCCGTGGGACGGGTTACGAACAACCCCGGGCCCAGATGTTCCCGTCGTTCCTACTCGCGACCACACTATGTATCTGATCAACGCCGTCAAATTCCGATGTGGGCAATTGTATCACCTCTTTGAGGAAGGTGAGTTCATGGCCTCATTGCAGGAATTTTACTCAGGGGATGGCCACAACATGACCAATAGTCTATGGTACATCCATTTTCTCCTGATCTTGGCATTTGGGAAAGGATTTGTTCAACCCAAGGCTCAAGGGAAAAAGCCGCCGGGTGTTGGCTATTTTGTCAAAGCTTTGCAGCTTCTACCTGACCCCGGAGCTCTATACCGTGATCCTATGGTGGCGACAGAAATCCTCTGTTGTATCGCGTTATATTCCCAGTGCATTGATTGCCGCACATCGGCGCACAACTATGTAAGACACTCTGAGAAAAGGAGTTGCGTAATACTTGACTGATAAAATCTCCAGATTGGGCAAGCCGTACGGATGGCCATGGCACAGGGAATGCACACTAGGATGCCAGTCGAAGATTTGGGCCATGACACGGTTCAGAGATGTGGCAAGATCTGGTGGACAGTTTACATTTTAGACAGAGAAATGACCTCTCTAATGGGTCTCCCTCAGTCTATCAATGATCGCTACGTGCAAACCCAGCTTCCCACATTCTCAGACCAAGCAGAGACCGTGTCTCTCGAGATGCATATCAAGTTGTCCCAGATTATCGCTGAGGTCAACAGCAGTAAGACCCATCGGTCCCTCTTGCTATTGATATCATCTAACAGTTTAATAGAAGTATATGCTATCGACGGACGCATCAATCGAACATTCCTGCTCAGCACTAAAGCCGCATTAGCGAATATTGCAAGCCTTGCCGATGAACTTCGCGAAGCAGTACCGTTACATTTGGACCGAGAAGTGAGCGGTGTTTCACGAACGTCGGCCTCTTTACACCTTCTATATCATCAAGTATGTGGTCCTCTATAAACGAGAAAACGCGGTCGCTAACCTTGGTCAAGTGTATTATCCTCGCAACCCGACCTCTGTTATTCTGCTTCCTCAAAATCCAATTCGAGTCACCAGAATCCTGCCTAGCATCCTTGAATGCCTCCCGAAACGTTCAAAACTTGATGCAAATGTGTCTTGAATCTGCCCAACACATCATCAGTATTCTCCACAGCCTACAAATCCAAGGTCTCCTAGGTAGGAATCCAAGCCAGCTACCCTCCCAGATATATTCAGACTGACTCTCTGGTTCCAGAAACCTTCCTTCCCTTCGACCTCGAATCCCTTTTCGTGTCAACAGTGATCCTCCTACTAAGCCCGGCAATCGACCCCCGCTTACTAGACAGCCACCCCAGCTGGTTGGAAAAGGCCTACGCGATCTTCGACGAAATGATCGGAGACGGGAACCAAGTAGCCAGTTTCCGGCGGTCAGAGCTGCAAAGACTGGACGAGACCTTGAGTTGCATCTCTCAGGGTCAATCTCGACCTTTGACGGTACCTAATTTCTTCCACCAGACTGATGTTCTTCCTAATCCGCCTTCTCCATCTTCGACATCCATCCCAGAGTCCATGCCACAGCCTCTTCAATACAATGCTCTTCTCAGGCAGGATCCTGTGTTGGATGGAGAGTGTGATTTCGGGACGATGTTGACTTCAGCTGAAATTATGGCTGTTGCGGATTCTATTGAGACGTTTGATACCGAATGGGTGTCGAATGCGATGGTCGAGCATAGTATCTGGTAGATTGTCATGTGTAACGAATGTGATGAATTTCAATGTAACTTTGTTCCCAATGTATTGGTGAATTTCAATTGGAAACGCTCCTAAAAACCGAAACTTGAATGAGAAAGAAATAGAAGAGCTGTATAAATCAAAAATTCTAGCGAAGCTATCTAAAGCTTAGACGATCTCCCAGGTCGAATCTCAGCAAGCTCCTTCGACTCTCCAATTCTCCAACTAATATCACCACCCCAGTTCCCCTTCTCACCAGCAGGCTTAGGCTGCTTCCACCTCCACCTCGTAATCTGCTGCTGCCCAGCACCCAAGAAATCCCTAACCCAAGACCCAAAGATAGGGAACATTTTAAACCCATGCCCAGAATCACCAGAAAGCACAACAACCGAATCGGAAGTCTCAGGAAGATAATCAATAATAAAGTCCGAGTCATCAGTATCAGCAAACCAACAAAGCGACCTCCGAACCAACGGCCGATCCTTCAACGCTGGAAGCGTATGAGCCAACAACTTCCTCATCTGCTTCTCATCATGCTCAGGTATAAACGCACTCTCCTCCAACGAACCAGGCATATGCGAAACCCCAGTCTGAGCATCGGTGTTGATATACCCACCGCCCATAGGACAAATCTTCAACAGGTTCGTCTCAGGATCAGGCTCGAACAGGAATCCAAGGTCGCGCGCATAGGTTACGGGGATATTCCGCAGCATGGACGTTTCCTCATCGGTCAGATGCACATGAGCAACAGACCACGACTTTGCAACGACCTTCGTTCCAAGCTCGGGAACAAGTCTGCCGACAGCACCGCCCGCTGCAACAATTACCAGCGAAGACGGGTGGAATTTGCCGTCTTTCGTGCGGATTCCGGAACTCTTTCTGCCCTTCGACGCGCTCACGTAGACGATCTCGTCGACTGCGCCGCGTTCGCCGAGGTAGAAGCGGACGCCGGCTGCTTGCGCGGCTCGGTATACTGCTTTCAGGGCGTTGCCTGAGTGCGCGTATCCGTCGAACCGGTTTAGGTAGCCGTTCCAGCCGGTTAGCGGGCCGTTTAGTTGCCAGCATGCTTCGCGGATGTCCTCGTCGCGTTTTAGAGGAACGACATGCGGCTTGAGCTGGGCGTTTCCGTCTGCTGCGGCGCGGAAGCGGCCGAGAGTTTCGACGGCCTTTTGGGGCGCGTCACCGGATACACAGTGGAGGAAACCGGTTTGGTGGAAATGGGGGGCAAACAGGGGGGTTTTCCAGGCGGCGATGGCTTTCTATAAGAGATCACGGAGACACTGGTTAATATATGTTTGGGAGAGTATAGTATGCAAATAAGCATATAACGAACAATTGTCAGATCAGTATAGAACGGATCCTCATACTCCGCGCGAACAATCTTGTTCAGATCATTGGCGGCTGAGAAGCGCGGAGGGATATGATCGTCTTTCTCATAGACGGCCACGTTCGTGAAGCCATCGCGAGTCAGATGTAGAGCGGTTGACAGCCCAAAGGCTCCTCCGCCAACGATGATGATCGGGTCGGATTTGGAAACTCCCATTTTTGGTTGAGATGCGATTGAAATAATGGACGACCTGCCAGATTTGCCTGTAGTTATAGCTATCTATAATTCTTAGGTGTTGAACCATACGGTAACCTGGCCGAGCTATCTACAGAGTGCGGGGAGGGCGGAGAGGAGGCCGTCGGGAGGCCTCCCGGCGTGGATCGCATGGTTTTGGTAAGCTTCAACGTCGGATTTGATAAGGGCATATTTGATCCTTAAGTGTGAGATACTTAGATTTTGTCATGTATGATCTGGCTTCGTGGGGTTAAGTGGCTGCAAAGTTATCTTTCTGCATGTCTTGCGGCCCCGGTTCCGTACGTATCTTGTGCACTTGTGTAAAAAGGCATATCTTGTTTATGTGTCTAAGATCTCTTTTTTGTCACCTGAATGAATGAGAGGAATATAATTTATAATGAGTGTATAGCGCAATAATATGTATAGATCGAGGAGGGAGTAGAAGCCGACACTTTCGTTACTTGGATGATCAGTAAGTATTCGCGTGACGGAGTTATTAACGACAAATTAACACTGCAACGTCTATTTTTACTATTCCCGTACCTAGCTAAGATCCTAGCTAGCATACCGCTACAAGAATACGCCTTTCTGTCAGGCGTAATCTGACTAGTATACCAATGCAAACTAGCCGGAAATCAAGTCTGAGTGCTTTGAACTTACAAGAATGGTCATTGTAAACAAAAGTGTGATTGAATTGTGAGAGTAAATATTTTGCTAAAGCGTCTATAGAACTGTTCATAATACATCCGAAAATCCTCAGTGGTTGCTGGGGTAAGTGAATCCTTCCTGAGGGAAGAACTCCTCCTTGATCAAACGTGGGCTGACGAAACGGCGAAGAGGATCAGAGCTACCAGCCTTGTCGTTAGTTCCACTGGCGCGTGCACCACCGAAGGATTGCTGGCCGATAAGCGCAGCAGTGGTTTTGCAGTCTATAAGAATAAGATGGTTAGCTTTGGTCATATTTCATATCAGAATTATGAGGCATACTGATATAGAAGTTTCCAGCAGAGTAGCGGAGAGCATCTTCGGCCTGGCGGATGGCAATCCGGTCCTTGGCAAAGACAGCACCGGTCAAGGCGAGACCACCTCCGTTGCGGTCAACATCCTTCAGAGTCTGAGCCCACTCGGCGTCCTTGTAGACGTAGACAGTGAGGACAGGACCGAAGATCTCCTCGTTAAAGAGAAGGTGGTCTGGGGAATCGGCCTGGTATACAGTGGGGTGAACGTAGTAGCCCACGGAACCATCATAGGTACCACCGGCAATCAGCTTCAGCGAGGGGTCCTTATTGCTGGCATCAATAATACCCTTGATCTTCTCGAAGGAGGCACGGTGGATCACAGGACCCATAAAGGCAGACAAGTCCTTGTCGGGGTTTCCAATAGTGATTTCCTTCACACCAGCCTTCAGAGCAGTGAGGAACTCCTCAGCCCGAGACTCGGGCAGGTAGACACGAGATGTGGCAGAGCACTTCTGGCCTTGATACTCGAAGGAGCCACGGATGGTGTGGTTAACGGCACTGGGGATATCGGCCGAGGGGTGAACAAGGTGGAAGTTCTTTCCACTGGTCTCGGCCACCATGCGAGGGAACTCGCGGTAGGTCTTCTGGGCAACGCCCTGTCCGATCCGGCCGAACAGAGAGCGGAAGACATTCGAGGAGCCAATGAAATTCAGACCGGCGAAGTCACGGTGCGCAAGCACAGTGTCGGTGATAGCCTCTGGGTCTCCAGTCACGAACTGGATAACGTTGGGTGGAAGACCGGCTTCCAGAAGGATTTTGTAGACCAAGTAGCTGGCGTAGACATTGGATGGCGAGGGCTTCCACAGAACGACGTTACCCATCAGTGCGGGTCCGCAGACCAGGTTTCCACCGAGGGCTGTGAAGTTGAAGGGGGAAACGGCGTATACGAAGCCCTCCAGGGGACGGTACTCCACACGACTGCGTCAAGTTAGTTTACAAATTCGTTATGTCTATAGAATGATTTATATAAACTCACCTCCACATGCCGTCACTGCCACGAGTAGGCTGCTTCTCCAAAATCTCACCGGCCCAGTTGCAGTTCAAGCGGAAGAAGTCCGCCAATTCAGCAGCCGCATCAATCTCTCCTTGCCAGATGTTCTTCCCCTGGCCAAGCATAGTTGCCGCGATAAGCTCATATCGGTACTTGGTGCACACCAACTCAGCAGCCTTGAGGAAGATCGAGGCACGGTCAACAAATGGGGTATCCTGCCAGCTCTGCTTGGCCCCCAGGGCGGCGTTGATAGCTTCATTCGTTTGTTCCTTGGTAGCGAGGGGATAGTTTGTGAAAGTGATTCCGTGCTCGGCTGGTAATGGCTGATCCCAGGACTGGGAGCTTGCTTGGAATTTTCCGTCGTAGAAGAGCTCACTCCGCACGGGCATCTGAGAACGAAGCTTCTTCAACGCTTCTTCGACCTTTGCGCGCTCTGGGGACCCTTTCCTATATTCCGGCTACACTATGGTTAGCTTGACTCAGTCTTCATAGTTGTTGTCCACTCACGTTTGGCTCGTTTCTGGCATCAGGAAGACGGAAGGGCATGGTAGTCTTAGAACGGGTCTGCACAATCCCCGGAACGGAGCGCAGACGAGGGCCAGTTAGCCGTGTGGCGCGCAGTCTCATGAGGGAAGCTGTAGACATGGCGAATATCTTGTTTGATGGAGTCAACAGCGATGTGAACTTGAAGAATCATGAAATCGAGACGAACAGATGAATTTAAAGGTCAACCAACCCCTCGTGGAAGCATCGGGGGCTTGTCCGTTACCCCACAAATGGTATCTCATTCCGACCGAGCCATGATGCTCTGATTAAGCTTCAATGCACAGTTGTTACTCGAAGTATGCGACGTCGGGAGGGTAGCCGATCCCCCATATCGGAGCGGGTTGAATAGTCATTATCAGCATGTTTCCAGGTAGATAAGCAGGAGAGAGTCAGAACTATGTAGCTCAAATCACTATGGAAATTCAATCACATCAGGTTCGTTGGAACAGTACACATCTGGGCCAACTGGTGGGCGATCTGGCTGCGGCCACAGTCTCCGCGACCCTCGTGACGCCCGCAGTAGCAATTATCGACCGGCAAGTCTCAACTCCAAGCGTGCTGATAACTACTAACAAGCACTTAGATCCATCGTCGAGCAATCTGCATTCAAACAGCCAATTCTCCACGGCCTACGCCGACATGCGATCGCGGCACTGAAACAACCACACCTGTTTGTTTTCCAGCGCCCATTCGGCTATATCTGGGCGCTCTACGCGGCCACTTACTCCGTCGCCAACGTGACCGACACCGTCAGTCGCAAGCTGGGGATAACCGCAGCGGGGACTATCACCTTTGCCACGACGATGCTGGCAAACGTCCCGTTAGCGCTGTGGAAGGACATCCGATTTGCGCAGATCTATGGCTTCGGCAAGACTCCCGATGCCAAGACCGGCTATTCTACGCCTCTCAGACAGAACCGGTCGATCGCACGGGCTGCCGCTGCTATCTTTCTGGTGCGCGATGGTGTCACAATCTTTGGATCGTTTACGCTGGCGCCGTGGCTCTCAGCTGCTATCCCTGATAATCTGGCGGCCCATCCTCATGCCAAGCCGGTCATCACTCAATTGACTGTTCCTGTATTGACACAGTTGGTGGCTACTCCATTGCATTTGCTTGCGTTGGATATGTATACGAGGCAATATCATGTACCCTTTGTGGAAAGGGTCAAGCAGTCGCAGCAGTATCTTGCCTCGTCGACTCTGACGCGTTGTGTTCGTATTATTCCGGCATTTGGAGTCGGATGTCTGGCGAATATAGAGTTACGAGCTGCCTTTCACGAGAAATTGACATGATCAAATGAAATACTTTCTACCATTCCTATCTTATATCTAACAAGCCACGGTGCCAAACAGGCACATCTATAGTCTATCAACCACCTTTATCCAGCATGGTTCCATGAAAGTCGCGTCATCTCCTGCTCAAGCGTGCTCAATCTGTGTATCCCCAAGTCTCCCCTTCCCAGTGTCATCAGGATAAGACAGCAGCTCTGACTGGAAAGGCATCTCCCGTGCAATTCTCACAGTATCGAAGACAGACTTCGACTGAACAAAGATATCGTCAATCTCTTCTAATGTGCGGCCCTTGGTCTCAGGACAGAAGAGGTAGAAGCTGACACAGGCGAAAGCGCTGATACATGCATAGATAATATAATAACGCCAATGGATAGTAGCAAACCCAACAGGGCTCACTTCAGCAAGGACGAAGTTGAAAAGCCAGTTTGCCGCAGCCGACATGGCTGTAACCTTGGCACGGGTACGTAGCGGTGCAATCTCAGCAGCGTACATGAAGGGGACAAGGAACAATCCAATGGGGAAGCAGAATAGGGCGATGAAGTAGAATAAGAGGGATGCACTCGCTGCGGCGTGGTTACTCAGATCGCTTGATAGTCCGGCCAGACAGGCCTGGGCAATAGTCATACCGGCAGCGGCGGCGATAAACAGTGGACGACGTCCAACTCGATCAATGAGTAGAACAGCCAGACCAGCGGCCACGAACTGCCAGATCTGGAGACATCCGGTGATGATACGGGCGATGGTGCCCGAGTATCCCAAATCATTCTCGAAGATAGTATCGGAATAGAAAGTGATGATATTGACACCGGTCATCTGCGCCAGGATGTTCACACCCACAGCAATAACCGTCCGGTGTAGATGGCCATTATTCGTAAGTGCGAACGGCGAGGAAGAGCCTGTCGACTCGTTGTTCTGATCCATCACAAGCGACTGCCGAATAATCTCCAGCTCTTGCAAGACATGTTCGGAGTCAACCGACACATCTTCCATGCGGGCTAGCACTTCAGCTGCTTCGTCCATTCTTCCAGCACGCGCAAGCCAACGCGGGGACTCTGGCAGGAGCCAGATACATGTCACAACGACGAGAGCAAATAGACCCTGGAAGGCGATGGGAAAACGCCAGCTAACAGAGTTGTCACTGACATAGTAGAGTCCGAATTCCAACCATGTTGCGAGGACAATGCCGCCGATCGCGAACCATCCTTCCAGCAGCACCATCCGACCACGGGCTTCTGCGCCAGATGACTCGGAGACGTACATTGGGATGGTGGCAGTGAAACCACCAACGCCGAGGCCTATATATATTCAGGTTTGGTTAGGTCGTGATAATTGAGTCATTGATAGGATAGGTGATAGGTCATTACCAGTAATGACTCTACCAGCAATAAGCTGACCGAGTGAGAAGGGAGTCGACTGAATAGCTATACCGACCAGAGCGATGCAGCCCGCCACGAAGATGGTCTTGCGACGACCGAGCCTGTCGCCCAGAAAAGCGCAGGAACCGGCGCCCAGTGCACATCCGACTTCATAGATCGCGACCGTCGTACCTTTTCATGGTCAGCGGGGTCTTTCTCTTAGCTAAAAGTTTTCATTGCTCATAGCCCATACCTTGAATCGTAGAATTGTGTGAATTTTGGCTTCCCGTAGTATTGACAGTGTCGATCTGAG
>ERZ1673737.2030-NODE-2030-length-17735-cov-4.868552_pt1 | contig 17735 bp, 18 predicted proteins | sample MGYA00580211_ERZ1673737 | MGnify/ENA primary metagenome ERZ1673737 (study PRJEB41218, sample SAMN15661789) | gut metagenome | host: Homo sapiens | place: Canada: London | collected 2015-08-20/2019-03-30 | study: EMG produced TPA metagenomics assembly of... | reverse complement strand
CTGAGTACAACAATGTGGTCCTTATGATTGAAAGTGCAGCTTTAGAGGAACAAACACAAAGTATTAATGCTGCTGTTTATTCCAAAGGACTTTATGCTAAGAAACATTTTAAGGACATATTGTATAGATCTTCGGCTATGGCCGATTGCGTAGATCTAGCCTCAAAATATGCTAAATCTCAGTCTACAGTTATGATTTTTGGCGAAACTGGTGTTGGTAAAGAAGGTTTTGCTCAGAGTATTCACAATCTTTCGCTTCGCGCAAATAAGCCATTTGTATCGGTAAATTGTTCGTCCTTGCCTCAGGGACTGGTGGCATCTGAATTATTTGGATATGTTGCTGGAGCTTTTACCGGAGCTCGACAAAATGGCAAAAAAGGTTTGTTTGAGCTAGCTCAAGGTGGCACTATATTTTTAGATGAAATTACAGAATTACCCTTAGATGTACAAAGTCAGATCTTAAGAGTTCTCCAAGAGCGAGAGGTGATGCGCATAGGTGATGATAAGGTTATTCCTTTGGATATCAGAATTATCTGTGCTGCAAATAAAAATATTTTAACTTTATGTAAAGAGGGTAAATTTCGTTACGATCTTTATTACCGTATTAATGTTTTAAATATCACTATTCCTCCTTTGCGTGAGCGCCGCGAAGATATTCTTTATTTATTTAAAAATTTCCTTAAAGAATTTTTAGTTGAACACGGAAACGATCTGGTTATTGAAGATAATGCCTTAGAGCTTATAGAGAATTATTCTTGGCCTGGAAATGTACGTGAACTTAAAAATGTGGCCGAATCAGTGTCTTTTTATGGCCCCTTAGTTAAAAAAGAATATTTAGAGTTACAGCTAGGAGAAATTAATTCTAAAGAGGGAATTGTAAAAAATAGTTTAAACATTCCGGAAAATGCTTCATTTAAAGATGTAGAGAGAATTTACTTGCAGGAGTTGCTTAGAAAACATAGTTTATCTGAGGCGTTAAAGATATCAGGTTTATCGCGTACGACTTTATGGCGACGTTTAAAGGATTATGGCTTTGAATTTTTAGGATGAGTTGTATGTAAGCGTGATCTTTATTGTTTTTTTAACGTTTAAAAATGAAACAATAGAAAAACAAAAATATCATTTTTGTTTCATTTTGAAATGGCGAATATTTCTTAATATATAGATTTTGTTTTATTTCAATAAGTTAAATTTGTTGGCACGATTTATGCATTATATATAGGTGTAGACATGATATCTACGTCAAACTAACAGAGGACTATATATATGAATAAATTTTCCAAATTAGCTTTAAGCGCTGCGGTTGCCTCTTTAATTGCAGCTAGTACCCAGGCTTTAGCTGCTGATAAAGTAGAGTTAAATGTAGGTTATGAGAATAACCCTACTGAGCCTTTTGGTCAGGGCGTACAGAAGTGGAAAGAGTTATTAGAAGAGCGTTCTGGTGGTACTATGACCATCAACGTTTATCCTAATTCTCTTTTAGGCTCAAAAGATGATCTTATGGATCAGATGGTTGCCGGTGAGCCTGTATGTACCTTAACCGATGGTGCATTCTTTGCTGACCGTGGCGTAGCTGATATGGGTATCGTTTTTGGTCCGTATTTGTTTGAAACCTGGGATCAAGCCTTTAAGCTCAATGATTCAGCATGGTATCAAGAACAATCACAAAAAGTCTTAGAAAAAGCGCACTTGAAGATTGTAGCTGCTAACTGGAAGTATGGTGCTCGTCATACTTTAACTAATAAGCCTGTAAATAAGTTAGAAGACTTCAAAGGCTTAAAGGTCCGTGTTCCTACTAACATCATTCAAGTTAAGGGTTTTGAGGTATTAGGTGCAACCCCTACTCCTATGGCTTTAGGTGAAGTCTATACTGCCTTACAGCAGGGTACTATTGATGGTGTAGAAAACCCGTTACCAGTACTCTATAACGGCAAGTTCCAAGAAGTTGCTAAGTACTTACTATTAGATGGTCACGTCTTTAACGTAACTAACTTAGTTGTAGGTGAGGATTTCTGGAATAGCTTAAATGCTGATCAACAAAAGATGTTAATTGATACTTGTAAGGAAGCTGGCGTTTATCAAAATGGTGTAATTGATAAGATGGAAGCTGAACTTATCGAGAAGTTTAAGGCCGAAGGTGTAACTATTGTTGATCCTTCCCCTGAATTTAAAAAGTCTTTAGTTGACGCAGCTCAGAAATTCTATACCTTACCTGACTTTGATAATTGGACTCCTGGTCTGCACGAGACCGTCAAGAAGTCTATGTAATAACACACTGATATCTTTATAAAAAAATAGTATAACCGCCTTGTTTAACAAGGCGGTTTAGAGAGATTACGCCTATGAAATCAGCTTTTAGCTTGAAAAACCTCGACCTTTTGATAGCTGCTTTTGCTTTAGCAGTTTTGGTAGTGGTTACCTTTACTAACGTTTTCATGCGTTATTTATTTTCCGCGCCGTTAATCTGGGCTGAGGAAGTTCAGCTTTTATGTTTCTTGTGGATGACCTTTATGGGAGCTGGTGCCGCTTTCCGTTTTGGTTCACATGTCGCTATTGAAGTTGTTGTTGATACCTTACCTGATAATTTGAAACGTATTATCGAAATTATCGACTATATCTTAGTTGTCCTGATTTTAGGTTATGTCACTTACTTAGGCATGACCATGATGCCGCTTATGCTTAAGATTGGCAAACAGACCAATATTCTGCATATCCCATTTTGGTTTATCAATATAGTTATGCCAGTTGGCTGTGCTGTAATGATTTATTGTACAACTACTGCCCATTATCAGAAATTCTTTGGCAAAAAGAACTCTGACAGCGAGGAGAAATAATTATGGATTTTGCTGTAGGCTTAAGCTGTATTCTTTTACTTGTATTCCTTTTTATGAAGATGCCGGTGTTTGTAGCTATTTTAGGCGCTGCCTCCACATACTTCATATTACATCCGGAATTAAAATCAGTAGTATTTGCTCAGCGTTTTATTTCAGGCTCACAGAACATGGCTTTATTGGCCATCCCCTTCTTTGTATGCGCTGGCGTTTTCATGAATTATACGGGCGTTACTAAGCGCATTATCGACTTCTGTGAATCCTTAGTTGGTAATGTTATCGGTGGTATCGGTCACGTAACTGTCTTAGTTGCTACTTTAATGGGTGGTTTATCTGGTTCTAACTTAGCTGACGCTGCTATGGAAGCTAAGATGTTAGTTCCTGAGATGGAGCGTCGTGGTTTCTCTCGTGCCTTCGGTTCTGTATTAGTTGCCACCTCTGCAATCATTACCCCGTTAATTCCACCGGGAATTGCAATGATTGTTTACGGTTCTATCGCTAACGTTTCTATTGGTAAGCTCTTTATCGCTGGTATTGGACCTGGTTTATTATTGTGTATCGCTTTGATGATGTTAGTAAGCTTTGTTTCCTATAAGCGTAATTACAGAAGCACTGTTAAGGTTGATACTTCTTTTAAGCGTGTAGTTAAAACTTTCCGCGGTGCCTTTTTACCTTTATGTTTACCGGTAATTATCATCGGTGGTATTCGTGTAGGTGCTTTTACCCCTACAGAAGCTGGTTCTGTAGCTATCATATATTCTTTACTTTTAGGTTTAATTTACAGAGAAATGACCTTTAAGAATATATTAGAAGGCTTGAAAGAAACTGTTTTAACCTCTGGCGCAATTATGTTGATTGTTGCCTCAGCTTCAGCTTTTGCCTGGGTTTTAACTAAGGAAAGCGTTCCGCAGTTCTTTACAAATCTCTTTATTGATTACATGGATGACAAGTTATTGTTCTTGTTATGCGTCAATGTCTTCTTACTCATAATTGGTATGTTTATTGAAGGTAACGCAGCCATGATTATCTTAGTACCATTATTAGTACCGCTTGCCAATCACTTTGGTTTAGATGAGATTCATTTTGCAATGGTTGTGATCTTCAACTTTGCTTTAGGTGCTCTCTCTCCTCCTATGGGTACTTTAATGTTCGTAACTTGCTCTATTACTAAGGTTCCTATGGGCACCTTCATTAAAGAAGCAGTTCCGTTCTATATCTTGCTTGTAATTTGCTTGTTATTGTTGACCTTTATCCCATCACTCTCAACAGGCCTTGTAAACCTGATTTACTAATGTGAAAGAATTTGAGGAAAATAGATATGAAAACCATTATTATTCCAGAGCCAAATAAAGTAGAAATTATTGAAACTCCTATGCCTGAGCCTAAAGAAGGCGAGGCTTTATTAAAGGTCTTACGTGGCGGTATTTGCGGTTCTGATTTAGGAACCTATAAGGGTACTTTCGCTTATGCCTCATATCCAAGAATTCCTGGACATGAATTTTCAGCTCGCATTGAAAAATTAAATGGTGATGCAAGTGCTTATGGCTTAAAGGAGGGAATGGTTGTTACCTGCAATCCTTATTTCAATTGCGGTAAGTGCTATTCCTGTGAAAGAGGCCATGTAAATTGCTGTGAGCATAATGAAACTTTAGGTGCTCAGCGAGATGGTGCTTTTAGTGAATATATCACTATGCCTTTTGAGCGTATTTATGATGGACAAGGCTTATCTCCAGAAGTTTTAGCTGCTATTGAGCCTTTCTGCATTAGTTATCATGGTGCTGTAACTCAGGGTCGCTGTGCTAAAGGCGAAAATGTTTTAGTTATCGGTGCCGGTACTATCGGTACTTTAGCTGCAGTTGCAGCTAAATCTCAAGGCGCTAATGTCTATATCGCTGATGTTGCTAAGAAGAAACTTGATTATGCTCAAGAGCAATTCAATTTTGCTGGTACTATTTTAAACGAGGGTGCTAACTTTATTGAAAAGTGCATGGAAGTTACCAATGGCCATGGTTTTGATGTTTGCATTGAAGCTGTAGGTTTACCTGCAACTTTCCAAAGTGCTATTGATGCTTGTGCTTTTGCCGGACGTGTAGTCTTAATTGGTGTGGGCAAGAAGAATCTTGATTTCAACTTCACCTTATTACAGAAAAAAGAGCTTCATGTTTGTGGTTCTCGTAATGCTTTAAAGCAAGACTTCTTAAATCTTATTGATTTAGTTAAAGGAGGCGATGTACCTTTAGAGAAGGTTATTACCAATACTTATAGCTTCAACGATGCTGCTAAAGCTTTTGCTGACTTTGCCGCTCATGGCAATGAAATGCTAAAAGTAGAAATAAATTTTGAAGCATAAAAAATATGTATAATCTTCCTTAGATCAAATAATATTTTGATCTAAGGATTTATTTATATAATTATCAATCCATAGGATCACACTAAAATGCAGAATTTAAATTTAGAATTAAAACCGCAAGCACAATGCGAGTTACCGATTAAAGCTATTCAGTTTGGTGAGGGTAATTTCCTCCGTGGATTTTTGGATTGGATGCTTTATAAACTCAACCAACAGAATCTTTTTAATGGTCGTGTTTTGGCTGTACAACCGACTCCACGCGGACGTGTTCAGCCTAAGCTAAAAAAACAAGATGGCTTATACACCACAATATTGCATGGTATTGTTGATGGTAAGGAAACCGAGATTACTGATATTGTAAATACCATTGCTGATTGTTTAAATCCTTATGATGACGAGCAGTGGGCTAAGCTTAAAGAAGCTGCTTGTGATAAGAATATTCAGTTTATTTTCTCTAACACCACTGAAGCTGGTGTAGCTTATGTAAAAGAAGATGGCTTAGGTAAAAGCGCTCCTTCATCTTATCCGGCTAAATTAACAGCTCTTTTATATGAGCGTTTTAAATCTTTTAAAGGCTTAGAATGTTCCTGTCAAAGTGGCATGACTATTATGCCTTGCGAGCTATTAGATGATAATGGTAATAAGCTTAAAGCAATTGTTTTACAACATATTGCTGATTGGGGCTTAGAGGATGAGTTTAAAGCTTATGTTGAGGAAGATTGTACTTTCTTAAATACCTTAGTTGACCGTGTAGTTTCTGGTTTCCCGACTGCAAATCAAAAGGAATATGAAGAAAAATTAGGTTATGTTGATGAACTGATGACTTGCGGAGAGATTTTCCATTTCTTAGCAATTGAGGGTGGGGAATCTGTTTCTGAGTTATTACCTTTTGAAAAAGCTGGCCTTAATGTAGTTGTTGCCTCTGATATTACTCCTTATCGTTTACGCAAAGTTAGAATTTTAAATGGTACTCATACCTCAAATGTACCTGCCGCTTTTTTAAAGGGATTAGATACTGTTGATCAGATGATGACTGATAAGGTTACCGGTCCTTTTGCTCATTCTATTATTTACGATGAGATTATCCCAGCTGTTAACTTAGATAAGCAGATGTTAACTACTTTTGCTGATGCAGTTGTAAATCGTTTCTTAGATCCGTCTATGCATCATCAATTAGCTTCTATTTTGATGAACTGTACTTCTAAGATTAAGGCTAGAGTTTTACCTACTATTCTTGATGCAAGATCTAAAGGAAAGCTTCCAGTTAAATTATGTTTTGCCTTTGCAGCTTATATAGCTCTTTATAAAGATGCTAATAATACCGTTCCGGTTGTAGTAAATCGTGCTGGTGGTAAGAGTGGCGAGTTTGTTGATGATGTTTACGCCGTTGAAGCTTTAAGCAAAGCTTGGTCTGTTTACAATAAGACTGAGGCTACAGCTTTATTAACTGTTAAGGCTGTTTTATCTGATGTCAATCTCTGGGGCCGTGATTTATCCTCTGATGTTGATTTAACTGCATTAATTGCCAAACTTACCCATGCTGTAATCTCTGATGGTGTTGAAGCTACTATGCTTGATTTACAGGAGCACGCATAATGCAGGCTGTTATCATTAATAATGAAGACGTCGTTGCGGTAGCTTTAGAAGCTATTCCTAAGGGCACAGAAATTTCTTTGCCTAGAGGGGCTGTTACCGTAGTAGACGATATTCCGCGTGGCCATAAATTTGCGCTTTGCGATTTAAAAGAGGGAGATCCTATTATTAAATATGGATACCCTATTGGTAAAGCTCGTGAAGATATCAAAAAAGGTCAGCATGTTCATACTCATAATGTTCGTACTAACTTATCAGGTGAGGGTAGCTATACCTATAATAAGCAACCCCTCTCTGAGCTTAAGCAGGTAGAACGTACTTTTGAGGGCTTTGTCCGTGAGGACGGTAAGGTTGGTATTCGTAATGAATTATGGATTATACCAACTGTATTTTGTGTCAACCAAATTGCCAGAGAGCTTGAGCAATATGCGCGTGAAAAGCTGGCAAGTTTCTCCCATGTTGATGGTGCTGTAGCTTTATGTCATCCTTTTGGTTGCTCGCAGATGGGCGAAGATCAGGAGACTACTCGTAAGGTCTTAGCAGCTTTGTCACGTCATCAAAATGTAGGTTCAGTTTTAGTCTTAGGTCTAGGTTGTGAGAATACTAATATTGAGGTATTTAAGCAGTATTTAGATTTAGACGATAAGCGCTTACATTTCTTAAATACTCAGGATGTTGAGGATGAGCTTGATAAAGGTTATGACTTAATTGATGAGTGTTTAGCTCAAGCTGAAGAGTGTCGTCGTAGCACTGTACCTTTAAGCAAATTGCGTATAGGTCTTAAGTGTGGTGGCTCAGATGGTTTATCTGGAATTACTGCCAATCCTTTAATTGGTAGAGTAAGCGATTTAGTTACAGCCGCAGGTGGTACCTCTGTAATGACTGAGGTCCCTGAAATGTTTGGTGCTGAGCAGTTACTTATGAATCGTGCTCATAATGAAGAGGTTTTTGAAAAGACTGTAAGTCTTATCAATAACTTTAAACATTATTTTGAGTCTCATGGTGAAACTGTTTCTGAAAATCCATCCCCAGGTAACAAAGCCGGCGGTATTACTACCTTAGAGGATAAGTCCCTAGGTTGCGTACAAAAGGGTGGTAAGGCCGAGGTTATGGATGTTATCAAATATGGTGACAGTATTAAGATCTCGGGCTTGAATTTGTTACAAGGACCTGGATCAGATGGTGTTTCCTGTTCAGCCTTAGCAGCTGCTGGTGTGGATATTATCTTGTTCTCAACTGGTCGTGGTACTCCGTTTGCAACTGTAGTTCCGACAGTTAAGATTTCTACTAATAGCGATCTTTACAAACGCAAAGGTGGTAACTGGATTGATTTTAACGCCGGTTCCATTGTGGATGGTCGTGATTTTGATGAATTGGCCTTAGAGCTTTTAGACTACATTATTGCTGTAGCTTCTGGCAAAGAGACCGTTTCTGAAAAACGTGGCTTCCATGAGCTTTTGATTTGGAAAGATGGTGTAACTCTATAGTCCTCGGCAAAACCTATATCTTTAGGTTAGCTTGATTTAGGCAGTGGTATTCATTTATCACTGCCTTATTTTTTTATAAGAGTCAGCACTGAAAAATCACTGAAGCTAGGTAGTAATATCTAGCAGTAGGAATCCCCTTGCTTTAGCAAGGGGAGGAAGTCAAAAAATTTAAACTCCTTATAAAAAATATTGCCAGGAAAATCTACAAATCTATGGTTTTTCGTAGGGGGCAATCTGTTAAAATTAATTTCTTCTTTAAGGAGATTTTATGTGTGCTGAAGAACGTATTACAGCTTTAGAAGAAAAAAATGCTTGGCTTGAGGATGAGGTTGAGCGTTTAGGTATAGAGTTATCTGCAACTATGACACAAATTGAGCAACTTAAACTTCAATTTAAATTTCTTTATTCTAAGGTAGGCGATCCTTATGCTGTAAGACCACAAAATGAGGAAGTGCCACCACCACATTATTAAAGAGGGATTTGTTGTGGAATTAGTAGATATTGTCAATGACGATAATGAGGTTATAGATACTGTTTCAAGAGCGCAAATGCGCCAAGGCTTATTAGCTCATAGAGCTTGCTATATTGCCTATTGTGACCGTCAAAATCGTTTTTTAGTAGAAGTAAGAACCCTCTCTAAAGATTATGCTCCAGGTAAGTTGGATGTTTGTATCGGTGGAGTTTTACAACATGGTGAGGATATCTTAGAAGGTAGCAAACGTGAGCTTTTAGAAGAGGTTGGCATTGATGCAAATAGTGACAATCTTATCTTTGAATTTTTAGGTACAAAAAAATTGATTTATGCCGATGGTAAGCATTTTTTATATGCTTATCTTTATTTTGCTAAAGGAGACGAGATCACCTCTAGACAAAAAGAGGAAGTCTCAGGCATTATGTTTTTAAATAAAGAAGATGTAATTGCTTTAGGTGATAATACTACTAAAGACGCTTTAGAGGCTTTTGTTGAAATTATCAATAGAGCTAAAGCTAGAGATCTTTTGTAGATTTTGTGTTTTGATGTAAAGGCGCTATAATTTGGCATCAGAGCAAGCTTTTTTGTCTCCGTTCGATCATAAAGGTTTATATGAGCTGGTTTGAAAATATTTTAAAGAAAACTGTAGGTAACAGTAATTCTGCAAGTCGTCATGAGATTCCTGAAGGTGTGTGGACTAAATGCACCTCCTGTGAACAGGTATTATATCGTGCGGAGTTAGAGCGTAATCTCAACGTCTGCCCTAAATGTGGCCACCATATGCGTATTGGTGCGCGTACCCGTCTTGATTCATTCTTAGATAAAGACGGTCGTGTCGAGATCGCCCAGGAAATGGAGCCTAAGGACGTTTTAAAATTTAAAGATTTAAAGAAGTACAAAGACCGTCTTGCTGCCGCTCAAAAAGCTAGTGGTGAAAAAGACGCTATAGTAGTTATAAAAGGTAATTTAAAGGGATTACCAATTGTAGCTTGTGCCTTTGAGTTTGCTTTTATGGCTGGCTCTATGGGTTCTGTTGTCGGAGCTCGTTTCTGTGCTGCGGTTGATACTTGTATTAAAGAGCGTCGCGCTTTAATTTGTTTCTCCACCTCAGGTGGAGCCCGTATGCAGGAGTCATTATTCTCCTTAATGCAGATGGCTAAGACCTCAGCCGCCTTATCTCGCTTAGCAAATGCCTCCTTGCCTTTCATTTCAGTGATGTCTGATCCTACTATGGGTGGTGTGAGCGCATCTTTAGCAATGTTAGGTGATGTTAATGTTGCAGAGCCTGGTGCTTTAATTGGTTTTGCCGGTCCTCGTGTTATTGAGCAGACCGTACGTGAGACCTTGCCTGATGGCTTCCAGCACGCAGAATTTTTACGTGAAAAAGGTGCTATCGATATGATCATCGAGCGTAAGAATATGCGTGATGAATTAGCCGCTGTAGTTGCAATTTTCTTAAATAAGCCTAATCCTGATGCCCTTTTAACTGAAGTTCGTACCGAAGGTACTAAATCCAAAAAAGCTAAGAGTGCAACGGTAAAGATTTAATTTATGAGTGAAAACCTCAATCTATCCAAGCCAGGTTCACTGCAAACCTGGCTTGACTATATTCAAAGTCTTAACCCCTGCCATATAGAGTTAGGACTATCTAGAGTCAAAAAAGTTTTAAAACATTTAAATTTAGACTTTTCAAAGACTTGCATCATCGAAGTTGCTGGTACTAATGGTAAAGGATCAACATCTGCTTTATCTTGTGCCATCCTAAAAAACTTGGGACTAAAAACCGGTCTTTATACCTCTCCTCATTTGTGGCAATTTAATGAGCGTGTGGTTATTGATGGTCAGCCTGTGGCATCAGATCTTTTAGCTAATGCTTTTGCGACTGTTTATGCTGCCGCACAGGAGAGTTCTACAGAACTAACCTATTTTGAATACACTACATTAGCTGCTTTTGTAAGTTTTGCGAAGGCACAAGTAGATGTTATGGTTCTTGAAATAGGTTTAGGTGGACGTTTAGATGCAGTTAATATTTTAAATGCTGATATTGCGATCATTACTTCTATAGGTCTTGACCATACTCAGATTTTAGGCGATACCATCGAAAAGATTGCCTTTGAGAAGGCGGGCATTATTAAGCAAAAGAGTTTCTGTATTACAGGTGTCTTAGATAAAGAAGCATTAGATGTAATCAAAGATGTCTCTAACAAGAAAGAAGCTCAATTGTATGTGCAAACTCAAGATTTTGATGCCATTTTTGATGCAAATACTCATTATTTTAATAAGCAAAGCTATATTGAATTAACCCTAAGTGCCCCAAAGGTTCCGGAGTGCTGTGTAGCAGCTGCTATTAAATGTGTAGAAATTTTTGTTGCTAATTTTAGATCTAAGGTAACAAATATTAAGCGCCCCTTATCTCCTGAAGTTATAAATAAGGCTTTAGAGCAAACTTATCTGCCAGGACGTATGCAGCTTATTGCCACAGATCCTGATATCTATATTGATGTAGCCCATAATCCTCCTGCTGCCGCACATTTATCTCTGGTTTTAAAGAAGCGACCTTTAAAGGGAAAGAGATTTGCTCTTATAGGAATGCTTAAAGATAAAGATGTTGAGAGTGTTTTAAAGATAGTTAAGTCATGTTTTGATGAGTTTTATGTGGCTTCATTACCTACAGAGAGAGGTGAAAGTTATTTAAGATTAAAAAATACTTTATTGTCATTTGGAATAAATTCTGAAAAAATTCATGGTTATGACAAGGTGCAATCAGCCCTTAGGGATGTAAGAGTAAAAGCTCAAGCAGACGATGAGATCATCATTATGGGGTCATTTGTTACCGTAAGTCAGGCCTGTACTTTTGATTGTAAACTAAACGAGGAATAATTATGTCAATTAGTAAAAGTTTACGTAATCGCCTAGTTGGACTTTTGGTTATTGTGTCATTAATCATGATCATAGTCCCGGCGATGATGGATCCCCGTCAGGTCTACACTCAGGATGAAAATGCTATTGCTGTAAATGATCAGGGAGCAGTTGTAGATAAAAATGGGCAGTTAGTAAGCCCTGCTGAGCATGATTATACCGATCTTTTAGCTCCTGAGGATGATACTTTATCCTCAACTGGCAATGTTCCAGCTATTCCTGTTCCTAACAATAACAATGCTCCTTTAATCGCAGGTAATTCTTCTCAAGTCCCAGAGGAATTAGAAGTTCCTGATGACAATATGTTTGGGCCTGCACCGGCTATTATTGATGCTCAGCCTTTAAATTCTCAGAGTGCACAAAACTCATTTAACAAGGCACAGTCTCAAGAGGTTTTACCATCAGCTCATAATACCTCTCAGGGACAAAATAAGACCGATACTTTAGTATCTAACAATAAGCCAAATACTTCTCAGAGTAAGCCTGCAACCACAACTTCAAATAGCGTAAGCTCCAATAATATTAAAGCCAAGGGCGATTTTGCTTTGCAAGTGGGTGTGTTCTCAAACAAGAATAATGCGGATTCTGTTTTAGCCAAACTTAAGATGTCAGGATACAAACCAGTTACCCAGGTAATTAATGTAAATGGCAAGAATGCAATTCGTATTTATGCGGGGTTTGCAAATTCTCGTGAAGCTGCAAAAAATTTAGCCTCAGAGATCCAAAGCCGTACTGGTTATAAATGTAATGTGGTCAGCCACTAGGAGTACTGATGCAAATTAGAGAGCTTGAGGCTTGTATCAACGATTATTTAGAGGCAGATTCATTCAAAGATCCGTCTTTAAATGGTTTGCAGGTAGAAGGATTTTCTGAGTGTACCTCAATTGTGACCGCAGCTAGTGCTTCTCTTGAGGCTATTGATGCGGCTGTAGAAGAAGGTGCTGATACTTTATTAGTCCACCACGGTTTATTTTGGCGTGGACAGGATTTTCGGGTTATTGGCACTATGAAGGATAGATTAAATGCTCTATTAGAGGCTAATTTAAATCTTTTAGCCTATCATTTACCCTTAGATGCACATTTAACTGTAGGTAATAATCGCTATATAAGTGATCTGGTGGGTCTTGAGGATATAGATTATGTGCAAAAAGGGGTAATGCAATCTATAGCTATGCAAGGCCTCTTAACAGAGCCTTTGACTGTAGAGCAATTAGCTTTAAAGCTTTCTTTAGCTTTAGATACTAAGGTTGAGGTTCTTGGTAATTGTGATCCTAATCTTTTATTACAGAAAATTGCAGTTTGTACCGGATCGGGATCCTTTTTGTTAGATGATAATCCAGCCCCTCAATTTCAAGCTCTAATTACAGGTGATGTTAAAGAACAAACTTACCATTTTTCCTCAGAAAGTGGTACACCGGTTTTTGTTTTAGGACATCATGCTTCTGAGCAAGGCGGAATTAAGCGTTTAGGAGCTTACTTAAGCCGTCGGTATGGTTTAGAGCATCGTCATTTACATTTTTCAGTGGAAAAGGACGTTCAAATATATGATGCTTCAAGATAGTGAATTAAGCCCGGAGGCCATTTTAGTTAGAAATGCCTTAATCAGTAGAGGGTTAGAGACTCCTTGGGCTGATAATGGTTTAAGCTCGCAAGAGAAGAAGTTGATTGTCGCTGAGCATATGCAGGAGATTATGAAAACTTTAGGTCTCGATCTTAGCGATGATAGTTTAATGGAAACCCCTATACGTGTAGCGCGCATGTATGTAGATGAAGTTTTCTCTGGCCTTGATTATCGTAATTTCCCTAAGGTGAGTGTTTTTGAAAATAAAATGCACTTTGATGAGATGGTTAAGGTCAATAATATTACGGTCACCTCAACTTGTGAACATCATTTTGTGGTAATGGATGGTGTTGCTAAGGTTGCCTATATTCCTGAGGACAAGATTATAGGTTTATCTAAAATAAATCGTATTGTGCAATTTTTTGGACATAGACCACAGGTTCAAGAGCGTTTAACGCAACAAATTTTAGTTGCTGTGCAGACTTTATTGAATACACGAAATGTTGCTGTAACCATTACAGCTACTCATTATTGTGTTAAATCTCGAGGGGTAAAAGATCCTGCATCATCAACAACTACTACCGCCTTAGGTGGTTTATTTAAGAAGAATCCATTGTCGCGACACGAATTTTTAACTGACTAAAATTATGAATACGCGTAAAGATGATTACACCGTAGCTTTAGTAGTTCCGGTATTTAATGAACATGAAACAGTTGAGACCTTTGTTAAAACTGTTAAAGAAAAATTAGCCTCAATTTACGATCATTTACAAATTGTATTTGTAGATGATGGCTCTAAAGATGATACTGTAGCGATTATCACTAAATTGCAGGAAACTGAGGAAAAAATTAGTTTAATTAAACTCTCACGTAATTTTGGCAAAGAAGCTGCCATGAGTGCGGCTATAGATTTAATCGATGCCGATGCTTTAATACCTATGGATGTCGATCTTCAAGATCCTCCTGAGGTGGTATTGGAGTTCATAAAAATTTGGCGTGATGAAGGTATTGATAATGTCTATGGTGTAAGAGTAGATAGATCTCAAGACTCAGAAGCCAAACGCGTTACCTCAGGTGGATTTTATTATGTCTTCAATAAACTCTCAAATCGCGTCAAGATCCCTTCAAATGTTGGTGATTTCCGTCTAATCGATCGCAAGATTGTATTGACCTTGCGTCAATTACCTGAGCGTAATCGTTTTATGAAAGGCTTATATGCATGGCCTGGTTTTAGTTCTAAAGGTGTTGGTTATGAGCGTCCACAACGAGTTGCCGGCCAGACTAAGTGGAATTATTGGAAATTGTGGAATTTTGCTTTAGATGGCATTGTTTCCTTTTCCTCATTACCTCTGCGAGTATGGTCATATATCGGAGGCGGTATAGGTCTTGCGGCTTTAATCTATATGTTATGGATTATTTTTGAGGTAATGATTCAGGGTGTTTCCGTTCCTGGTTATGCTTCTACCCTATGTGTAGTACTTTTCTTAGGTGCAGTGCAATTAATCTCAATTGGTGTTTTAGGAGAATATCTAGGGCGTTTAAGTGAGGAGATTAAGGGCAGACCTGTATATGTTGTCTCCAAAGTTACAGGGCCTTTACACAAAGATTTGCCTAGCGGTATGAAGATCACCAAAGTTGGGGTTACTCACAACGATGAGGTCTGATAGTATCAAAAATTTAAGCTCTCAAAAAGGCATGTGGGAGCTTATTCGTTTTGTCATTGTGGGAGGAGCGGCTACAGTCGTTGATTTAGCAATTACTATTGTTTTAGAGCTTTTTACAGATCTAAGCGAAAATGTTATTACTACTGTAGCTTTTTTGTGCGCCTTTTGGGTATCTTATTTTGGACATCGCTATATTACCTTTAAAAAAGCCGGTAATATGGGAGCTTTTTTTGCATTAGCCGTTTCAACTTTACTTTTACGTAATCTGATTGTGTTTTTATTAGTGCATTATGTAGTCTCAGGCTTACCTGCATTAATTGTGGCGATGGCTACTGTAACCCTCATTACTTATTTCATTGCTAAATTTAAAATTTTTAAAGGATAAGGAGTTTTGTGTGCGAATTGCACTAGGCATAGAATACTCTGGTTGGAATTATTTTGGATTTCAGCGTCAAAACACTAAAACTACAATTCAGGGTGAATTAGAGAGAGCTTTATCATGTGTAGCTGCAAGTCCAATTGAAATTCAATGCGCCGGACGTACTGATGCAGGTGTTAATGCTACAGGTCAGGTAATACATTTTGATACCGATAAAGAGCGCTCAGATAGAAGCTGGGTTTTAGGTACAAATGGTAACTTGCCTGATGATATAGCCGTAACTTGGGCTTGTCATGTTGATGATGGCTTTCATGCTCGTTTTTCTGCAAGAGCTCGTCGTTATCGCTATATTTTACAAAATACTCAGCATCGACCAGGTATTTTAAAACGCGGAGTGTCTATTTATAGTGGAAACTATGATATAGATCTTATGCAAAAAGCAGCCTCTATGCTTATAGGAGAGCATAATTTTGCAAGTTTTTGTGGTGCTGATGATGAGACCTCAAGTAAAAATCGTTGCGTGCATTTTATAAATGTTAGTCGCCAAGGATCTTTCATTATATTTGATATTGCAGCTAATGCATTTTTAAATCATATGGTACGCAATATCGTGGGTTCCTTATTGCCTGTGGGATCAGGTGAGCATGATTTAAAGTGGTTTGAAGAAGCTTTTAAGTCACAACAGCGATCTAAAGCCGGGCCAACAGCAAGACCTGATGGTTTATATCTTGTAGATGTAACTTATCCTTGTGAATTTAATTTGCCTAAGCGCAATTTCTTAGGACCTCTTTGGCTTCCATAATCTATAATAAATAAAAAATAGGGAGAGACTAATAATGCTAAATTTACCTAATATTTTGACCTTGATAAGGCTAGGATTAATCCCAGTTTTTGTTGCTTTATTCTATTATCCAACACCTTTATCTAATTTTTATGCAGCTATAGTATTTGTGATTGCTGCCTTAACCGATCTTTTAGATGGTTTTTTAGCCAGAAAATTACATTTAGAGACAAAATTTGGAGCTTTTTTAGATCCTGTTGCCGATAAGATTATTGTTTGTGTAGCTTTAGTTTTGATTGTTGAATACTATTCGGTACATGTAAATGATTATTTCCCACATATAAATCTGTTTGTAAGCTTACCGGCAATGATTATTGTTGCACGTGAGATTACAGTGTCAGCTTTACGTGAATGGATGGCTGAATTAGGTAAAAGATCCTCTGTTGCTGTAAGTTGGGTAGGTAAATGGAAGACTACTATTCAGCTTATCTCTTTAGCATTATTGATTTGGCGTTATAACGATCCGATTATTTATGCAGCTTTAGGCATGTTGTTTATTGCCACCATTTTGACTATTTGGTCAATGATAATGTATCTAAAAGTAGGTCTTGCTACTATGCTTGTAAAAGAAAGCAAAAGCGAAGAGAAAAATACAAAAGAGATCGAGAAAAAATGATTTTTAATTTCTCGGATTTTCACATTTTTTATGTCACATGAGTAAGTCCGAGATCATAGCCCCCACGAGTTGGGGGCTATGTATTTCTAGTGGTTATTCAAGCTCACCACCTACAGCCTTTAGCTCAGGATCAGCGCTAGTATAATCATCTGATTCCCCCTCATCATCAGCAACGCCTTCTTTGGTATATTTATAATTAGCCTCAGGTAGCTCTACGCCAAGTGCTTTATATAGAGTCTTGTATTTGTCTTGGATCTCATCAAAGTAATAACCATCTTTAAAGCTAGTCAGCATAATAGTATCTAAATCAGCTAACAGTCTTGCTTGGCTGTAGTTATCAAATCTAACATTGTCTTTCTTAGCTTCATCTGATTTCTCATACTCTCTAATTCTGCAGGAGATGAGATTAGATATAGCTGTAGCAAGAAGCTTGCATAGGAATCTACCTTGTAGAGTTCTATTATCAGATACATAAGGACGATTACCACCTAATCTAGTTTTAAAGGTTTCAAAGTTCTGCTCTACAGTCTGACGTCTGTAGTAGGCAAAATAGGCTTCCTTGGCATCTTCAACCGTATCACTGACTAATACCATGACTCCTTTGTACTTGATGTAATCCTTGATCTTGTCATTATCAATGATTGCATAACCATCAGCATCTAGCTTGCAATAACCATCAATAAATCTTTGCATAGAGCCAATATTAGCAACAGGTGGATCTAAAGTTGCCTCTGTTTTAGTTGTATCATCATTTTTACCTTTACTCTTAGACTGCTTCTGCTCTTGAGCTAGAGCTACAGCAGCTCTTTGCTCTAATATCTCTTTAATAGCCTTGTTGTATAGATCTTTAGCGGAGGTTACATTGAAACGTAAGCCCTTAAAAGCCTCATTTTGAATATCCTCGTTAAAGTAGATATGTACATATAAATCAAGCTCTTCAGTGTTGCTCTTGTTCTTACCGTTTACAGGTGTCAACACCAAATTAAAATTGATCCACTTAAATAAAATAATCAACAGTTAAAA
>ERZ1673737.2028-NODE-2028-length-17742-cov-4.440550_pt1 | contig 17742 bp, 14 predicted proteins | sample MGYA00580211_ERZ1673737 | MGnify/ENA primary metagenome ERZ1673737 (study PRJEB41218, sample SAMN15661789) | gut metagenome | host: Homo sapiens | place: Canada: London | collected 2015-08-20/2019-03-30 | study: EMG produced TPA metagenomics assembly of... | reverse complement strand
CTCACCGGTGGGGGCCTCCTCTCCTAGACAGGTGGGCATGTCACCCAGCGAGTAATCGACATCGTCACCTAGACTACTTTCTATCACAGCATCATGTATAGGTGAGAGTGAGCCTGATAGGGGCGAGACAGCTTCATTGCTCTGATCTGGATAGGGCGGCTCAGCCCCTAGAGAGCCCACAACACACGTGTTGGTGGTAGTGTCAATGCATCGCTCTTTCTGGCGTTTGCGGTACTCCTTGGCATGGATGGCATCGAGACGACGGCGGTGAAGGACATGAGGATCTTGATCTGCATAAGAGGCAACCTCATATTAATCGCGCGGTCTAGACCATTGGAGATGCTCATTTCATTGCTCACTGGGATTAGAGCGAGTCTCGAGCCCCTCCTCTTCCGAAATCTCAGGACGGGACTGAGCGCCTGGTCGGTCCACTGGGGGAACAACCCAGTCTTCTTTAGATTCCCTCTCTGCTCGTCGACGAGCCCTATTTTGGCGTTGCCGCTCCCGTATCCGCTCTTTCGCCTCGTCAACGCTAAAGCGCGGATGGGATTTTTGCGGATATTTCAATTCAGAATGGCTTTTTCGAGTCATGTTGAAGACATAATAATGAAGAAGAAGGTATGTACGAAGTGGAATAAAATGGGCATCTACCGATTTCATTCTTTTATTCAGGGGTGTAAAGGCGAGAGAGGCTAGAACAGGATCAGACGGAATTTGATACACCCATTTTAGACTAGCTTATCATATTACATCTGGTTGACAGAGATCAACCAATCATGACAGGAAGTGTGCCAATTTTGACAGGGATTCAATTATTTTGACAGGGATCCAAGAATTCAATCCTAATTTATTGGCCGAGCCCGATCTTAGCCTCCTTTTATGGCTAGACCTTAATACCGAATAAGAAATCGTCACGCTACGCTATCTCGATTAGGAAAGCGTCACGCTCTTGGCGAGACACTCGAAATCATCAACTTTTCGATGACGAGCTGCGACAGCGACATTCATCCAGACGTCTCAGGGCGTATCGTTTTGCATTCCTGATTGACTAGATAATTACCTGATATCACCTTGGCTCGTCCAAATTATGTTTCTGGCCAAAACTTAAGTACCGATTGGCACGTGGAGTGTGTAACATGTTCGACTAGGTACATAGCCAGCTTTTCGAAGGGGTTGTAGGGTTGTGGCAGTCTATTCGCAAACTCCGTTCCGTCGCTATTGAATCCATCCTAAAACTGACAGTTTTGATAAATGAGCGTCTTAAGGGATTCCATATTTGGTCAATATTCCTACATAATATATCATATAGGTTCTGTACGGGTTCTCTGTTCGTTGGCAATTTTCAATGGGGCTTTGGCAGGCCCTGTCGGGCCGCGCCCAACAGCCTTCTCTACACGCGGCACAGGCATATCGGCCTGGGGGCTCAATACCGGTGTCAAAGGAGAGCACTAGGAGTTAGATTGAATTTGCCGTGGAGATTCTGGCGCTAACTGGCCTGGTTCCTGAGATATAACAATAATTCAACTTGGCGCTTGAGTTGCTGTTTTTCCAGGCGTTGTCATCGGCCTTGGAAACTGCGGTTTCTGTGTGCACAGGCCCTGGATCAGCCAGTCCAGCAAGACCAGCCAGTCCAGCGAGACCAGCCAGTCCAGCGAGACCGGCAGTCGCAAGACTTACTAGGTGGGTCAGTCTGCAACACCGAAACGGTGCCGCAGTAATACTGCTAGTGCGTCGATTTCAGGGATTGGCTCCCAGAAAATGTTGTGGCAATAGGCTTGCGACTGTTCTGGATCGCACAATGTTTGGCTATCATTGGCTAAGACTCTGGCCCCTTCGATAACAGAAGAGCCTTCTAGGCCGGAAGATAATCTAAGCGATATTGGCCGGCACCGCCGCCGAATGTGGATACAATGTCGGGCCTCTCAGTAACAGTTTCCCATGCAATGGTTAAAACATGCGAGCCTGCTCCTATGTTAACAGAGCTACTTTTCAAGTGGCTATATATGAAATCAGGAAGGTGAATAACTCTTACCAGAAGGAATATCAAAGGACCCTGTGGAGAACCCTTTCCTTACACACTCATCTGCGTCTTTACCGCACTGTGATTCTCCTAAGATAAGAGAGGAGTCATGGCGCGAAGTCTGTCCAAGAAGAATATCAACATCTAGGTAGATATTGAACCTCTCAAGGGCAACCTGGTCGTCAACTACTGTAAGTCTTACAGGGGTCTCAGAATCAATGTCAAACATGATCGATTCCGGAGGTCCTCCTTTGGGGAAGTCCTCGTTCCAACGCAGTTCGAAGGGCGTCCACGGCTTCTTCGTCCCGACAGTACCCCTCTGGTAGGGCAGACTCGTATCTGGCTTAGATTCGGGTGTGGGTACTCCGGTGCTGCTGGGTGAAATGTTAGCTTGTTGTATTTAATAGATTGTTTGGGGCATTTACCATTCCGGAGCTGGAAGGCTGTGTAGGCCATTTGGGGGGCAAACGTTGAGACTGAAACACCCAGGTTGAGCATAAGTGCTACAGCGAGTTCCATCAAACGAAGTACCAGGTGGGCAACTGGGGTCCGCGGTTTGCTTGCAGGTGTTGTCAACAAGGACCTGGCCCGCGGGGCAAGACGGTCGAGTTGTGGAAATGCATCGGCCGTCGCGGAGCGTGGTTCCAGGAGTGCAGACGGGCGGCTCGATGGCAACGCACTGCGTACCCTCTAAGCGAGTATCTTGGGGACATCTGGGGCGCTGCGTTGAGACACAGTCCTTGCCCTCCAGAGTAGTACCGGGTTCGCAGCTTGGAGTGTCATCAGAGGCGCATCTGCTGCCGTCAAAAGTTGTGCCTGGGGGGCAGCTGGGCAGTTTCTCATGCACACAGTTGTTCCCCTGAATAACCATTCCCGGTGGGCAGACAGGCGGGAGGCCGGATGTGCAGGACGCTCCGTTAAGGGTTGACCCTGGAGGACAAATAGGTCTCTCATTCGACACGCACTTGTTGTTATACAAGGTCGTTCCTGGCGGGCATCCCGGTTGTTGATCGCTAATGCATGAGTCACCAGCAAAGGAGAAGCCTGGAGAACACCCGGGCCTGGAACTACTGACGCAGGTGTCGCCGACAAGTGTAGTCCCACCGGCGCATGACGGGGGCTGGCCGCCAACACAATACTCTCCACTGACAGTCGATCCGGGCGGACAGTCTGGGTGATCCTGGAAGACGCAGTTCTTGCCAACTAGTACGGATCCGGGAGGGCAGGTTGGAGGCTTGCTGCTGACGCACATGGTATCTGTCAAGGTCGTTCCTAGTGGACAGGAGGGCCAGTCAGTGGATATGCATCCTTGGCATCCAAGTATGCTGCCTGGTGGGCACGAGGGACGCTCGGAGTGCACACAGTTGCCGTTCACCAAAATCGTGCCGGATGGACATGACGGAGGCTGGTCGATCACACAGGCGCGACCAACGAAGGCCGTTCCCGGGGGACAGCCAGGAGCTTCACTTCCAAAGCAGCGATCATCCTTAAGCACGCTACCATGGGGGCAAATCGGGTCCACGGTCGGGGTAAACACGCATTTGTGGCCGTCATGGTGGGTCCCGGGCTGACAGTGATTTGGATCGTCGGTGACATGGGCACACGTTGTCCCATCCCAATTGAGCCCGTTCAGGCAACAGTGGGCCTGACCTGTCGCTTTGTCGACGGAGACTGTTTGCCCAGGAGGACAGCTGGGACCCTCCGATGAAGAACAACGACCATACTTGAACTGGGTTCCTGGCGGGCATGTCGGCTGTTCAGTGGCGCGACAGATATTGCCGTCCAGGGCAGCTCCGGGCGGACATTTAGGTGGCTCCTCAGTTCGGCAGACCCTGCCGCTGAGCACGCTTCCCGGGGGACAAGTGGGCGGCTCACGAGAAGTACAAATATTGTCACGAAATATGTAGCCGGGGGGGCAGGTTGGGTCCGATTTAGAGGCGCAGACACCCCCGACCAAGGTGGTGTCGGGAGGACAATCGGGTTTGTCGGGATTAACACAGGCCCCACTATCAAAGGCCAAGCCATTTGGACAGGAAGGGGACCGGATAGAGATACACATGTTGCCTTTGAGTTTGAATCCTGGAGGGCAGACAGCCGAGTCTCCAGAGATACATTTTCCTGCCTGATATATGAGGCCGGGAGCACAGGAGGGCTTTCCAGTCGCAACACAGTATGCGCCATCCAGTAAAGAACCGGGAGGGCAAACCGGTGGATGTACGGACACACAGACGTGGCCATCAATTTTCAGACCCGGCGGACAGCTTGGGGGCTTTGTACTGACACATATGTTGTCAACCAAAACAGTTCCCTGCGGGCAGACTGGGGAGTGGACAAAAACGCAATCATGGCCGTCGAAAACTGTCCCGCGGGGACAGCATTTGATATTCCCCTTGTTATCTGAAGAGGGGACGATGTCGTCCAGACCGATGATCCGGGCGGGGATATGTGGAGTAACCACGCCACTGCCTCCGGACGACTTGGCTAAATCAGTGCCGCCGCGCAACGGCACCTGGGGTTCTTGAGCAAGAGCATTGGTGACACTGAGGGCTAGAAGGAAAAGCCTCCACCTTTCCGCCATGGTAGTCCAACCAAGGGAAGTTAAGTTTGGTCGAGAGAAAGATATTCTGATCGCGGTTAAATGAGGAGAGGTGAGTCCAGATGGTAAAATGCACATGCAGGTGAGCTGGGAGGAGCGACGTGGTTCATATATAGGGTGAATTCCAGCAAACGTAGCCGTGACGTTATTGAGAGCGGCACGCGGACATAGAAGATTCAGATCCAGATAAATGTGATCTTCGCGGGCGATGAGTATGGAAGCGGCGAATTGTCAGATCTGGCTGATACTTGCGGCATGTGGAAACGCCTTCGCGATAGGTAACGTGTCATGCTTGACATCATGGACTTGGTGGTGTGCTCTGTTTCTCAGTCCAGTCGTGAACAGTCAACTGACTGGCGCTCCTGCATAGAGTCGTTTGTAGGCTAGCTGTTTGCGGATCGGCTCAACACTTCGACGAAAAAAAGGCTCGGATTGTCGAAATGGAAGGAACGGACCGTCATCGGCATTGATCCGGCATTAGGGTTCGTCACCGTACCGTACTTTTGGGGGTGCAGGCTTTTCGACAAGGACAAGTGGTGATGATGGCGCCTGATGGACCATGGCTACTCTTGCTGTCATGTAGCGAAACTTTAAGACAGGCAGCTTCCCCCGCGGACAGCCACTTTGAAGACCTTAATATAGAGCTTTGTCTAAATGGCAGTTCACTAACAACGTGGATTATTGGATGCAGCCCGGCCGGGGGGGGAAGGGGCGCGGGTTTTAGCTAGTTCGGCACAAGTATCCTGCGGGGTTAGCGTTGAAGCTCGCGACGACGATCAGGGGATCCCACCGGACGGGCCGCAGCGGAGTACGGCGGACTTTAGCGGCGCTAGGATCAAAATCATATAGCGGTCTCACCGCCGTCATCTCCGCCGTCATCTCCGCCCTGCCAACAACTCTGGTTCTATTCGCAACTACCTCCCTTTGAGTTATGTCACAAGACACTCAATGTTAGCAGCGACCCCCTCCCCAACCTTCTCTCTCTCTCTCTCCAGCTTAGTTGTTTCGTTAAAAATACACTCTGGTCCACCAAGATCTGGTAATGTCACATTCTGCCGCGTTTTATAGCCTCAACTCTTTTAGGTATCGACTGTGCCAGGACAGAGAAGTGGAGGTAAGGCCAACTTCCTCATATATTTACTACAGGGAGTTAAGGCCGTGTCACCGCCTCCATATTGGCTTTGTCATAAATTTCATAAATTCTGCCGGTCGAAATCATATTTTGACCCTAGTGCCGCTATCGTCCGCCGTAAGCGGAGGGACAACTGGACCTTCTGGGGTATTGCACTCTGCACGGTACCACCGCCAGCTTCCCTTGGCTTGTCTCCGGCCACTGACGACGGAACTCTTCGGCTCAACCCCAGGCAATTGATCAGATCCGTAGACTACGTTAGATGCGTAATTGCCGCGGCGGAAGTCCATCCGTTTCTTTTTTGGGGCCTCAAGACTCACAGCGCGGTAGCTAGGCCCGACTGGGCAAGCGACATGAACTCCCGTCAACCGACCTAAAGCCCCTATAATTTCCATTGTCTACGCAGCATTGGCTTCTGTATAGGAGGAAATCCATATTCATGACAACGGGGTGAGTATATCTGTTCCCACTCCGCTCGGTTCCAATGCCCACGGACCATGCTTCGGGCACTGCTAGAAGCTGCCAATCAAGGTACTGGAGCGAGCCCGATACTGTAAGATGCGTCGTATTTCCAAAAGCCCTCCAGACCTACTGGGAGATAGGGCCGGCTGAAATGGTACTCAGTATCTCCGTGGGATTGGATGGGCGTATCTGATGAAGTCACTGGGACTTTCTGGAATAACCTGGCCGAATGAATCCCACTGCCGTTGGTTGCAAGCTTCCTTCTGCAAGTTAAGATCATGGTGTCACCCAAGATGCCTCTGTGCGTACTGTGGTGGAGCCAAATCATGACATCTATGATTTGAATTTGGGTTTCTCATTCCACTATTTGGTGGCTGATGAGACTTCCAGTCCATGAATCATTGCATATTCCGTTACTGGTTCAGAGACCACTTCCTTGATAATACGCCAAGCTCTTATAAGAATAATCTCCAGGAACCCGAGAAAACGACAAGGCACCCCTTCTAGCCTTTCTTACAGCTTCCACTCTTCTCAGTTATTCCTAGCATCGCTGCTTCCTTGCTGCTATCTTATCATGCATACAACGTTCAAGTGTCTTTTGATTGCTGTTTTTATAGTTTCACTTTTCAGCGCTGCCTCACAAAGCCAAGCCTCTCCACAATGCGTTCACATCCAAAAATGTCTTCCAAAAAAGTTTGTGACACCTGAATGGTCTTTAGACTGCAAAATCATGGGAGGTATGTCTTTTCCGATGGCGATCAATTTCATCTAGCAGACCTGTCTAACTTAAATCTGGGGAATCAATAGGAGAGTATCAATGCAATATTGACAAGAAGCCGGTCCCTGACAATACTCCACGACCTTCTTCCCAGCCTACTTCCCAGTTTCCCTGCAGCCCAGACCCCAATCAGCCTTGCCGATGGCCAATGATGGATTGGAAAAAATTCGTGAACCGCTTCGATACTGCTCACAAACGTGGACAAGGGTATCCAGCACCCGCTAACCTTCCACCACACCATTATAATCACAAGACAATACTGGAGATTGTCGACTCGTACTTTGACACTTGCTACTATAAAGTTTACATGGATGGGCAGCTACTCGGGGGGACTGATAAGAAAGGAGGTTTTCGAAATGATAAAGCCAACTGCAGAAATGATCCAGATAAATGCGTTACTATGGGATATGGTCACGGGTTTTTTCTGATTCCAGAAGGTCGTCATACTATCCAGGTCGAATGGGCTGAAGGACCGTTGCGATCCAATGGCGGCTTCGTGTACACTCATAATGAGGGCTACTACCGCGTGCATCGGACATGCGATTGCTAATTGTTTTTGAAAGGTGAAACAAAAGTTTGTTGATAAAGCTGTTTCTAATTTTCATTGTAAGCTTGGGTCCCTACAGCTATTGTATCAAATGTAAATCGATCATACAGGTTATGAGTTAACCAAACTTCGAGTTAATGACCAGGTGGTGCTTTGGTACTCAAGGCCCAGCTTTGAAGTCGCGTACCCATTGAAACTAGAACAAAGCCTGTTTACCATATTGCCAGAAGGATAACAAGAAACCTATAAAGGATCGATTTGAACTCCCATCACTTGTGACTAATCATAAAATGATGATTATGTATTTGGAGCTTACTAGTAAGAGGGTAGTAAGTTACTGAGAGTAACCCTACACAACCATAATCTATATAGAGCGCGCGCTTAAGAGTAGACGACGTCAGGACTATAAGCATAGCCAAGCTATAATTATCATGTCCATGAGATGACACACATAGGTTGTCCTCTAGCCTTGTGCCGGAGGGACAGATAAACCCAGTATCCTCCGAGGAGATGCAGGTGCTGCCGTTGAAGCTGGTCCCTACTGGACAGCATCTGGACGGACAACTCCCTGGATCTGTTGACAGGATGAATTGGTCCAGGCTGAGAGGATTGGCCCCGGGATTGGGGTAGCGCTGCATGCTCGGCATGGAGTCCTGCCATGCCTGACTCGCAGTTACCAGTGCAAAGTGGACAGCAGCAACGATCCGCTGTCTAGTGACTCCATGGTGAACCGCGTGGTCGTGTTTACTCTAGGAGTTGAGATGAATTCTGTCAGTTAGAGAAATAGGAAGAGGCAAGGAGTCACAGAAATATCGCTTAACTAGTCTAATGCAACGGGGCTTCCTTCATATTGAAACGGCCTTACTCGCACCTCCACCAAGAAATATGGCCCAAGTAGACCAATCGCACGACACTGTCGGTGGTTTTGCGGTCTTGCGGTCTACCCACTCTAGATGAGATCTAGTCCTCTTCCCGTTGCAGTCAGTGCAAGTGATTGTATGCCTTCAGCAGTGCCGCATGCTTCCGAGACAAGGCCAACTCATCACCTCACCTTCGCCTGCAACATGCAAATTGATACCAGCAGACCCATGTGCGAACGCACTGCCCGGAGGATACGGAACCGCAGTGACGTAATTGATGGTTTGGATCGGTAAACATTGACCTTTGAGAATTTGAGTTGTCGCGCTGCCTTTCCCCCACCCTTCAGAAATCAGCTGTGACGCATGCCATTTGCGCGTAATTTGCACAACCAGTACTCTTGCCCCAAAAAGGAGTACATCACCGTTTCCGGCAGTAGCATATGATGTCTTTTTGCTAGATAAGTGTATGAAATTGAGTTGCTTCGCTGGATGCATCTGGTCATGTCTGATGGACAAATCTATTTAAGGTTGCGGCCGGAGAAGGAAAGCCCGGAACCACCCGACCTCCGGCTTCTCCGCAACCCCAACATGATTGGATGTTTCATTCAGCGAGTGGGGAGCTTCAGGGTGGTTTAGTTAAACTGTAGCTTAACTCTAAACATATACTCTGGGTTCCCAAGAAATTCTCAACCATTAAACTCTCTCTTAATCCGGATCTGATCTTACAAGTCATAAAGCAGAATTTCTAGAATTGCAGTTACAAGATCCAGGGAAGAAGATAAAGCATTCCTTGTAGATTGGACGACTCTTCTTTATGAGTTTACCTACAATGGTCAATTATTGGCGGGTGCTCTTTTTTTTTCCTTTTCTCCTTTGGGTTTCTATGATAATTTTAGCTGTGCTAAGAAGTGAGAAATATTTCGCATATGTCATTTTAAGATCATATCGCTGCAAATTGCTCCATAAGAGCTGTATGTCTCGTAAGGCCACTTTCTGCCGGTCCTGTACAATTTCCCCTTCAGAAGAGTCATACTTTGGCAACCAAGAAATGGCCATCCAACGCAATCACGAGTCATATCTTGGTGTCTTAAAATTATGGCGTATTCCATATCAGCACAAACCCTAGCAGTGGGACCACTTTTCTAACGAATGTCTTGGTCTCTGCTCCCTTTAGATTCTTTAGTGAGTTGCAAAAATACTCATCTAGTCCCTGGTAAAGGACGTGTGGCCTTCCGCGAGCGGCTTTTTGTAGCTGGAGACCTGTTACCAGCTCTATGATGCCTCGACTCCCGGCGAGTTCCGACTGTAACTGAGCGATTTTCTCGAAAGTTCAAATGTATGACGATAAATGAGAAGTCGAGCGAGAAAAGATTCGTCGGAGACCATGTCAAATCTGTTTTAAGAAGACCGAATGTCGTGTCCAAGGCAATAGCTGGCAACGATACTGACTTTCTATCCTGAAGTCAGTTCTTCACGAAGTCTGTGTGCCACTGAGCCATTATCTGCTGTTGCGATATACAAATCTTCGATCGTCCCTTTGTTTTCTCGCAAGCCACTACGGTCCAGCATCCTTTGTTGCTCTCGTCGTTCTACTGTCTACTGCTTTCATCTACCCGAAGTTTATCAAGTCCACGTATCCCTCGAAAATGGTTGTTGGTGGTGTTACCAATAATCTCCTGGGAGGAGGTGCTGATGAACAAGGTAAAAAATCTCCTTAACAACTTCCATCCAAATTTGGGGCCAAAAAAAGCTAATTTAAACAGGTAATGCCGCTCTTGGGGCAGTTTCTGGTGTTACAAGTGGCCTAGGAGGGGCAACTGGTGGCTTGAGCAACACCCTTGGTGGGGTTACTGGAGCAGCTGGTGGCCTAGGCAGCACAGTTGGAGGTGTTACGGACGGCTTGCCCGGAGGTGATCTCTTGGGTGGTGCCACCAGTGGAATCCTCGGTGGGGGCCAGGTGCGTCTATGCTTTTTGAATTGTCTTGAGGTCTCCCATGTAATGGTCTAATAATACTTGCTTAAGGGCTTAAACGTGTTGGGGGTTCTGGCACTCGGCAGCGACGAAGAAGCAATCCTGGATCTGAACCCCGCCAAGAAGAAGAAGCAGGTAGAAAAAGAGCGACAGGAAGCTCTAGCTCTGCAGGCCCAACAGCAGAAAGAGCAAGAATACTTCAAACAGGCTCTGGCGAATGGGCAAATTACCCAGGAGCAGTATGATGCATATATGAACAGTCTCAACCACAACCACCAGCAGCAGAACCAGCAATTGGCCCAGAAAATTCGGATTTCCAGAGGTCAGGCCATGAACGAAATTCGTCAGGAGCAAGCGGCTGGCATGAATCCTGGTCCGCAACCGACAAGTCTGTTTTACGCATACCTTCTCAACAAGTCCAGGCAGCCAACGGATAAGGTCAAGGAGCATGTCCTTACCTTCCCCCATGCTACTGCTGCCGATAACTGGTTCAGAGAGGTTGCTCAGAAGCAGGGTGTGCAGCGTTTAAGCCATCAGTTCTACACCTACGAACAAGAGACACCGCACCCAGTTCGCTTCAACGAGGCATTTGCCAACGCCACCTCGTCAAAGCAGATGATGGTGGCTCCCATCACGGAATATCACCCAATCCTACCGCCACAGACGCCTGATGGGCACTTAGTCGGCCCGAAGTATATGCACTCGTATTGTATTCAAGGCTCCTCTGCCGCTAGTCCCATTAGTGGAGGGCCCCAGGCCTCGAGCGGTTCGACTGTGGTCAGTAACCCCCCCAGCAGCGGAGCAACTGCCATCAACGGTCTCAACCCAGGCGCTGGCGGGCTCAATCCAGGCGCTGGCGGGCTCAATCCAGGCGCTGGCGGGCTCAACCCAGGCGCTGGCGGGCTCAACCCAGGCGCTGGCGGGCTCAACCCAGGCGCTGGCGGGCTCAACCCAGGCATTGGCCCGGCAGGGTCCCACTCCGCGAGTCAGAACGCACCAGGGGGGCGTCAAAAGTGGACTCTGGAGCGAGCCGCCACGCAGATTGCCACGGATTTGAAGAAGCAAGGGGATCCGCGTCCCTTCGAGGTGATAAAACAAGAGGTGCTATCCGACTTGCGCGGTAATAGCGCGGCCGGCTCTACCGCTGGAGGGCTCGGTCAAGATGGACTCGGTCAAGCCAGCAATATTCCTGGAATCCAAGATCCCGGTTCACAAGGCCTGAACCTAGGTGGTCTTGTCGGGGTCGGGAGCAATGAACAAGCGGCTATTGACTTAAACCCCGCCAAGAAGCGTCCTCAGGTTATCAAGGAGCAGCAAGAGGCGCAGCAACAGGCGCAGCAACAGGCGCAGCAACAAGCGCAGCAGCAAAATCAGTTGCAGCAAGCCATTCCAGTGTGATTCCAGGAAGGATTATCTACTATATATACCACCGCAACGTTCCACTAGGCAACTAGTGGAATCGTTGAACCTTTTTAGTCCATGTGGATAGTGGGAGCGGTGGCTCACTGATTTACAGCAATACGTTGGATTCTTGTATCCTTGGTTTAATAGGCATGTTTCCTATGTTGGGCTGTCAGTGAAAAGTGTCAGGATAATTACACTGAGGAATTCGTCGACGGACTACTTGCCTAGATAGGCAGGACGTCCAATCGGTCAAGAAGCACACACTCGCTTAATTTTCCCTATGTTATTTAAATTGTCAGTGCTTAAATTCTATCAAGAACCAGATTTCTCTCAATTTGCTAGGGATTCCAATACTAGCACAGACGGTAATCCTGCTCGCCGACAGTTAACGTAATCAACGGGCGAATGACGCACACGGGCGAGCGACGCACCCCAAAACACCATAGTAAATGCGATAAATTACAACGTCGGGGAACAGCATGCCGGATAATGCTCATACTGAATCGGAGTGTAGCTTCGTCGAACGTATCATGTCGGGCCTGCCACAGCGCCGAGAGTAGCAAGATCAAGATTCACCGAGTCACTCCCAAATAAAATCCATCCTTTCGCCGTTGCCTCCCAATCCCGATCGAGAGGCTCTGCATATCTGGCTTTTGTATGTTTAGACTGTGCTGCCCAAGGCTGGAAAGCAGAAATTTCACGTAAGTATTCGATCATAACTGAGAGATCTGAAATCCTGCCCATAACATAGGGAGATATGATTTCTTTAATGTATGTCTCTCTCTGGATGAGAATGTCCAGCGCATCTATGAGCGTAGGTAGCCCGAAGAGGGATCTAGTTGATTCGTTGTACAACATCGTCACTATGCTCAATTATTCTTTGCGTCTCTTGTCATCCAGAAATCTCTTAATCACGACAACGCCGATGATCTTGTCATGTCCCTCCTGTCCAAAGAACTGTCGCATAGGAGGTGATGATTGTATCACAGCAGCTCTCTGAAGTTACGATAGATGGAAGGGGCTCTGCGAGGATCATTGACCAATTCAGACCGGATGCTGCGTTTATCATAGTCGGCGCTAGTCTCTCAACGGGTGTCAATCGAGCCCCTGGGGACTTGAATTCTTGGAAGTGGAGATCAGAAATGCAATTTTCGCAGAACCTAGCTGATAATCGAGAGTATATGCAAGTGCTGGCCCAAGTGAACTTCTATATGGATCAGCATAACGCCAGGCACGGGTTTATCCTCTCGAATCTTGAGCTTGTCCCCGCCAAACGTTTGGATGGGCATGGCCGTCTAGCTGTTGCCACGCCTAGGGCTCCGAAAGGAATATGATTATTCATGAATATTCATGAATTGCGAATATGAATGTTGAGTATCGCGGTGGTCAAAGCTTATGGCGGGACTAGCGATGCACGTTTAAATAGATGGGATTCCCACTTCTGATAGTAACCACACTAAGCAAGATCAACAACTACCTATTCTAACAGGAAAGCGGATACGGATATCAAAAATTTATTCGATCTCATTTCTGGTTCGAATACGGATATCGAATATGGCTGGATTATGCCGACATCCGTATTCGAACCAGCCCTAGCACCACCCCCCCCCATGGGATAGGGTTACCTACCGTCGTGGGCGTTGCGTTGCGGGCGGACGGGCTGAAAGGGTGGATTGGGTTGTATAGAAGCAAGCCGCTTTGATATAGCGCTAGTCCAACTTGATCGATGTAGCTTTGATGCTGGGGAAATTGAACCTCTAACCACGGGCTCAGTTCCGACTGACATAAATGGTGAACGGCAGAATCCTGATAAGCGACTTCTGAATACTTTACGAGAATTCGTCTCCAACAGCTTCCTGCCGGGGAACGAGCACACGGCGCAGCAATGCAATGTACAACATGGCACCTCATGTAGTAAACGTAACGTACCAGTAATCTTTTACACCATGCGTGGCCAAATCACCCTACTGGATCAATGGAGTGACCCCCGGTACTTCACTGCGGCTTTTCCGACTTTATTTCCGACCAGCGTTGGAGGCCATCTAGAGGACCGCCCTTTCCCAATATCATTAGGATTGTTCATGGACTGGGCTCTAAGACACCACAGTAGAAGGTCCGTTTTTTCTAAAGACGCACAGTATCCCTAGTAACTTCTCTAGGTTCGCTCGCCACAAAACTTTCATGTACCTTGCATACGACATGTTGCAGCTCCGGACTTCCTCACTGGCGAATGGGCTTCTTATTCAACGGCAAAAATGGAAGTCGGGAACTGATGATATTGCTGATTTAACAGAGGATCAGTTAGCTGATGCTCTAAGGGCTCTCGAAGAGCATCGTAAGATTGAGGACCCACTCATCCGTCGACTTTTGCACGACCTGGAGAGTATTGCGACTCGCGTTCCAGGTTCCTTCGCTCAAAAACTAAAACTTCGAGCTGAAATTCGGGGCCTCGTCATCCGTTATGGAATGCCCGCCTTTTGGATCACGATCAACCCTTCGGATTTGCGAAATCCTCTTGTTTTGATTTTGGCTGGAGTGCAATTTTCTGGTGACGTCTTTGCTGCCGCAAACTCGGCGATCCGTGAAGCCACAGCTACATCGAACCCGGTCACCGTCGCCGAGTTCTTTCATCACGTTTGCAAAGCCATCTTTGACGGCCTTCTTGCGAGCAATACGGGATATGTTGGGATCCTTGGGGACGTATCCAATCACTACGGTGTCGTAGAGACGAATGGCCGTGGTATGCTTCATTTGCATGCTCTGGTTTGGGTCAGGGGCAATCTTGGCTTCAGAACGCTGCGTAAACGCGTACTGGAAGATGCAACCTTCGCCGCTAGCATGATCAGCTACTTGGAAAAGATCATCATCCAAGGCGTAGATGAGAACGTCCCACTTGATCCCGAAGTCAATCTCCCTCCTATGCCACCGTCAGCCCGCGATGTGCAATCCGACAGTGACTTCCACCTTAGACTGTCCTATGACAGCAACATGGTGGCTCGGCGAAAGCAGGCGCATTCAAAGCACCACTTCGCAACCTGTTTCAAGTATCGTGCTAATAATCCTAGCAAGGGTTCTTGTCGTTTTAGTATGCCTAGAGACCTCGTGCCGTTCCCGAGAGTAGATCAACTTGGTGTGATTCACCTCGCCCGAAACCACGCTTGGATTAATCCTTGGAATCCAGCCTTGGCCAGCTGTCTCCGTTCAAATCATGACATATCATGGATTCCAACGGTAGCCAAATCCCTGTCACTCATCTATTACATTACCAATTACGCTGCCAAGGACGATGTTTCTCCATGGCAGATGGTCGCAAAAGCTGCCTTACTCAAGCAGTCGCTTGAAAAAGCAAAGTTAGCGGATCATCCAACAGAAGCTGACCTGCGCCTACGCGAAAAGGGTATGAATAATTTTACCCTCCGATGCTTTAATGCTCTTGCACATGACCGCGAAGTCAGTGGCGTTCAGGTTGCTAGTACTCTGCTTCATCTGCCAAGCTACTACACTGTCAATTACAACTTTGTCAGCGTCAATCTTTGGTGGCTAAGGCAATATGTACGTGCTATGACTCATCCACAACAACCGCAGACACAAAGTGCATCCGGTCCTTTCGGAGAGGAAGCGTGCACGTATAAAGTGGGCGACACTGCTCCTGTGAGCTTATTCAATAATTATAAATGGCGAGGTAGGGATCTGGCCTGTCTCACGTTTTTTGAATATTGCATGCTGGTGCGAATGAGAGATAAACAAAGAGCAACCACCACCGACTTTGATTTCGACTCTGTTCATCCGAGGTACACCACACACAAGCAGCGTCTCGCTCAAAAACCTGCTCACGTGGCTACTGTCACTTTCAAGGGACTACTAACTCAATTCCAGACAGCCGAAGATTCCATTTCTGGAGGACATCCCGCAACGGAAGCTATTCTGAATGATGTCGCTGAGATCCTATTGGGTCTGTTTGTTCCATGGCTCGATCTATCAGCCATCCTGGGCCAGTTTTCGACTCAAGAAAATATATACTCTACTGTGTGGGCCATTATGGAACCAACCCTCGCTCCGCATAATCGAGAATTCGCTGCGAACATTGAGCTTCTTCGCAAGTCCAAAGAAGACTGCCAAGCAGATGCCAAGTTACGTACATCGACTCGTCTGGACGACGATTTTTTTGACCGGCATATCGCTGATCTCGAGCAAGGAAGTTTCGATTCTGAGAATGATGACCATGGTGAGGACTTCCAGGCTCAGAGTGAGGACTTTACAGCGGAGACTCTGATCGCCCCCTACCACACCGTCAGACAAGCCTGGGGCCAAGAATTGACTATCACAGCACACCGAATCCCTGCATTACTTCAAGAGGCACACAAGACCATCATGTTCATCGACGAAATGAGCATGTTGGACCTGACCATGCTCAGTGTCGTTAACAACCATTGCATGATTGCTCGATCTCTGGACAGGTCCTCCCCTGACCTTTTTGGGGGACTTCCCGTGGTTATTCTCATGGGAGACTTCTTCCAATTCCCGCCGGTGCGAGGCCCTGCTCTGTGGAAGGAACCAAGAGACGGGAACGATGAAGATGTGAACGGCCAAATGATCTGGCATCGGTTCAAACAAGTCATCATATTGGATGAGCAGATGAGGCAGTCAGACGACCCTTCATTCTATGATCTTCTCACGCGAGCGCGGCGAGCAACTCTGACACAACGCGATGTAGATCGGCTAAATACTAAAGTCATAGGTTCACTTCTAGAACCTCGGATGGAATCTGCCACCGCTATAGCCAAGCTCAACTCCGTTCGACATCAGATAAATCGTATCCAAATAGAGCATTTCGCAATAACCAGATCGCAAACTATTTGCATCTTTCCCGCTGAGCATAGCCGTATCAAAACCACAAACCCAACCAAAACGCGGCTGCGGGCTGAAGACCTGCTCCAGCAACCCGACCAAGGGACAAAGGTCCCATTCCCTGGTCTCTTTCTCTATACCCGAGACATGCCAGCCCTGATCCTGACCAATATTTGTTCACGTATTGGCCAAGTCAAAGGAGCGATCGGAACGATAGTGGGTGTAGTTCTAGACCCGAAAGGCAAGTCAAGTCGTCTTTCTCCCGAAAATATTCAGCACTGATCTAATTTCCCAATCAGCCCAATTATTTGAAATCGACAGCCGATACATGTTTTGCACTAAACCACCCGCATGTATTTTGTTAAGATTGAACCGACGGCAATCCGCGGAATTCGACAACCTTGAGCTTTCTACAATGCCTGTTTTCCCCTTAGAGCGATCCATCCCCATGAAAGGCTTCTCTGTACGAAGGAAACAGATCCCGATATGCCCAGCTTTCTGCCTAACCGACTATAAAGTCCAAGGCTCAACCCTCACTGAAGCCGTCCTTGACCTCAAGAACGATCCCACCAGACGGGGCTGGGATGCTCACAGAAAATATTGCTCTATCTATGTCCAACTGTCTAGACTTTGATCATTCAACGGACTTCATCTTCTCCAAAAGATTTCTATGGAAGATATTGAATTTGCACCTGACGCAAGACTACTGACTGAGATGAAACGACTCGAGGAGCTTCAAGAAGAAACTATCGCTACCTGGAATAAGACCAACTTCCAGACTTGTTGAAATATGTTGCTGGAAGTATCAGACGTATACACAGACAGACTCTAATATTAAAAGCACTTACCAGTTTTACCTACTTCACTGCTCTTTCGGAACGCAGACCTTCCTATGTAACTTCCAGTCCGCCTTCTGATGATCTCTTCCACAGTATGCCACCACCTTGCAGCGACGATCGAATTCCTTTATTAGAAAATGTTATTTTAGGAGGCCTAGTAAACTGAGTTCCACAGTGTTGAAAATTGGAGATACGGAATACGATGAATGATGCTAGGAAGCCAGTACGCATGTCAAGGCCAACGAGGTGGTTTAGGTCTGATCTCTCTCTCATGAGAGAGAGAT
>ERZ1673737.2024-NODE-2024-length-17766-cov-6.895206_pt1 | contig 17766 bp, 16 predicted proteins | sample MGYA00580211_ERZ1673737 | MGnify/ENA primary metagenome ERZ1673737 (study PRJEB41218, sample SAMN15661789) | gut metagenome | host: Homo sapiens | place: Canada: London | collected 2015-08-20/2019-03-30 | study: EMG produced TPA metagenomics assembly of... | reverse complement strand
TTGCCCCTGGATCATTACCAATGCCTGTCCCGTTCTCATTGCACCAAGCTGGGAATACGGCATATCCTTCTAATTCTGCAAATACATCTTCTAACTGACCGTAACTGCCGTCCAGCGTGAATTCAATGAAATCATCCAATTCAAAAAAATCCATAACCCCACACTGACAATAAGCTTGCACTACAAATTTTGTAAATATGTGCTGTCTGTCCGCATCTTCCACATTTAAAACAAAATGTGGCGGTTTCTGTCTGGTAGCTTTATAAATATCTGCCTTTTCACATACTCTTTTTACGGCTTCTACACCGGCAGAAAAACCAATCATTCTATCTGTCTTCCACTGATTTTTCTCCATATCATTCCCTCCTCCAGTATCATGTACTCTCACAATTCGTAAAGCGGACATTCGCAATCCGCTTTCGCTGATTCTGAGAGTACATATCATTTTTACAGCTTTGGATCACCGATGTAAATTGCATCGGCCATTCCGTATCTGATTGCTTTCTGAGCAGACATGTAACAATCTCGTTCCATATCTCTTTCCAGCTTTCCGATTCTCTGATCACACTGTTTTGCCAGAATTCCTGCGATTTTTTCTTTTACGTAACACAGGTACTCTGATTGAATTCTAATGTCTGTACACTGGCCGCCAATATTAGTATTCACAGGCTGATGAATCATTACAAACGCATTATTTGTAATATAGCGCTTACCTTTCGCTCCAACGGCGAGTAAAACTGCCGCCATGCTTGCAACCATGCCGGTTCCTATTGTGCTGATATCACAAGCTGAATTCTCCATAGCATCTACGATTGCAAGCCCGGCGCTGACGGAACCACCGGGACTGTTGATCATCAATGTGATATCGTCTTCTGATTTACTTTCTAAATAACGGATCTGTGCGGTCAGAATCTGCGCCATAAAATCATTGATTTCGCCGTTTATATGTAATACTCTGTCTTTCTCTCTTTCATAGTCGAGTATTGAGATAATCTGATTCTGTCCGTTAAAATCAGTCAAAATGTACGGCATCCATAAGTCACTCATAAGAAAAACCTCCTCCTAAAAACTTCTTCACTGTGTATTCCATGTCTGTCATCCTCTATTTTAGTTCTATTTCTTATATGTACGGATTCTTGCTGCTTTTTAATCTTTCAAGCTCTTTTTTTGTTTGTTTTGGGTTCATATAATAAGTTTTCACCGCGGCATAACAAAAACCGATAAAAGACAGGAACGCCATTCCAGGGCGTCCCATACCTCCTCCAAGCACAAAAATCCCAATGAGATACACAAAGCATATTGCCAGAAACAGACAGCATATCTTTCGTTTCTTCTGCAATTTTTCAATGCGTGCGGCATGAACTTTATAGCCGTACCGACGGATCTGCCCTGTCATTCCATTCAGTCTCATTAATTTATCCCAGGAATCCGCCATAACAGACATTTTATCAGCTGATAAATCATCCGCTCCCAAATGAAAATCTTCACTTGCAGCCTGCTGGATCGTCTGATAAATTCTTGGTTCTGCGACATACTGACTTTTGAGAGCATTTAGCATTGAAAGCGCTGTATCATAATTGCCGACTCTCATGTTTTGAGCTGCCTCGTAAAAGCGATGATCGTATGCCTGACGACGCTGCTGTTCCTGCTCATTATCTATGGCATAGTCGCACATGTTACATACAATTTTCATATGTCGCGGATTGTAATGGAAACTTGTGCAGCCACACTGTGGGCATCGTTTTTCTGCCATATACAAACGCTCCTTTCACTTATTGTAAAATGTCATCAAACATTCCTCTCAGTTGAGGAAGAAGCTGCTGTAACATCGCCATCCGCATAATATCTGATGACACACCGTTGTTTCCGTATGTATTTGCTCCATCAGCACCGGTTCCTGTATTTCCAGGGCCGCGTGATGGAATACCTGTAAGTAATTCGGTAAGTGTTCTCTTATTTAAATCATTTCCCCAGATTTTCTTTAAATGATCTGACTCAAGATCGATTTGCACTCTTCCACCGGCAAGTTTCTCTTCCAGTTCATAAAGACGTCTGATTTCTTCCTCCGGCACATTGATCTGACTTACATGAAATCTCTCCAGATTTATCCCAAACGCAGTGAAGGACTGTCGTACTCTGTTCAACACATCGTTGCTGATTTTGGTAAGATTACTGTTAAACTCTGTCACACTCAATGTGCTGAGTGTCTTTGATAACGCCTCACGTAACGGCAGCATTACAAGCTGATGCAGACATGGTACAATATCATCTTCGGTAAACGCTTCGTTATATGCTCCGACAAGTTTCTGCAAAAATTTTAAACTGTTGGAGATAGATATTGATAAATCTGTGGCAGCATATGCTTTCATCGTAATGTGAAAGCGTTTTTCGCTAAAAGGCAGTTCTCCACTTCCGAGTTTCATAAAGTGGCTTTTATGTGTTGAAATAAAAAACACGCTCAGTGAAGTACCTGTGTCACCACGGCTCATTATATTCTTAAGGCGCACAAAGAACGGATCAATACCCGTAGCCAACTCATGTCTGCCCGGAGGATACGGTGGTGAGAGTATTCCATTGTATGACAAATAACCGGTTGTACCTGCCGGAACAAGCAAGATGGATCCATCTACAATTGCAATACGTTCATCACAAATATCAGGCAGGATTCGAATCAAACTACTGCCACCGGGATCACGCAGCACTCTACGATACATAACTAAACACACCTCCTACTTTTGCGGACATTCGCCAGTCATTCCAGCACTCTTCTTCGCACTTTGGAATCCCTGTATTCTGAAAATCAAAATGGTCTTTCGCAATCTGTCTGTCAGAGAGATTAAAATATCTGTAACGCAATGACGTTGTCCGGCTTTCCCAGGTAATGTCGGCATGGACCGGATCACCATTCATCCAAAGAACCACCCAGCTGTGCCCTCTGTCCCGCTTTGATCTTCCGTTTACACAAATCGCCGGAATACCTGCGTAGCGTAAGCAGAGTATGAGGAGTGCGCTCTGGCCTTCACAACATCCTTCGCCGTAAAGTATCGGACCTACCACATTATGGTTTCTGTAGTCTCTCTCTTTGTTACCGCGTACTGTGTGTACAATACGCTTATAAATAAGTTTTTCTTTCTTGTATGCTGACATTTTATCGGTTCCACGTGCATATTCCTTTATTTTTTGCTCCAGCACCCACTGAATCCGAGCTATGGTTTCTGGCGGATATAAGATTATATATTCCAGTTTGGCTTCTGATCCACGGACCCTATAACAAATTTTGTTTCCCAGGAAAAAAAACTCCGGATGATCTTTCTTCAACGCCCGATACGCAGAAAAGCTGTCTTCTACAGCTTTATCTGCATCGCCTGCATGAAATTTTGTCACACCGGAATAATCTTTTCTAAGAAATTGTGCATACATCTTGTCATATATAACCTGCGCTTCTCTACTTAAACCAGCGCGATAGTAGAATGCTCCACATTTTTCTGGTGCTATACACTTCATGAAGTTTCTCCTCTTCTGCTGTTACATGCTTTTCAGGCGTTATCTTCTTTTGAATGTCGGCATCGTAGGTACGTTTTTTTTCATAGACAATTACTTCGGCCGGCGCAAACGTTCTGCCAATGGCAGCACGCATTTCTCTGCGGACAGGGTCGCATACAAAGGTACAAAGCGGTGTGTCTTTCGCGTGTGCTTCTCCCGTTGCCCGATCCGGTGCCGAGAAGAATACGCCCAGTCCAGGATGTGTGTGACCCTCGAGAACGTATTCTGAATGACCATACTTCAAATACGGGTCAACCATATAATTCCGATCATTTCTGTTATACTTCGCTTCATTTTTTACATATTCATCACGATAATAGACAAGAAAATCCAAACCCGGGTTGGATGTACCATCCCTGGAGAGATATGAGGAACTAATCGGTGTACGATTCATTGTGTGTACCTGAATGAAATGGCTTACAACCGTAGTTACATATCCCTCTTCTGTAAGAAATATGTGTCCATATCCGCAAAACTGTTGTTCAAACTCGTTGATCGGTGAAATCCGGCCATAGGTGATCATCACGCGGAGTTCCTCCCATGCCTCCGGGAGAATAATTACATGGTTATGGCTTTCTTCCTGTTTTCCATGTCTTTCTGCTACAAACACCTTGCCGCATTTTGCCTCAGCAATCGCACATATTTCTTCCAGAGACATGACCGGATATACCTTTTCTTCTTTTTCTCTCTTGAGCTGTTTTGGAAGTGCCGGTGGTGGCACTTTCTTCTTTTCATCTTTCTTTTCGGAAATCTGATTCATCCTCATTACCCCCCTATGATTTTTTTCTCTGGACCGGAAGTGCCACTTCATCGGATCGGTATAACAGATGTGGCGGCATAGTCGGAAATGTACCTGCCTGAACACCTCGTTTATGCCAGTCAATAAGTGCTGCATTTGCCGGACTCTTATAATTTGTCACAGACGGATTGTGGATCATGTCATTTACTACCTTATCTACTACTGTAATAAGGTTACTCTTGAGGGGAATATATGTATCGATGCACGCTCCTCCGTTTGTGAATACATTTGGACTTGCGAGATAACGATCAGAAAGATAAAAAGCTTTGATTCGTTTCAACGGATAGCCTTTGTATACAATAATATGAACGGACATCTGATTGCATGGCTTTGGACTTATATCTGCGGAATTGCACAGATAGTGGCTCTTCGCATGCACCGTTACTTCCAGATGCATCCACTCGCCGTCTCCTGCCTTCTTTCTCTGAATTTCTACATACTTTGGATTATAGGTTCTGAGCAGGCTCTTATAGTCATTAATGCAGGCATTCATGGAATCCTGTTCGGAAATAATGACTGGTTTCTCTGCTCCATTCACTTTACATGTTAACTTATACTTTTTCATATGTGTAACGCTCTCTTTCTTCTTTGAATGTATAACAATTCATTTGTGTTTTCTGCAAATGATTATAATTTATGAATTGTATGCATCTGCTCGTGATCCCGTTCAAAACAAAAGGTCCTTTTTGTAATATTCTGATCCAGAATGTCAATGCCTCCGGAACGCTGATATACCTCCAAATGTGCACCTAACGGGAATCCCAGCTGATATAAAGTCTTCTTCTGAATCTCAACATCTGTGTGCTCAGAAAAAGCCTGGACTGTTTCTGCCGGAGCATTGATATGATCGGATCTGTTTTCTGTTTTACATGTTTCACAGATCAGATCTTCTGCAAAAAGAGAGCCGTTGTGCTTGTGAATCTTCAATTTCTTCCCACAACAGCTACATCCTGCTGTAATTACAAACTCCGCATACATCTCTCTGCGAAAATGCAGTTCATGGACAGATAATTCAAAGTCAGAACTGCCTGTTTTTTCCGCAATCTGCGCTAATGCCTCCTCCAGTGTGACCTCCAGCACGGTGCCATGCAGCCATTCTATTTTTTCCGGTGGCTCTACTTCGCAGCCCGGACAGTTTTTCTTTTTCATCGGATAAGAAGAACTAATCTCAATATTTGGAAAGGAAGTATAATTCAGTCTGCAATTCATGACACCGGGGATTCCAAGCACGAAACCACGGAACTGCTCGCTGGCTAAGTAAGCTGCCATAGAGCTTGCACGGTCCGTTGTGCGTACAATCTCCACAACTCCATCGCGGACTCTCGTCTGAACACCGATACAGCTTGTTCTGACACTGGAATCCGGAAGCCAGTGGTCCGCAATGAGACAATGAAGGCAGAAATCGCTGCCATCAATGATCGTGCTCTGTGCGTTCTCTCCCTTTGTGCCTGCCATGATCACAACCGGACGTCTTTCTTCCGGTAGCGAACGAATCAATTCGTTGCCCAGAATTTTTGCATCATAGTTATCCACAACGAAAAAGACTGCATCATAATCAGCAAATGCTTCCGGTCCGAGACTGCACAGATTTCCGTCAATGCCATTGGAGGTACAGCCTTCATCCAAAAGCGGCTGTACTCTCGCAGCAACACATTCTGCCTTATTGCGGCCTGCATCATCCGGACAGCGCACCAGACAGCTGTGCTTTGCTGCATTTTCTAAGGTAAAATGATCAAAATCAATCACATCCGGACTCACGCCCATTCTTGCAAGAAATTCCATTAAAAAGCTACCAACCGCACCGGCGCCCACGACTAATACTTTTTTGCCATGAAACAATGCGCGATGCTCGCTTAATTTCAGTTCGTTAAAAATCGCCTTCTTCATAGTACCCTCCTATTTTTCTAAAACAAGGAACCATTTTTCCTGAATTTGTGGCCATTTGGACAGGTATAGAACTGTCCCTGTTCATGCCAGAAAATAACCTGAGACTCTCCCGGGAAGTTTTTTGCCCGGCAGATCGGGCAGCATGGGAACCGGCTTGGCCTTAACCCTCCCGAGCCATTTCTTACAATTCGGCCTGCCGGTTGGTTCTTTTTATAATTCTGTCTCGGAACAGGCGGCGGAGCCTGCCGTCCCACTCTCTGCCCTCTCTGACCGGTTGCCACTGATGAGGGATGTTCTTGCACAGATAAGGTACGATTTCTCTGAACAGAATTTGCTGCAACAGGAGCAGAAGCGTCTCTGACCGGTATGGTTGTTCTTCTATGTCTTGCTTTTTTTCTTACCTTTTGTATGATGCCACCGATCACTGCAACGATGAAAACAACTATGAGATATAATACAAATGCTTCTGCAAGACACTTCAGTATCATCATCTGTCTTCGCCTCCCGTAAATTTGCTATGCTACACATCCATCATCATTCACAAAGAGGACATCTCCCTGCATTAATTCAAATTCGTCTACTGTCATATCGAGATCATTGGTCTCGCGACTGGTTCGTTTGTTTGTGAAAGAAAATTTTTCAGCATTTACATTGATATAAAGGTCATCTCCCATTGCCATCACAAGCTGTCCCAGAGTATTGCCGTGTTTTACGCGAACATTTTCCACGCAGGCCTGGCTGCCGGATTTAGACTTCATTGTAATTGTAAAATCATAATCAGCACCTGATTCATATTTCATATTTGCCTCTGCCGCATTTAATGCCTCGTCAATCGCACCATTCATTAATTCGTTTTCATACATAGCATTTTTCTCCTTTTCTTTTGCTTTGTTATTTTGTTTCAGGAATCTTTTGTTTTATGTCCCTTACACTTTATACATCGCACGCTTCAAAAATTTACCGCCATTTTTTGTAAACTTTTTTAAACTTATTTTTGTATATTTCCTGCCAAACAAAAAAAACGTCCAATGTGTCTGTGTACACATCGAACGTTTTTTCGTTTTCTTTTTATTTTTCCTGAGAACAAACATACTGATTTACAAAATCATACATGGCATCTATGGTCGCTTTCATTTCCTGTAAATAATTTACCGGTTCTGATAACTGATGACTGTTTTCGTCGATCGTTACATTATTCAGAATAAACGGGAAACCAATTGTATCAAATTCCACGCCATAGTCAATCGCAAAGAACAATGCCCGCACCTGCTGATACGTACAGTAAATCTGGCTGGTACAATTCACCAGCTTCGCATATTGCGGAATATCAAATGTCTCAAAGAAGAATTTAAAGCAGTCTGCACTGTTTGCCCTTCGTTCCGGAACCGTAGATGGCGCCGCAACTGTATAAAACTTTAATTCTTGTCTGTCTGCATTTTCAAATTCTCTGATATCGTAAGACAGATTCGGGTTTTCATTCTCCACATGCTGCTCCTTCACCTGTTTTAACGGAGCAAACGCATGTTTCATTCCCTCTATGATCGCATCGTATTCCGTAACTGCATCCGGTGCATAAGTATCAATATACCCGTTTCTCTCACTTTCAGAGATCGGACGCATGCCAGCTAACGCAACAACTGATACCGGCTTTCTGATGCGCTCTGTCTCGTTTTTTGCGATCTCACAACGGCGCAGATTGGACATTCTCGCTCCACCCAGTGGCAGATAATAATCCGGGCATGCAAATACGGACGTATCCGTTCCGATCAGCCCCAGCCGTTCTGCTGTCCGATAGATAAATTCTTTCTGCGCCTCCACCTGTTCATTGTTTTTCAACAGCCAGCGCGCTGCTTCTCCCTCTTTGGTCAATGCGCTTTTCTGCCGTTTGCGGTAATCCCAGATATCCACAAATTCTTCTTTCAACCATTTAATCTTATCTGTGGCAGGGGCAGACGCATCCATCGTTCCGCCAAATCGTTGCACCAGTTCCACAAAATACGGATCTGATATCCACTTATCAAATTCTTTCACCACACACGCAATCCGCTCCTCTCTCGGGAGCCGGGCATCCGGACATATGATTCTGCTATTTTTCATTTGTAAAAACCTCTTTCCTGTTATTTATTTCTGATCTGTTCCATTTTACATCAACATATTTCAGAAGTGCCGCATATTTTTTCAAAAACACTTCATCCACCATATTTTCCTGCCACATTTTTTCCAGCAGTTTTTTCACATTATTCAGACTGTTCTGCAGTTCGCCTTCGTTTCTTATATCCATATGAATACTATACGATACCGCTCTGTTCATACGTTCCAAAGCATCCGGCAGCGCAGTACGCAATTCGTCTTCCGGTAAATATTCCAGAAGCTGGCACAGCGTTCCGATGCAGCGGTTTTCTTCAACCATTCTATCAAAATGATAGTCCGGTGCATATGCTTTTTCATAATATTCCACCGACCGGCAATGATACTGATATGACTTTTGCAGTAGCAGCTCACGCTGTTCCATATGTTCTCTCGACAGGTAAAATAATGCCGTAGCCATTCCTTTATAGGACGCCGCCACCATTTTTTTATAATCTTGTTCCGGCTCCTCTTCCAGCATTTCTTTCCGAAATGCCACATTATCACAATGTATCTGAAATGCCTTCTGGTAATCCTTTTTCACAATATTCAACGCCGCAAGATCTCCCTGATTTGCCGTGAAAAGCCGTTTTTTCTTTTTGTTATCCGCCTGAATCATCTGAAGGATTTCAGATGCTTTCAGCAACGCCTTTTCCGCGTATTCCATGGAATCCTTTTTCCCGTAAACATGCAAAACCGCATATCCCATCAGATTATAGGCCAGTGCCAGACTGTATAATTGTTCCTCATCCAGTCTCTTTTCCTCCACCTGCTCCAGTATCTGATATGCCTTTATTCCATATTGATAAGTAAGTTCTTTATTTCCCAAAATATCATAATTCGACGATAATTTTGCAAAAATACCTGCTGTGTCCAGATTCTCAATCTGCATTTTATCCAGTATCTCACAGGCTGCCACCCCCATTTTCATCACACCGGTCATCTCTGGCATATAGCTTTTGAAATATAGTCGGACATTTAACGCATCCACATACGGTTTGATGTACTCATACTGAAACGGAATGCCCTTTCGCGCGATCATCTCCCGGACAACCGGATGCAGGCTGACTTTCCGATGTTTCAAAAACACCCAGAATGCGTCTTTCAATATATGAAACATACTCTGCATTTCTGCCTGCTCTTCTGCCGAAAATGCCATTTCAAAATAATCCGTGTAACGGATACCTTCCGACGGAAGTAAGGACAGCGTATATAAAATCCTGCATTTCGCCTTGTTCCCAGCAAAATCGGACAGATTAAATAATGCGGAAAAATGCTCAAAAATCGTTTTTTCTTCATAATCTCTGCCATAGATCGGATCTGTGATCTCATTGATCCGCAGCGACTGTAATGACCAGATCAGCTCATCAATAGTTCTTGTCTGCATAAGCCCTGCTGCCAGACGAACCAGATAGGTATTTGACAACAGATAATTTTCAATGAGATCCGCCGCCTTTTCCTGACTCTCTTCTTCCTCGGTCAGATTAAAAAACAAGTTCAGTAATACCTCTGACGAAAAATGCCTGAGTTTTGTCTGATACAATCCATAGCAATTTACCATATTGACTTTTGACGTAATTAAAATATGGCATCCCGTATCACAGAGGATTCTGTAAACTCCGGATTCTTCTGATAGTTCCTCTCTGAACCGGTCCTCATTGTCGTAATTATCAATGATCAGAAGCGTTGGTTTTTCCATGTGTTTCAACAAGTTTATCTTTTGTTCAAAACTCTCTTTTTCTCCACTTTCCCCTACACATTTTAAAAGGGTAATGGTCTCCTTCAACCCCTGCTGTGAATAACTTGTAAAAATAACATTGGAAAAATTCAGATCACTGCGCCGGCAATCTTTTTGCGTACATTTTTCTGCAAAGCATCTGGCCAGATCTGTCTTGCCAAGCCCACGCTCTCCAGAAATCACATGTACTTTACTGTGGCGAAATGCATTGGCATACAGATCCTCCAGCCATGCTTCCGGCTCGATATATTGCTCGGGTCTGTGAAAAATGTCCTCCGGATGTAACGTTTCAAGTGAAAAATCACTCTTCCATTCAAAATCGATTTCCGGATTAAACTGATAACCATCCACATCCGGATCTTTTCTTTTTGTTATCTTTTTATCTCCTAATCCGCATATTTTGCCAAGTTCATTGATCCTGGTTCGAATCGCATGGGCATTTCCCTGTGTCCAGTCACGGTGACCATCCGAACGTTCCGTATAATCAGCAAAATAAGCAATCCCGGGATACGCATCCAACAGCCATTTCAAAACCATGAGATGTGTTTTTGATAATTTGGATTTTTCCTGCTTGCCGTTTACACGTATTTCTCTCGTTTTAAAATTAACTACTGTTTTGTTATCTAACACAAGTATTTCTTTCATATTTCTCCTCCGGCAAAAGCGTTTTCTGCAAATTTTCCCCGTGTAAATTTTGTACGTATTTCGTGCACTTTTTGTGCGTTTTTCTGTCCGCGGCTCTGTGCGGTCACCGACGTATTATCTTCCTATCAAATAAACAGGAGGATACTATTTATGAAATATACAATCTCAGATTCCAGCAACACAATCCATGAAATTGAAAAAGAGTACAAAGCATTTCTCACAAAACTCAGCATTCATTCTGTTACGGCCACTGACATCAAAGGTTCCGCTAAACTCACCGCAAGATTTGCTGAAGAATCCTTCCGCTTTATTGAAAAAGTCGTATTGTGCAGCAGAACAAACAGCAGTGCCCTGCGTTTGCTTCAGACCGTCGGCTATGAAAAAGATATGGTTTGCAGTGATCTCACGATACACCTGCTGATGAAGAAACTGGATTGTCTGCCCCTGGATGCTCCGGATCATATGATCCCGCTGGTGGTGAACATCTGTCACCACAAGCTTATTGATATCGTCCGTAAAGAAGTAAAAATTCAGCCGGAATCCTTAAATGATCTGACCTATGCCCCCCTTGCTTCTGATGAAGATATCGAACTTGCCCTTATCAGAAAGGACTCTGTGACAGAGTTTCGCTTAGATGCGTTGAAAATCTTATCCTTTACCAAAGACTGTTCGCGCTTTGAATTACTGTCCTTCCTTGCAACGAAAGCAATGACAGACAGCAGTACAAAATGCACGAAACCGGGTGCCCTTGCGGAAATGATCAGCAAGGAAGGGCTCATGGCCGTATCCGAGCGGTACTTTCAGAATGCGGCTGATGAATTTAATATCCCTTTTAACTCTTATTTTGAGCAGTTTAAATCAGATGTGCTCCCTGACTATAATAAGGATATTCCGACCTTAAGCAAACTCATCAGTCATGCAACAAACAATTGTGTAAAGAAATTAAGCCGAAAGGCAGCTCATATTGGCATTACTTATACTCGTTAATATCTTCGAATTTTTAGTAAAGCGGACATTCGCAATCCACTTTCGCTACTTGCTCATGAACATATGCGGGAAAAGCTCTTGTTGCCAGACATTCTCTGGCAGCAAGAGCTTTGCTTTTCTCAAATCATCCTGTTACAGATGCTTCTATTCTTTTTTTACGGCTGTACCATACTCAAAGGATCTACATATTCTCCATTTACTTTAAAGCGGAAATCCAGATGATTGCCAGTGGAACTTCCTGTGGTTCCGACATACGCGATAACCTGTCCCTGCTCCACATGATCGCCTTCTTCGACAGCCAGTGCGGAACAATGCAGATACATCGTCTCTACACCGTTTCCATGATCGATGGTGATATTATTTCCAAAGCTTGAACTGTAAGTTGCTTTTGTAACAACACCGGAAGCGCTTGCCATAATATTTGTTCCTCCCGGTGCCGGAATATCAACTCCATCATGAAATTCTTTTCCGTGGAACGGGCAGATACGCTCGCCGAATGTATCACTTAATCTGGTGTAGCCGTCCAGTGGCCATATATACGCTTCCTGGGAAACCTGTCCACCTTTTACCAGATACTGTTTTCCATCGATTTTTACATGACCGTTATAGGAAAAATCAATCTGACCGTTCCGTACATACCAGGTTCCGTTTTCATTGGATGCAAGTCCGGTATAGTCAAAATCTACTCTGCCCCCCTGCAGATACCACCAGCCATATTCGTTGGCAGCCAGTCCGTTAAAATCAAAGTTTACTTTTCCACTCTCAATACGGAACCAGCCATACTCATTCTGCTCCAGACCGAAATGGTCAAAATCTACCATTCCTTCATGAATATACCACCAGCCATACTCATTTGCAGCAAGACCTGTATAATCAAAATCTACTTTACCACCGTTTAATTTCCACCAGCCATACGGATTTGCTTCCACACTCATGCTGTCAAAATTGACATCACCCTGCTCGATCCGCCACCATCCATAGATGTTCTGATCGATTCCGTAATAATCTTTGGCTATCTCGCCATCCACATACATGTGCCATTCACCGGTTTTGTCATCCAGCTGAAATCCATTCCTTGTTTCTTCCTTTTTCTCAGACTTCGCAGACTTTGTCGTTTTTGCTGTTTTTGCTGTACCTGCATAAGCCGGTGACACCAGCATCCCTGCTGCTACAATACCAGCCAGCGCAGATGCCATTACTTTCTTTCCTGAAAAATTCATCTTTGCGGTAACCCCTCATTTTTAAATATCTTTTTTATTCACATTAATAAATATTATATAATTTCTTATGAATTTTTTCAAGATTTTTTAATAATTTTGTAAAGATTTACGCATCCTGTTCCGGATAACAGCACAGTTTTTTTAAACCACGACCCAGTGCCCCAAACAATGGTTTTCCAAGTTTTACCATCAGGTGCAGAATCAATGCTGCCACAAATATAATCAGGAACATGTTCCATTTTTCTATCTCATATCCCCAGAAGCTGATGATCACCGCTTCATGGATACAGTAGATTGGAAGGCTGAGCGTCCCAAGCCATATCAGCGGCTGCAAGCGGATCCTTGCTGTCAGTGATTTTCCGGACAACATCAGACTCAGCAGAAGGATAAAGCAGCCAATGAGCAGGCCATCCTGGGAAAATCCACTTGTGCATGCAAAACACAGCACAAATGCCAGCAGAGACAATTCTGCCAGTGTGAGTAATGCTGTTCCAACCGGTTTATAACGGTACCGTCTGATCCGTTCAGACAGAACGTAGATGAGTCCGCCTGCCAGCATGCCGGCAAGTGCACGCAGATCTACTGCCAGAAAAGCTCCATGATCCGCATGCCAGCCATTTACGGTACCATCACAGATAATCAGGTATCCATATAGCAGCATCGGCAGAAAACTGATAAGCCACGGACCGATCTTTTTTCCCAGGTACAGATACAGATACATCATTATCGGCATAGCCACAAACATCGCACAGATATACCACAGGGCACCACCCATGATATAAGAAGTCTGTACCGTGTCGGAAATAGGAACATCCGCCGGCATCATACCTGTTCCTGCCAGATAGAACAGATTTACCGGCAGATACAGGATCCATTTCACAAGTTCCATGCCTGTAAACTGATATTTCCAGGCAGAGATTAAGCAGTCTGCCACAAATCCCACGGTCGTATACGGCAGTAAACGCTTGAATTTGTCGATCGTATACTGAATCGGATAGGTTGCCTTATTCTCAATCTTTCCTTCCATCCGCACCAGATGTTTGATGGCAAAATATCCGGACAGCATAAAGAAGAACTCCACAAAAATCCATCCGGTCGTAAATCTTCCGCCTGCATGATAGGAAAAAATGACATAACACGCTAGAAATCGGCACAACTCCACCATATTATTTTTCTTTTTCAAAACCTGTTTCTCCTCCGTCTCTTCTTTATTAACCCTTGTTATACTTCTGTCACTCTTACAGTATACACAGAAATCAGGTTGAAATAAACAGGAAAAGCACCGGTATTACATCCGATGCTTTTCATTTTCTTCACCTATATCCAATGATGTGACTGTCAGAAATAAATGTTGCAACTCATTGCTTAATAAATTCTGACTCTTGTTCCGTTTGGAATCGTATCATAGATCCATTTTGCTTCATTGATCGCAAGTCTGACACATCCGTGGGACAGTTTCATGCCGAGACGTCCGTCCTGGATACTGCTCATACTTCCATGATTATAAATAACAGAATGGAAGAGATAATCTCCGTAGAACTGTGTATAATACCAGCAGGTATATGTATCGGTACCGAAGGATTTTCCACGACCGGTTACTTTGAAGTCGCCGGTTACGGTTGGTGTGGAATTTTTACCCGGTGTACAGGACAAGTTCTTCACTGCTGTCCAACAGCCGTTCTGACCGTAAAATACAACAGTTCTGCAGGCGTTGGTATCTGTCACGATCAGCCAGTTTGTATCACTATTCGCAGAAGCTGCCCTGGAAGCAATGGCACCGGAAACGCCCACCGGTACTAATTTACCGCCGGAGATCGTGCAATTCAGTCCCATCCACTGCACGGTTCCGCTGTAACCAAACTGAAGCTGTCCTCCGCGGAAATACCAGGAACCACTCTCATTCGGTGCGATTCCATTAAAAGTAAAATCAATTTTTCCACCGCTAAATTTCCACCAGCCCGCGGCATTGCCCGCCATGCCGTTAAATCCGAAATCCACCTGACCGTTGGTAAATTTCCACCAGCCTGCTTCGTTGGACCCGATTCCATTATAGTTAAAATCTACCAGTCCTCCGGCTACATACCACCAGCCGGCTTCGTTTTGTACCATTCCGGTATAGTTGAAGTCTACCATGCCTCCGGTGATCTTCCACCAGCCGGCTTCGTTTTGTGCCAGTCCATTGTAGCCGAAATCGATGCAGCCATTCTGTAAGTACCACCAGCCGACTTCATTATTTGTAATGCCATGGAACCCGAAATCGACCATTCCGTTGGTTACTTTCCACCAGCCGGCTTCATTCGGTACCAGACCACTGTAAGAAAAGTTTATTTTTCCGCCCTGGACATACCACCAGCCATTTTCATTTTCAGCCAATCCGGTGTAATCGAAGTTGATTCTGCCGCCCTGGACACACCACCAGCCATTTTCATTCGGAATGAGACCGTTTGCCTCAAAGTTGACTTTTCCGCCTTCAATGCGCCACCAGCCGGCTTCATTTGCCTGAAATCCGACATAATCAAATGCAACTCCGCCACCACGGACATACCACCAGCCGTTTTCGTTATTAGCAAGTCCGAAATAGTCAAAGTTTACCCGTCCGTTTTCTACATACCACCAGCCGTATGCGTTCTCTGCCAGACCGGTATAAGATTCATCTACATCACCTTCGGTGAGATACCACCAGATACCATCAATCTCTTTCAAACCGGTAAAAGCTTCATCCTCTTTGCCATCATCTTTGCCCGTATCGTCTTTGCCGGTATCTCCTTTACCGTCATCCTTGCCGGTATCTTCTTTTCCCTCGCCCTGATCGGTTCCGTTCTCTGCATCATCTTTTCCGGTGTCTTTGATTTCTCCCTGAATATCATCTGATGTTCCGGTTCCGGCAGTGCCATTTTCTGTTGCGGCAGCCTGTACCGTTACGGTTCCGTTCTGTACCGAAGCTGCATCTGTCACTTCTGATGCCATGGCCGGAGAAGCCAGTAATCCTGCTGTCAGAACAGCTGTCATAAGTCCGACACTGAGTTTTTTTAATTTCATGTTTTGTTCCTCCATTTACTTACATGTACACGCAGACTTTTTCTTTCACAATTCCGTGTACCTTTGCATTCCAATATCCCATTTCATATGATCTCACACCTGATCAGGATGGAATCGCTTTCCTGATGACCGGAATCATCTGCAGGATTCTGACTGCCACAGCGGAGATCAGGAAGATTGCAATCGTTCCAAAGATCCGGTACTTGATGCTGGTGATTGGAAATATCTGATAGATTGCCACCATCTGTACTAAATAGAAGTGTACCAGATATATACCAAAAGTCAACGATGAAAATGGTGCGGTCAGTTTTGCAAGGCAGCCCAACGCTTTCTCATTTTTTATATTCTTAAAAAACAGAAATATTCCGGTAGAATACAGAATACACGGAACATTCCGATACTCCTTAAATGTTGTATCCACGGTTCCGTTCTTCAGGGACAGAATCTGTGTTCCCACAAGCATCAAGAGGAAACCTCCCAAGGCAGCGGCGTAGATAACGCAACGCCATTTTTTCGACAGCTCATAATTATCGATCCAGTATCCCAGCAGCGTGTAGATCAGATATCCGCCCACAGCCGGCATTTCAAATCCCTCATTAAATTCAATATGCATCAGGTTACATACAAGCGGTGCCAGTGCTTCCAGAACAAAATACACCAGGATCGCATAGCCAAAGATCCGCTTTCTGTACTTCTCCGGAATACAGGACAGGATCGGGATACACAGATATACGGAAAACAAAGCCGGGAAAAACCAGTAAATATCCACATATCTTGTATTCAGAATTCCATCCACCACTTCCCGGATGCCCTCCGGTCTTGCGTGATATACGATATAATACCAGATCGCAGAAATCACAGACCAGATCAGAAACGGAACGAGCGTTTTTCCAAATCTTTTTTTGAAAAATACCGCTGTGGTATAACGTTTTCTGTAATTCAGTAACGTTGCACCTGATATCATAAAGAAGATCGGCACTGCAAAATAGCAGATGCACTCTATAATATTTGCGGTGATCCAGTACCTGTCATAGCTGAACTGCCAGAAGCATCCGTTGACATACATCGCCACTACAGCCAGACAGGCAATGACACCCAGTATCTGTATATATATTTTCTTTTTCATACGATTATCCTATCATGCACAGCTTTGTGCTTTTTTTGTCTGTATGGACCGCCGGATTTTTTTCCAGGCAGTCAGCACCAGCATCACTGCCAGAAATACGATAATATCTGCCACACAGCGCCGCAGGGCCGTGTGGAACTGATGTCCTTCCACATGCCACACAGACTCCCAGTTGCCATCCAGAATGTGTACACACAGCAGATACAGAGAATTTCTGCCCAGGAACACGATTGGTTTTACCAGATGTTTTGCTTTGCAGAAAATAACACTGAGTTCGCTGATACACATCGTTCCTGCCACAGCTGTAATAAAACAGATCGGGAACAACGGGTACCGGCGGTTTGCCAGCTCCAGATAAATCCGTATTTCCCAGTCTGGCACGGTAATCATCAATGTCACGATCCAGATTACACCCCAGATCAGTGCCTTTTTCAATGGAGACTTCGTCAGATCCATCCGTTTCATCCGATACCCCCAGTAGAAAAACGGCATGATCGCCAGTGCGATATCAAGAGAAAACGGCAGCTGCATCAGCATCCCCCAGATCATTCCAATGGCACCTACGATCATGGATACCACCAGAATCTGGGAATCTTCCTTCATACTCAAATGGATATAGTCAAAAATCGCTCTTCCGATAAACAGCGCAAAGAAA
>ERZ1673737.2018-NODE-2018-length-17805-cov-4.525239_pt1 | contig 17805 bp, 15 predicted proteins | sample MGYA00580211_ERZ1673737 | MGnify/ENA primary metagenome ERZ1673737 (study PRJEB41218, sample SAMN15661789) | gut metagenome | host: Homo sapiens | place: Canada: London | collected 2015-08-20/2019-03-30 | study: EMG produced TPA metagenomics assembly of... | reverse complement strand
GCAACCTTTGTGGTCGCGCAATTCTTCCCCATCCTCAATGATGCTCTCGGAGGCCGCGGAAAGGTCTATTGGGTCTTTGCAGCTATGGCAGGGTTACTAGGTGGCTTCATCTATCGATATGTACCAGAGACCAAAGGCAAAGCCAATGCTGATGAAGTCTGGAATCGGACGGACCGACGACAAGACTAAAGTGATCGACCGTTTACCCGTCAACTTTGATTCCGGTTTCTCAACACGTCTCAACATAAATCCGTAAACAGTTCATACATGGCTCGCAGCAGGTTTGAAACTGTGACATCTTAAGGAAAACAGTACTCCGTCCGTAACACTACACTATGCACCTAAAACATTCCCAGTAGGCATCCATTTTGATCCAAGTTGCGGTGTGGGGAACAATTGACGTCGATACCGAGCTGATCCGCTCAATGGCATTGTGTCTTGTTCTCTCCTTTATATTTTGTTGAGATCTACAAAGAACTACTGTTTGCTCTTCTATTGGACTTTGGTGGATTGTACTGTACTGCCACAACAGCCTCTGCTGCCGATCGGCTGGAGATCTTAGATCAAGAATCGAGAGCTGGGAGACCTGGGGTCTAAGAACAAGCCACCTTGACTAGGGGACCCTGAGCCACAACACTTATTTCCCCCGCTACTCCTTTCTTTCTTTTCCCCTTCACCTTTGTCCTCTACACATCCATCATGGTCCGGTTGGGATTGCCCTCACGGTTGAGCTCGCATCTCTCCACGAGGAGCGCGTCGTCAACACCCGGCCAAAGCAGAAGCACCAGTCCGCTACGAACACCACCAGATTCAAAACCTCTACTGCTGAAGGTTTCTGTGATTCGGGTAAGTCATGCATTGTGTTATCTCTTCTCTACTGGACTCTGACAATAGCGCTCAATAGGGACAAAACCTCGCAGCCAAAGACCGAGGTGGCACGAGCGACCCAGTGAGCACCCCCTCAACACCCCCCAAACGCAACTTCGGCTATGATCGCTTACACGTACAGTACTTGGTGGTTACATTGGGAGACGCGAAACAGTCAACACCGACAATATTTAAGACCCTGAACCCCGAATGGAACGTCTCGTTCGAAATGCCCATCGTGGGTGTACCGCTGTTGGAATGTATTTGTTGGGATCATGATCGGTTCGGCAAGGATTACCTGGGCGAATTCGACATCGCACTAGAGGACATCTTCATTGATGGCCAATTGAATCCAGAGGTGGGAGGCACGCATTCGGATCATCGGAGTCTCAATGCTGATACTAGACACAGCCCAAATGGTATACCCTCAAATCGAAACGAAAGCCGGCCAAGAAGAAGGACAGCACTGTCTCGGGCGAAATCCTGTTGCAGTTCTCCCTCGTTGATTCCGCGAGCCCCGCTGCGCCGCCGTCAGACACATACCGCAAGTTCAAGCGACTCGTATTCTCGGCAGAGGACGATGACCAGATGCCCCCGGTTGATTTCGATGACCTCGATCGGGACGAAGAGACCTCCGATGAAGCCGATGACCTAACGCAACCAGAAGTGGTGGAAAAGCGTCGCCGGCGACTTCGCATGGCCCGCTTGAGGCGCAAGTCCCTGGCAGCTCGCGCATACCAGTTCTCTGGCTCAGGCAGTGGGGTGCAAGGCATTGTCTTCATGGAGATTGTCAAAGTGACCGATTTGCCCCCTGAACGGAATGGTACAGATTCCCGGCTCTCCTGATGTTGACAGATTGATTGATTGAGTTACTAGTGACGCGGACATCGTTCGATATGGATCCCTTCGTCGTGACCTCTCTTGGCAGAAAGACCCTGAGGACTCCTGTTATACGCCATAACTTGAATCCAGTTTACTATGAGAAAATGGTGTTCCAGGTCATGCGACACGAACAAAACTACACTATTAGCTTCACTGTGATGGATCGTGACAAATTCTCCGGCAATGACTTCGTCGCCTCGGCTGGTTTCCCACTCCAAAACCTCGTTCAGTCCGGCCCTATTGCAGACCCCGAGACGGGGCTGTACAAATTTATAGAGTTGGAGGAGGCGGTAGAAGAGCCGAGCCCGACCACCAAGTCATCGCGAGTCAGCCCTTCCGCCTCTTCCTCAAATCTTTCAAGAATGTCTAGGCCTATATTGAAGACTCGTAGCTCCGCTACCTCAGTCTCAAGCCAATCCATGCAGGACGTACCTGTGCCAACTCTCATCGCACCCTCCTCCCTCCCAGAAGAAGGAATTGCAGTGATGGATAGCGCCAGCACTTTGCAGGTGCCCTCCACAACGACTGCGTATGATAGCGATTCGGCCCCGCCCCCTGACAAGGACGGCTTCCGGTCTTACACCATTCCTCTCATCCTGAAGAACCGGGAGCGTTGGGAAGACAAGCATACACCAGAGTTGCATGTTAAGGCAAAGTTCTTACCATATAGTGCTCTGCGTCAGCAATTCTGGAGACTGATGCTCAAGCAATACGATGCAGATGAGAGTGGTCGCATTGACAAGGTTGAAATGACGACAATGCTTGATACTCTCGGTTCTACCCTGAAGGAATCGACCATCGACAGCTTCTTCGAGCGGTTCAGCGAAGACAATGCGGCCAATGAAACTGATGATCTCTCGTTCGACCAGGCAGTGGTTTGCCTCGAGGACACGCTTAAGACTCTGCAGAAGCGAAACTCAATGGCGATTCCTAAGCTACCCCCGCTCCCACCGCTGTCGAACTCTGGAAGTCAAGGAAGTGAGCCATCTAGCAGCGATGAGCACTTAGAAACCAGCACCAGTGCCCCTTCCAATGCCGACCCACGTAGAACAGCCATTCCAACCCTGTCTACCGAAGACCAGTCTAGTTCCAACGATGAGTACTCTCAGCCCGATGATCTCGCTGATGAACGGGGTGAGGAGCACGTTATTGAAATCCGCGAATGCCCTCTTTGCCACCAGCCGCGTCTTTCGAAGCGCTCTGATGCGGATATTATCACGCACATTGCTACATGCGCAAGTCGCGACTGGCGGCAGGTTGACAACCTTGTCATGGGTGGTTTCGTGACCTCCAGTCAGGCACAGCGCAAGTGGTACTCTAAGGTCATTACAAAGATCTCATATGGTGGATACAAACTCGGAGCGAACTCGGCCAATATCCTTGTCCAGGATCGTATCACCGGCCAGATCAACGAGGAGCGTATGAGTGTCTATGTGCGATTGGGAATTCGATTGCTCTACAAAGGTATCAAAAGTCGTGACATGGAAAAGAAGCGAATTCGCCGTGTCCTTCGCTCTTTGAGTGTCAAGCAGGGTCGGAAGTATGATGACCCAGCCTCTGCATCCCAGATCCTGGACTTTATCAACTTCCACCAGCTGGATATGTCCGAAGTACTGCTTCCATTGGAGGAATTCCGTAACTTCAACGAATTCTTCTACCGTGCCTTGAAGCCCGAGGCCCGACCATGCTCCGCTCCCGAGGAACCCAAGATCGTTGTATCTCCGGCGGACTGTCGCGCAGTCGTCTTTGACCGTATGAGCGATGCAACTAGTATCTGGGTGAAGGGTCGTGAGTTCTCCATCGAAAGGCTTCTGGGCAACGCCTACCCAGAGGACGCAGCTCGGTACCGTAACGGTGCCATGGGTGTGTTCCGTCTGGCGCCCCAGGACTATCACCGCTTCCACATCCCCGTCGATGGAATCATGGGCGAGCCTAAGACCATCGAGGGTGAGTATTACACTGTGAACCCAATGGCAATTCGCTCCGCACTGGACGTCTATGGCGAGAATGTCCGCATTCTCGTTCCCATTGATTCTGTCGCCCATGGTCGGGTTATGGTTGTCTGTGTTGGCGCCATGATGGTGGGCAGCACGATCATCACCCGGAAACCTGGCGAGAAGGTCTCACGCGCTGAAGAGCTGGGCTACTTCAAATTCGGCGGTAGCACCCTTCTCGTTCTCTTCGAAGAGGGCAAGGTCAATTTTGACAAGGACCTGGTGGAGAACTCCAAGGGTCCTCTGGAAACTCTGGTAAATGTCAAGTCTGTGTGTTTTTCTGCCAGCGAAGCTAACCCGAATAATTCAGATCCGAGTTGGCATGTCCGTCGGACATAGTCCCGATATCCCTCAATTCGAGCCCGACATGCCCAAGAAGGCCGAGAACATCACCGCCGAGGAAATGCAAGATGCCAAGCGTCGTATCGAGGGCAGCCTGGCACCCCCGAGCAATCCTTCCACCGTGATGAAGACACTCCAATGATCTGTCTTACTTTTTTCTGGGGACTCAACTCCCACCATCCGACACTCTTTCACTGAACATATTTTTCAACACTGGCGCTGGCGGGGTCATTTGTATCATTTCATTTTACACATCATAGCGTTCGTCTGCAGCATCTGCACATTGCGAGCATTGAAGACTAGGTGGTGCACTGTAGTAGTGAGAGGCAGTTTCATCTAAAGAGATATGCATAAAGCGATTTGTTGGTCCTTGTATACGTATTTTCTGATATTCAAAATATGAGTAAACACTTGTTGACTTCATCTGCTACGGGCTAGATATATATGTTCAAAACAGAGCTATCATCTCATCTTTTATCCCGATTATCATACTTATTCTCCTTTCCTATTTGTCGTTTTTTTCACATATTGAGTTTCGAAGTCTTTCTTATTCTATATCTATTTTCTTCTCGAGGTTCGCTGCCCAAGCATCAACAAATAGGCACTCAACGTCTAGCCTCGGATATCGAAGGTCAACAGTGTACCTATAAAAAACATTAGTAAGCGTGATAATAACTTTACGCTTATTCACAAGGTCTCAATTGATTAAAAGAATTATAAGAAGAGCAAGAAGGAGAATAGCAAAGTAGAAGATTGAAGTATAACGGTTGCAAATCCCGAAGGAGACTAGCGCGGTCCCCACGCGCCCGACCAAAACAACCGCGTGCGAGAATCCAACCCACCATTCACCACCCCCCGACCTATGCTGCGCTCCCCTTGCGTGTCTTTTCGCGGAACTGAATAACGACATCGCATAATCTGCTGCTCACTACCTGCGGTACTGCACCTTGACGCGACCCGCGCCTAACATTCCGCCCACCGCCAACCGATTGCCCCGAGCACCGACAAGCTTGACCGTGCCACCATCAATATACACGCCAGCTGAGAGTTAGGCGATTGCTCAAAACGATTCAATAGTTGTATCGCGAGTCAGTTGAGCTGCCCAGAGGAGTTAATTCAGGTTCGGCATTCTTCCGAACAGGGGAGTTGAGCTTGTTGATTCTCCAGGAAGCCTCTTCAACCAGGGGTATTCGGCTGGAGAAAAAGACAACACGAAGCAACTAGCCAACGCAGATACGGAGGGTACTCTCTTTTACCTCGACCTTTATCAGCAACCAAAAGAACCCCGCGTGCACCCCTCCTGACATGACAATCGCGGTCCTGGCGACTACTACGACTACCACAAAGCGTCGCGAACCGCTGGGGACGATTACAATGGCGGCCCCAAAGGCGCAATCGCAATCCGCGGGCGCGTACAAAGGCACAGTAGAACGGAGGACTACGCGATTAAGCGCAAGTAATCAAGGGCTCGAGGAGATGGCAAAGGACGGGAAGCGGAAACCTGGTGAGTAATCAGCTTTGAATGAGGCTTTGGCGCGATCGCGTAGGACAAATGTCTAATTCAACGACTACAGTGCAATACGAGGAGGATGATGGATTTCAATTCTCGCGGAAACCCTCCAAGAAGCCCCGGCCTTCAATTGAAGCGATTCCCGAACACCTCAATTCGGATATTGAGAATCCGCCTCTAAAGTCAACACCGAGACGAGGGCGGCCACCGAAGAAGCGGCCCGAAGACAAAACAGGTTCAAGCGGGATGCCAGCGAAGGGGGTATCCATGGAGCTCCCGAGTAGGAGACCAACGAGGGGGTCCGGGAAGACGAACACAGAATCAGAAGCTCAACCAGCAACTGCGACGCGCTCATCGCACAACCGCGATAGCCCAGAACACCAGCCAGAGGCCAAGAAACCGAGGAAAGGACGACCCCCCAAAGCGAAAGCGCCAGAGACGAACGGATACAATTCACCAGAACAACCGCCCGCGGGAACCAAGGTGGCACTACCTACGGCCGATACTCCGGTGATCCAGCGCAACAAGGAGCTGCGGGGTGGGAAGGGCGATAAAAAAGGACGACGAAGCAGCTTGAGCAGACGGGGGCGACGGGCCAGTGATTTAATTGACTCGGGTACATCAAATGGTAGGTTTCCTTGTCTGTCGAGGATTATCAAGGGATAACTACTGATTTCCTCTATCGTATAGCATTACCCCATCGAGAAGTCAGCGTGGCAGATTTCTATAAACACATTGCCGATGAAGGTCTTCCGGAGCCGCGAAGGATGCGCCAGCTTTTGATCTGGTGTGCGACTCGTGCGCTTGGCGACAAGCCTTCAGGGGCTTCAAATTCAGATGACCAAAGTGCGCGTTTAGCAGGTATGTGGATACGGTGGGCTTGCATTAAGAAGATGCTAACCGGTAATTTTACAGCGCGTGTGATACAAGAGGAGCTACTTCGGGAATTCTCGAGCAATTCAGAGCTTTCCAACTGGTTTTCTCGCGAAGAATTGAATCCCCCAGCTGTGATCGTGAAGAAACCGAACCCACGAAACGTGCAGAACACAGATAAGATCAAGGAATTGGAGGAGCACATCCAAAAGTAAGTTGAGCATTGATTTGAGCGCAGGACACGTTGGCTAACAGATCTCAGACTACAAAAAGAACGACAGTCCCTCAATGCAATCCTTCGTCAACCAGCGATTCCAGCTCTCAAATCCGAGTCGCAACCGGACGATCAGCAAAAGACGAAAGGATCCTCCCAGAAATCACTGGAAGAAGTCGATCCCTCTCTTCTAGACCCCTCTCAACAAGCCATATTGAGATCTCTCAACCCTCCGAACCAGCCATCAGAAGAGGAATCTTCTACCTCATCTTCTACCCGACCACCTATGACCCCATCTGCCGTCTCATCCCAACTATCACGCATTACAGCTGGCCTAGCACCAACGCTCGACGCCTTCGCGGCCGGTGTACATGATATTGAACTGTACCGCGCTTCTGCAGACACCGTCTCATCCCGAATACTCCGCATTTGCTCACAACGACTGGAAGAGCGCGACGCGCACAATACACAAAGCCGTCTCGCAATCGAAGGCGACGACAGAAACCAGCCAGCAGATGCGCCAAGGCCCCGAGAAGACCTGGGTCTTATCCTGGGAGCTCTCAGCCGTCTCGAGAGGCGATAGAACTGCCATTTGTCTACTGTTTACGGGAATTCATTCTCCCTGGTTATACCCTCAATAAGTTGTTTTCTGGCGATTCTCCGTTCGTCTCTTTTCTTCTTTTTCTCCCTTCTCCGATCTGGGAATTACTGCAAGGGTTCACTACGAACGAACTGATAGCGATGATTTTGATGAGCCCCAGTCCACACCGTGGGGCTGGGGAAAGGCGCATTTACGGGGTTGATTAGGATAGCATTTGCATCAATTCCACAAGCTCGGAGTTTGGGGGTCGTGATTCTGTGATCTATTTCATGAGGTGAACGGTGATTTTGGGCTGGGTAAATAGGTAGCCTAGTAGTGCCTAATGCATGCCATCACTTATTAGTGCAACAATATTTTTTGATATCCAAGAGATGAAGCTTAGAGCGATTAGAGTATGACTCGGAGATTAATCTAACAAATAGGTTTACGTCTATTGGCTGTGTTCTGCAGCCTGCCGAAGTCAAGCTAACACATGAGCCTCGGCTGTATGGTCCCTTGCAGAAACGTGAAGGCAATCTACAGAGTGGAAAGTCTTGAGAAACGACACTGTAAATTAACATAACAAAAGCTGATATAGCCTAGGTATCCCAAAGATCAAACATGACAGAGTGTACTCTCGTATATAGCGAACAATAACAAACAGAACGAGAGAATACAAAATATAGTCAACGTAAATGACAATGCTGCTCCATCAATTGATGCTGGTGCTTCAAGAGCCCGCTGATAAAAGCAAACTGAAATTCAAAGATGGCACCCAAAGACAAACCCCAAGATAAAACAATTTTGCTCTTCCTGCCTCCATATCCAAAAGACACCCGCAAATCAAGTCCAAAGCAAGTCCCAGGGAAAACGAAAGGTCAACATAGCACAAATACACGGGGGGAGGTCCTCGGTGATTTTGGTCGTGACTCGTAAGAATCGTAGCTTCTATATACGTCCAGACGGAGAGTCAGGGGGTGGTGTGGAGAGAGAGAGAGAGAGTTGATATAGACTTAGTCAATTGAACGGGAACAAAGAGGCAAAGAGGACTAAAAATCACAGTCCGTATGCAACGCGACATTCAATCCGCTGCTCAATGACGGAATAGATAAGAGTGAAGATCACTTAGATTATCAAGATGCAATGCAAGCCGCAAGCCGGGCATGACGCTAAGATATCAAATGCAAAGGGGATGCCAGGGGTGACTGGTCATGTATTGGCAGCTCAAAAACTGAAGAGTCCGCTTCGTTTCTTGCCTAATGGATAGACCACTAAAGCAGCCAGGAAGAGACCGACAGTAGTGCCAATAGCAACTTGCACCATACCATATCCGATATCGAAGACGACGCCATAGCTCTGGATCTTCGCCTGGTCAGATGAGAGGTTCTTTGCTGCGTCGACGAACCCCTGCGTTCCATTATTGACAACCGCGTAGGGAGACCGGGTCATCTCTTCTGCAGAGGTAATACCCGATATCAGCGAGCCACTAGCTGCAAGACCAGAGGGAACGAGGACGAATATCGCTGGCAACATTGCCGCAGCGGCAAGACCGTGTCGTAGACGACTGTAGAAATTCCCCATTACACCAATGACAAAGGCACCGAGGGCATTGGAGACCTGAGTATTGGAGTAAAAGCGCTTAGCGCTGAAGTAGTTGACCACGTAGCCTGCCAAAGAGATGACCATCATAATAGGGATTTGTCGCCACTTGGCACGGTTGACTATTGCCAAACACACAGTGAACACGATCACGAATGGGAACCGTTGAAGGTACTCATTGCGGATGGGACTGGCAGGGCATGTATATGCAGTTGAGGCTTGCGAGTCGAGTAGTCCGTACACAGCTGTGCCAATTGTAATTCCGAACCCGAGGAACAAGGAGTAGATAATGGCATAGACCATGCGGACTGATCCAGCGATGATACTGCGCGATTGGAGTTCGAGACTAGCACAAAGTACCGTGTATCCTGGTAAGATGAGGGCGATGGCTGACTGTGCTAGAGCCGAGAAGCAAAAGAGAGGCTCACCCTGGAACCTGATGCTTCCAAAGGCACGGGCGAGGAAAGAGGTCAGCACTGCAGCTGAGATCTCGAACACGTTGGAATATAAGCTCGATTTGGGCGACAGAATCAACTGCAGTATTCCAAGAAGACAGCCTAGCAGAAAAGCGACAGGGATATCGATTGGTCGGGCGTCGAAAGCGAACGGTCCAACTGATGCACTAGCACAACCGTGGGCGAAGATGAGGAAAAGGATGTGGAACTTGCTCGGCTTTTTCATCACCTCGTCCAGCCGTTGGATTGCCTCTTCAACCCCAATGATATCGTGAATGACCTCTTTGTAGATCTCGTGGACATCGGCCAGCTTGCCCAGGTCAATTCCTTGACTGGACCGGACAACCTTGACTTCAGTTGTGTGTGTAGAAGCATCATCGAAGGAAATGATCATACAACCAGGAATGTACAAGAATTGGCCATCGATCTGGATGACACGGGCTGTCATTCGCATGTACTCCTCCAACCGATGAGTTGGAGCTCCATACTTCATCAGAGCACGACAAAGACGAATCAGATATCGTTGCCGAGACAAGAGCTCAGCAATATGAACGGTGATGTGAATCTCGTCTTCGAGCTGAGATTTAGGCCGGGAACGACCACCTAAGGTCGGAATTGCAGCGCCGCTACTGCGAGACCGCGTAAGCATCGCAAAAGGCGAGCTAGATTGGTGGGAGGATCCGGTCACGGAAATGCTGGAGCGAGCAGAGGACTTCTCATACCACTTCTTGGGTGGCTTCCAGACAGAGTCTGGGGACAAGCCACGTCCACTGTACTCGGACATGCTCCCCTGTCGAGAGCGCGAGTGATCGTAGCGACCACGACGATGACCATGGTCATGATGAGAGTGGTCGTAGAGTTTGAGAAGTGATGAGAGAATGCCTCCGCGGTACTGGACGGGCCGGTCATAGGATTCGGAGTCTCTGTCTTCGCTTGGGGTATCCTGACCAGACAAAGACGGAGCACGAAGACGAGTCAGGAAGTCGAGGTCTCGAGGTGACATTTGTCGTAGAATATAATGTGCTTTAGAGGTGTGCGGTGTTGATCGCCCGTCTAGGAAGGCCGATTCATTGTCATGTATTAAATCGTGGAAGAATTGTTTCTCAGGAAAAGAGATTATAGGAAACTTATCCCCATCTTCAGCGAATGCCGCCTCAGTAGGAGTGGAGGAGATTGAAGACAAAGATCGACTTTGCTTCGGAGATTTTTGAGGACTGAGAAGGGATGCGAGCCGATGGGCCTTTTCATGTGCGAAGTAGATAGCCCCCTTGACATTCGTACGCTCATGGAGCTCCCCTACAGTCCCAGAGCTGGTCCTGGTGCTGATCGTCAGGCCAGTGACATCTACTGACGCGCAGGCGAGGCCATCGACCCCTAGGGGGACCAGTGAGGGGCTTGGGGAGCTCGTTTCTTGGATAGCTGGAATGTTGGCCGTGGGTAGTGGTCTTTGTGGCAGCTCACAACCCCTTTGGTAGAGTCGGGAGTCGATCGCTGTGGGTTCGCTCTCGGATTCGCAGGCGATTTTCAACTGAGTCTGAGTCGTGCATGGAATGCCTGCATTCCGATGCTTGTCCCGTGCGCCACTCAGGCTCTGCCGAGACAACTTGTCAGGACTATAACCGGGCAGCGAGGAACGCAAGCCTGATACTGGTTTAACGTCAGAGGTAGAACGGCGGGAGGAGATCGGAAGGTCAAAATAACCCCCCGCCATTTGGGTGTTTTTCTTATTTTCTTATAATAAAAGCTTCTTATCACTTGGTTACTCAGTGGACAGGCCTCTTCGGTGACCGAGCTTTTAGTGAGCAGCACGCGCTGTAGGGCTAACTGTAACCCAGCAACAGTCAGATATGTGAGCTAACTTGGGGAGCTTAGCCTGATAGCTTCAATTTCATAGAGAGGAAGAGCCGACCTTGTTGAATGCAGAGCATAGGAAATTCGCAATCACTAGAAAAAAAGCACAAGACTGAAAGAAACCCACACACCGTGAGGTTTCTTCGGAAGGGGGTCAAGATCGGCGGAAGACCTGCGAGGAATGAGAACTATGTCACGAGTACATAATGATAGATAACAGGATACCGTATCGGAAAATAAAGACGTCTGCAACCTCGGAGGAAGGGGTTTGTGTGTGGGAGGGGAGAGTAGACCGATATAAAAGAGACATAGATCATAGTCCGGGAGGGATTTCTCTATTTACGACCTTCTCCGCTTAGGAACTGTAAGAGAACAGTCTTTTCCGAGTTTGTTGGAAGCACACGGACCATATCAGGAAGAACTAGAGACACAAGGATGGATTGGTGGGATTTCGTCGCCATGATGATCCCGTGTAGCCACGAAGGGGCCACTTCCGTAGGCTCTCCTGCATTTTGCCACGGTAGGCCAGCTGGCAAGTTTGACGACCAGAGTAGAGGATGGGTCAAGGTATGTCAGGGCGCAGCCTACCGGAATGGTTTACAATAGATACGGAAGACCTCCCTTGGTGGGGACTTCACGGGAGATTGACGCGTTAGTTGAAATAGACCCAGTTTTTCTGACCCGAAAGGAGGTGATTTGCATCAGGGCCAAGGTTCTGGATCGTGGGATATCGACATGCATTACAAGATCCCGACCGTTGCCCGAACAGACAAGTTCCAAAGGGTAGAGAAGGGGGCCGAGCTCGTTGTTGAAGAGACTAGTTGGTTCCACAGGTCCATGAGGTATCACAAAGTAGCTAAAAGAGTCTCATGGCCGTCAAAGGGGTGTGCTGGTATCGGGGTATGGTTGAAAAAGGATCTTCAAGATCGGGAGGTAGAAGTAGATCAGTGGAGCAACCTTTTTTCTAGTGCAATTTGCCTTTCATGTTGACTCAGTGCTGCATGGTGTCTGACATGCTCTCTATGTTATCCCAAGCGTACTTGTAATGTAATTGCGAACTCGTCCAGCCCCTTGTGTGCCTTTGACATGGGAAATCACCCGACAGGCGAAACATCGTCATGCATGCAAGATGCCCGCAAGATACCTGCAAGATACCTCCTTATCACTCGACCAGTCGAGAACGATAGATCCCAATCTATTCCTTACCCACTTGCATAGTCCACGTAGCCCGATTCTCGGGATCGCTCTGGCCTCTCACTCGGGAATCCGAGAATACCTCTCCTTTCCGACCGGCATCTTAGCACCGTGAATGTCCATACCGTGCGTTAACACACGGAAGACCTCCGAAACCCGAGTTGGCGGCTAATACCAGAAGGTTGAAGATTTTGATCGGTCACGGCCCAGTATAGGTACTGCAGATGATGAAGTTGCACCAATATCTGGGGAAATTGTTTGCGCTGTTCACTCCAGCCGTTCTATGGCCAATTCCGTCCCGTACCAAGAAGAAAGTGCAACAAGCACACATGCACTCCTGGCTCAATGCAAGACCCTTCCCATGACGTCAAGATCGCCATGACCTTTCTCTGCTCGTCATTGTGTGACCCAAGGTTACTTATCTAGGAAGTAGTTATTACCATGTGAATGCTATTCAAGCCCTGTATTGGAGGAGTTTTAGAAAATTAAGCTTACCGTTGTGGCTGTCTCTGGCCATCCCAGTTAGGGGCAGCCAGGAAGGGGGTTCCTATGTGGCAATCACAAGGTAGTTAAATTGGCTGCCATGCAATGTGACTTATGAAACCGTTAGGACGGCCACAGATGAAACCAAGACGGGTTGTCCCTAGAGTCCTGTTAATGAGGGTATGCTTGGAACGATCTATCATGTGTTTCTCTTCCTGGGCCAGACATTTTATATCAAGCCGAGTGGCAATACACTTACGTCTACCCCAATCTTTTGTTACTTATCTGGAGTTGCCCGTACGGGAGGTACTGTACGTCAAATCTTAGATATAAATTGAAGCACTATCACATCGCTGTACTACCCACACAGTTTGTCTTTACCTTCTCCTTCATTGTTTCGGGTTTCTAGTCCTATCCTAGCGTTTCATTTGGTAATAGCTCAATCGTAGGTAGGAAACTCTTCTTTGCTCAAGAAAACAATATCGCCAAAGAGAAACGCCGCAAAAATTTAGAGAAAAGCGAATATGTTTTCAGAGCGTAGGCAAATAAGGATGCCATCCAAGATAAAGACAAGAGAATACGCCAAACCAAAAGGATATCCCACATGGACCTTGCAAACTCCCACGAGAGCGGGATTTTTTTTGTCCCATTTCCTGGTCCCATCATCCCTTGGGACTAAAAAGGATTTTGTCCTATACTCCCGTAAGTCCCGTGGGGCCTCCACGGGAGCAACGCTGCTTATGGTAGTAAATTTGCCTGTCAAATGTGCGAACTAGCTGCCAGACAAGAAGGATACATCTAGGGGAAGAAGAATGATCCTGTGCTTTGCAGTCATTTATCCCTGTGCCCGAAAACGAGTAACTATATTGTACACTGGTACGTTCGCACCGTACTGTACTGTACATACAAGACAGAACATTGCCAGAGAATTAGTACATTACTACTTTCATGCACCATGAGTTGTAGCATATTGTCGACAACAAAAAAGACCCTAATATACTTCAAACTTCTGTAACGGAATTCATGCTTCTTCTATTCTGAAATCCCTTTTGGTGTCTCATCATGATCTCACACCTCAAGCAACCATTGTCGAAACCAAAAGACGGCTGAGTTTTTCGCCCTTTCCATCCCCTTTCTTTCCGCCGGATTATTAGGATCCCCACGAGATGCAAAAGCATGTTCAAGACCTGGGAAGTACTGGTAGTCATATGCTACCCCTTGCTTCGGGATCGTTTGATTGCTGAATGCTTTCAGCTCATCTGTAAACATCGGGTCAAACTCGGGGGCCAGAATTTGCACTGGCACGGTAACTGCTTCTATTTCGCATTTCTCCAGGAGAGAAGGATGGGCAGTGGAGATGCAGTCGACTAGGCCACCGTTTCCTCCCAAACGAAATGCTGCCCATCCTCCATAGCAAAACCCAATTGCTCCTATCCGTCTGTGCTGAGAGCGGATTATCTTTGCGCATTCGATGACCTGGAGCTCTTGGATGTGTTTGGCGTTTCGCTCCAGGAACGCCGGGAGGTCCAGCTTATGCCAGACTCTGATCTTGCAGGATATCCAGTGGGTGAACCTCGCCACCAAAGCTGCTGAAATAATGAGTTATGTGTGCCTCGTCTGTGTTGGGGTAGGGAAGAAAGAGGAAGTTGATATTACAGATCAGGTATGTAAACTGTAGCTCCGACCTCCTCAGCGTAATGATCCGCCAGAAGCCGAGTGTTGGTAAAGGTCCAACCATAAAGATCGTGCAACAGTAGGATTGCTACTTCAGGGCTTGAACCCGTCATATAACAGTCTAGACCCGCAAGAGTAGTCTCTCGCCCCTTAGGCTTAGCATTCCATTGAAAGCCTCGCAAGCAGCAGTCGGGCATTTTGGTTACCGATGTAGAAGGGGTAGTATTGGCACAGGAGCATCAATAGTGTTAAAAACCACAAGTCCAAAACCGATGGGGAATTATTTAGTCTTTAATGTACGAAGTCCCCCACTTTAATCACTCAATGGAGTCATTTCGGAGATTGTATCTTACCGAAGGCCGAAGGATTATCAAGAAATGATTTTCAACACATATCCACGTTCTTGCATTGCTTGGGAAAGGATCGAGTGATCAGCAGAGTGTCTCTAAACGACACTAAGGGCTCAATGGCTCTTTCCACGGCCCATTGCAGAAGGGGCAAATCGCGGATATTCCTCAATACTTCCGCATCCACTCTGTCACAACTTTGCATCAATTCAAAGCCACGAGTTCACAACTAGCAATACATCGATACCAATCAACCTTCTGCTACCCTCTGAAGCGGAGCGTTTTTGGTATTGTGCTGCATGGCCGTGACCCCTCACACGGGACAATAATACACAATAATATGGTCGGAAGACCTAGGAGCCAAGGGTGTGAAAATTGTCGGAAAAGGAAAAGAAGGTAGAGGACTACCACTGGCCGGGCATTTGCGCCTTTCCCTTGTCGGTCATTTACTGATCTCAGAAATGACAATGCTAGTGTGGAAGAGAAGAGCCCAAGTGCATAGCCTGCGAGAAAGCTGGCTGGATCTGTCCGGGTTATCTCCGCCAATGGAAATTCGTCGACCAGACCGATGCCATGGCAAAGCTCTACTCTAAGGGATGGTATATTTTCGAGGAGAACTACCCCGATTGCTCGATGACTCCCTCAAATAGCCAAGAGACTGTGCTTTGGGACTTAAATTTGCACTTGGTGGGTGATAAGATCTCGTCCGTGTTGGTCTACTTGCTGGAAAATCCCCGGAGCCAGGCAATCTTTCCTCTCGCATCCCACGGCAACTTCTATTCAATCATCAATCATCCCCAGTCGGTTAGGTCAAAATGCGGCTTTGGACTCAGCTGTTTCGTGCTTGTGCAGCGGCTTCATACACTTTATGTCAGGACAGGCGAAAGCCACTGCCGCGATCATTGAAGAATATGTAAAATGTCTGCAAACGCAGCGCGGTGCTTGACAACCCGCGGTCACCACAGCATGCGGAGACATTGTGTGCGTCCATATCCTACAACTATGCGAGGTTAGTGCGATCCTTCCAATTTTGCTGAGTCTCAGTGGAACCTGGTTGTTTATGTTTGACCTTAATTTATCACAGCTTCTGTTGAATAAGGACTTTGCTATATGCCCAACTGCTCGTCATCGAGCAAGACAGAAGCTTATGGACGGAGCAATATCATTTGTGAAAAGATATTCGAGAGCGGCGGCTAAGCCAATTGAATATGAAGCCGAACGACTAAGAAATACTGGTCTGGGCATCAAATCACTTTGGTAGTTTTCTTTTGGCAATCAGGATATGATTTGTAAAATTTCATGATTGGAACCTGGAAGCAAACAGAAAACACGACTCTTGCATTATAGTCATATATATGGAATCTTGATATGATCTTGCCTGGAGCCAATGGCTAACCGTGGTTCCTCAGAGAAGCGAAACTTCATGGAGAATCAAGGAGAACGGGCCCACCTGGAAAGCAGAGGGCAATTAAAATCCCAATTTGTAGAAATAAATAGACTCGATGTTGTGCTGGGCGCCCCACATGCCTTATAGCCGCCTTCCAGTCCAACAAAGTAGCTTTCACCACGACATAGGCATCTTCAGGCGTGGTTGAAGAATCCGTGTTCACTTGCAACCTGACTGTCCTTCTGGAAGGCGGAGTTGTCTGAAGTTAGACTATGTGTGATGATACTTATTCAAGTTTTAGTCAACGAAAGCTGCTCTGTTTTATAATATGTGAACAGCAGAATAGCAGGAAAAGTTGCTCCAGCCAGATTTACTATCTACTACAAGAACTAGCCTCTCTAGTGTATAAAAATACCATGAGCCACAGTCTTCCCCAGTCCGCTGCAAAATTTGAAGGCAATTCCGAGGAGTTTCCGAATCGCGAGCTTACCGCCACAAGGTCTCCGTGGACTATTGGAAAAATTGACGGATCAGGCCTAGGTGCCTGTTCCTCCTTGTCAATTTCCGAAGACCGACAGCTAAGGAAGACACTGCGACCCCAGCTGTTAGAGCACCTGCTTTGACGGTATTGTGCTGTCCTCCTGATACGCAGAACTCATGCATTAGAGTTAGACCTGTATCTATATTACTGGTGACCCACACAGCCCCACAACAGTACAACTAGCTTACATATGCTACAGTACAAGACCGGCCGACTGACAAGCTCCACCGAGCTTAAATTAATTGGCCAATCAGAATATGGAGCGCAGAGCCAGTGTGCGGGATTTTCATGTCCTGTGATTGGGCCATTTGAGCCCCTGGCCCGAACTCTTTCCAGTAGCAAACCATGGAACGTTATTGACCGGAAAGCTAATGCAGCCTAACAGCCCCACCTGAGCTTAAATTGGTCGCTCAATCGTGCCAAGCAATGGCAATCCGAATGAAGAACGGTCAACTTCTGGCGTCTCCGTTATGTGTGACACGCAGGAGTATCCTTACGGATACAACTAGACATGCGGCCTTTCTCCCGAATGACTTGCCAGATGACGATCGAGGGAATTTCGACGTTTGAAACGGCTCTCGCAGCCTGAAAGACTGCATTCCAATTTGAGCTGCGGGATGCTAGTTGGTATGCCCTCGTGGCCCATGTGGAGGGATGATCCGGTATACCGTCATTGAGACTGGGAGAGCAAGCCATGGCAGGACTCAGTAACAGGCAAATCCCGGCCAGTGTGATGTAAATCTCCAAGTAGCCCTAGGCAGGAAGAATACCGAATTATGTGTGGCCGAGAAGGGACGCGACCCAAAAGAATTCGGCGCATGGTCACAGTGGCCAGCTGATGGCACCTGCAGAAGCATGTTGAATAGCTCTGAGTTAGGTGAGCATGCAAATCAACAGATCATGGGCCAGGATTTTTAATGACTCAAAGCTTGATCAGCTGAGCAACTCGTGTGTCAACAAGGGTGACCCTCGAATCAGCTCTAAAGAACGCTCAGGCCGGTGTTTTCGTCAA
>ERZ1673737.2015-NODE-2015-length-17828-cov-3.856693_pt1 | contig 17828 bp, 9 predicted proteins | sample MGYA00580211_ERZ1673737 | MGnify/ENA primary metagenome ERZ1673737 (study PRJEB41218, sample SAMN15661789) | gut metagenome | host: Homo sapiens | place: Canada: London | collected 2015-08-20/2019-03-30 | study: EMG produced TPA metagenomics assembly of... | reverse complement strand
AATCCACGGACGATCACGTTGTTATTCTTACAGTACCGGATCTATACGAACCTGCGTCTGGACACCGCCGCCCAGCGGGAAGTCTTATACGGACATGATGTGGTCAGCGATATCTTCCTTGAAAATTTAAAATCCGCGACTCCGTGGATCTTGAAATCCGTAAATATCAAGCTTCTGGCAGATCAGGTAGATCACGGAAAGCGGGATCACCTTCTCCATATATGTGCCCATTTTTCAAACCTTATCAAGGTCAGCGAGCAGGTCGGTGTCCGCCATGACGCGGGACGCGCACTCCTGCGTCTTGCCCATTTACTGACAACAGACCAGAGAAATGAGATCGCGGTGGAACTCTTAAAGGGACTGGAAGTGGGAGAGTACGAGTTCTCCAAATACATCCCGGAATACCTCGGCGAGTTTGCCTTATGGCTGCCGCCGGAACAGCTTGATGACATCATTGAACGCCTGCATATCCTGCTGGCGAACGGAAATGAACGGATCGTGTCCGTTGCCCTCGATACGTTAGGAGTCCTTTTGGAGTGCTATTCGCGGTATACCGTCCGTTTCCATGAGTCCGAGGAAGTATCGGAAGAACGCCGCATGAAGCTTCTCGGCCTGATCTTAAGCTGTCTTGCAAACTACCGGGAGCAGGTCCGCCAGGAGGCACTGCTTGTCATCGGACAGCATATTTTCGGTTCACAGATCCTTGCGGAGAGAGACAAGAGCAGGATGTTCTCCCTTTGCGCAAAGAAACTCCTATTCCTGTTAAATGAGAATAAGGGCGGCGAGCTGAGTCTCTACTACCGTGCTGCGACCCTGTCCCATATCGACCGTTTTATCGCCCACTACCAGTTGTTCGGCGGTCTGGTGGAGACCAGTACGCGGGAGAAGATCGCATTTTTCCCGGGAACCTTTGACCCGTTTACCTTATCCCACAAGGAGATCGCAAAGAAGATCCAGGAGCTCGGATTTACCGTATTTCTTGCCATTGATGAGTTTTCCTGGTCGAAGAAGACCCAGCCGCATCTGGTGCGCCGCCAGATCGTAAACATGTCCATCGCGGATGAGTTTTATGTTCATCTGTTCCCGGACAACACGCCGGTCAACATCGCGAACCCGGCGGATCTGCGGAGGCTGAAGGAGATGTTCCCGACGGAAGAACTCTATATCGTTGTGGGATCCGACGTGATCCACAACGCGAGCTCCTACAAGAAGGATCCGGAGGAGAATTCCATCCATTCCTTCAACCACATCGTCTTCCGGCGCCCTGGTGAGGCACATCCGACGGAGGTTTACGAGCAGATCACCGGAAAAGTCGTGCAGCTGGAGCTCCCGCAGGAGCTGGAGGATATCAGCTCCACGAAGATCCGTGAAAATATTGATAACCACCGCGATATTTCCAGCCTCATCGATCCGGTCGTTCAGGAATATATTTACCACAAGGGCATGTACCTGCGGGAACCGGAATTCAAGCCGATTCTGAGGGCGAAAGCCATCGCGTTCGAAAATGCGTCGGGAAGAGACAGAGGAATTCTTGACGAGCTTGGAAATACGGTCCTCTACGGACATCCGGATGCCCAGTCGATCCTGACAAGGATCCAGGTGGAAAACGACCGTCTGCTGCTTTTAAGAAATACCGTGGAAGGCGAGCGCCCGGCGGGCTTTGTGAGTTACCGGGAGATCGGAAATGACGAACTCTTTGGTGTCTTAAAGGACATGGAGTTAGCGAATCTGGTAAGGGGAAAGAGCAGCCGGGAGATCCTTCTTATCACGGGAATTTACGCGAGGGAGGAGAACGCAGGAGACAGCGAGGTGATCCGGGATGCTCCGCAGCAGCTTCTTGTGGAGGTCCTCGCGAAGGAACTGGAAAAGAATTACAGCTTTGCACTGTTCGTGGCGGAGCGCGGAACGACGACAAAGGAGGTTGTGTACGTGCTGGAGAGACAGGGCTTTATCCGTCCGCATATGGCGGACGAGAACGACAAGCGGACGATCTACATGGTCGACATGCATGAGCCGTTAATGTTCCTGCATAACCTGGAGACCACGATCAAGGAGCCGTTTGCCAGCAATCCGGCGGTTCTGGACGCTATCGAAAAGAATCACAGAAAGCTTCAGATGGCCATGACGAAGCTGTATCCGGGAAATCTCGTGATCTCCTTATCATCCGGTGTCATGCATCACCGTCTCGTAGACAGGATCACGGCCCTCAACGATGTGCCGAGGGAACCGCTGGTGCCGAGAAGGCTCGGAAAGAATATGTGCGTCCCCTTCGGTAAGATCCTGAGAGGAAAAGTGGTTCCGAACACGGTGACAAAGACGCTGCACACCGATAAGGTCTATGAGCCGGATCTGAACAGCTTTACGATCGAGCCGTTCCCGTACTACTCACCGTTAAAAAGCCAGATCGAGACCATCAAGTCCTTCGACCGGCCGGTGATCCTGGTGGATGACCTCGTCCACAAGGCAGACCGTCTCCAGGTGCTTGTGCCGCAACTCAGGGAGGACGGGATCCCGATCAGGAAGGTCGTTGTGGGCGTACTGTCCGGCTATGGCCGTGACCTGATGCAGTGCCTGAAGGTCCCGGTGGAGAGCATCTACTCGATGCCGAACCTGCGCCAGTGGTTCGTGGAATCCACACTGTATCCGTTTATCGGCGGCGATACCGTGCGCCGTGAGGAGATGAAGGTTGCGGGACTTCAGCCGTCCATCAACATGATTCTGCCCTACGCGACACCGAGACTTTCCGGCTGCAGCCGGGAGGCACTTGTGGAGTTCTCGGCCTGCTGTATCGAGAATTCCAGGGATCTTTTCCAGGTCCTTGAAGCGGAATACCGGAAAATGTACGCGAAAAACCTTACCCTTTCACGCCTCTCCGAGGCCGTCATCCTGCCGCTCTGCCCGGATAAGGGAAGCTGTATGGAGTATGATGAGAACCTGGCGGCGTCAGTATATCTGGAGAATGATCTGGAGACGCTGTGGAGGATGAAAGAGTTTCTGATCAAGGGATAAAATGCTGAACGCCGTCTGGAATTTCGAGAGGCTGAGGGCTTAAAAGGAAGATCTGCGATAATCGTGGGCTGTGTATCAAAGCCGTAAGGTCGGCAGACCTGAATGGCTTTGGTTCATGGCAGTAAAATATGGAAATCAGGGGGAATGAAATTATGGTAACCTATTATAAAATCGGAGACATGTTTTGTGCGTCCGCGCACGGCGATCTGCCATATGAAAAAACGGAGAAACCGGCAGCAGGGACAACGCTCACCTGGCTCTTTACCGGAGAACCGGGCAGCCGCCGCGCATCATTTCTCGTAAACCATCCGGCAGAGCTCTTCGCAGAGTGTGAGGATGTCAGCTGGTTAAACACAAACAGATTAAATGCGTCCGCATACGACGGACAGATCAGGGAACTCCCGGCGGAGCTCCTCGCGCAGCTCGATGCCGGAACGCTTCGGGCGGTAAACGCGTCCCACCCGAAATTTGAGGAGATCCTGGCATATAAGCCGAAAAAGGGCAAAAAGCGTGTCCATGTCCTGGCGATCGGCGATGTGGGCAGCATGCTCTTAACAGGTCTCCATCTTCTCGGCGGCGATGTGATCTCATCCATCGGAATCTGCGATATCTCCGACAAGGTGACTGCCCGCTGGGAGTTTGAGGAGAACCAGATCGCCTATCCGTGGGACTACGACGCGATGCCAGAGGTGGACGTTGTGGACCAGGATCACCTCTTTGACTGTGATGTGTTCGTATTCGTGGCCTCAAAGGGAATCCCGCCGGTCGGTTCCGGCGTCAAGGATGTCCGCATGTACCAGTTCGAGAACAACTCAAAGATCATCGGACATTACGCGAAGATGGCGAGAGAAAAGAACTTTAAGGGCTTATTCTGCGCCGTCTCCGATCCGGTGGACCCGCTTGCGAAGACTGCGTTCCTTGAGAGCAACAAGAATGAGGCAGGAGAGTACGACTGGATGGGACTTCTCCCGGAGCAGATACAGGGATTCGGCCTCGGTGTTATGAATGCGAGAGCTGCATATTATGCAAAACGTGATCCGAGGTTTAAGCAGTTTTTGACGGAAGGCCGTTCCTTCGGACCGCACGGACAGGATCTCGTTATCGCGGATTCCATCGAAAACTACAACGATGAGCTCTCAAAAGAACTGACAAACCTCACCGTCACCGCGAACCTCCACATGCGCGCCATCGGCTACAAACCGTTCGTTGCCCCGGCGTTCTCATCCGGCGCGATCTCGATCCTGATGACGCTCAGAGAGCAGTGGCACTGCGGTTCCGTGTTCCTCGGCGGCGTTTACATGGGCGTGAAGAACCGCTATACAGAACATGGCCTCGAGACGGAGACACTGGCGCTGCCGGATGCTTTGTATGAGAGGATCGTGTTCGCGGCTGAAAATCTTGCGAAGATCGTGTAGAGGTTGTTTCTGCGGCGAAGGCTAGAATATAGAAAATGCTGATCTGATTTGTCCCGGCAGGTTTCCCGTGTGTCGGGGAGAGCTGCCGGGATTTTTATACGTGCCGTGTTGAGGATGGAAAGCCGTTGTTATAAAAATATCAGTGATCATGTATATTGAGTGAAGCAGATTTATCAGGGAGAGTGATACATCATGGAGAGTGACAGATTGTTAGTTCTATATCCGCAAAAACGAGGCCCGGAGAAAGAACGGTCGCGTATGGACGAGGTTTTGAGGGCGGCGCTTGACGGGATCGATGCCGAGATCGTGGAAGATATGGAAATTTTGGAGCAGAATCCCTTCAAATATCGTGGACGAAGACTCCTGTTTACAGTTCCACTTGGGAGAAATGGCATCAACCGCGGTTACTACGAAGTTCTCGCCTGGCTGCGGGGCGGTGACCAGGTCCTCGCGGGGGCGACCGCTGGCATGATCATCGACGCGGAGAGCGAATTCTACACGAAAGCGACGGCAAGAGAGCTTGCGGTGGCGGCAAACCGCGCCGGATGTGCCTTTGTCGGCCGCCCGCTGGTGGAAGGAACCGCCTCCCTCGATAACTACCTGATCCAGGCTGCCAATATGAACACGGACCGGTTCGGTGCTTATAAAAAGAGCGCTGCGATCCTGGCGCATCAAATTCTGGAAGAAACATGGCAGCCGAAAGAAAAATCGCACCTTCTGGTCCTTCACGCCTCAAACCACAGGACCTCCAATACCCTGGCGATTTGGCAGAAAGTAAAGGAGCGCCTGGATGACCGGATCAGGATCCAGGAGATCAACCTGCGAAACGGCACTCTCGTGGACTGCTCGGGATGTCCATACCAGATGTGCCTGCACTTTGGTGAGCAGGGAAAATGCTTCTACGGCGGAGCCATGGTGGAAAATATCTACCCGGCGGTCAAGTGGGCTGACGCGATCCTGCTCCTCTGTCCAAACTACAACGATGCCCTGTCCGCGAATATGACGGCGTTTATCAACCGCCTGACAGCCCTGTTCCGGACCACGCGGTTCTACGACAAAGCCCTGTTCGGAATTATCGTATCCGGCTATTCCGGCAGTGACCTTCTCGCTGGGCAGCTCGTAACAGCCCTCAATATGAACAAGACCTTCTACCTCCCGGGCAATTTCTGCATGATGGAGACAGCCAACAACGCCGGTGCTGCCATGAAGCTTCCGGGTATCGAAGACAGGATCAAGGAATTTAGCGAAAAAATGACGCATATACTGATAAAAGAGACGCAAAATAGCTGATACAATTTTTGAATTTCAAGCAATTGTGCGTCAAAACTTTACATCACGGAAGTGAACAACTGCAATTATGAGAAAAGCAACGAATAGCTGAAAGATTTCAGACGTTTACAAAAATTACTAATATTTGTTGCAAAAGTTACAATGGAGATGTATAATATGTTCGTAAGCTTCCTTTGCTGAAACGTTGTGCAAAGGAACAGAAAAAGGAGGTAGAAAGATATGAGAAAGAGATTTTCCGCAGCAATGGCACTCGCATTATCCTGTGCAATGGTACTGACCGCTTGTTCCGGCGGCAGCAAACCGGCAGAGACAACAGCAGCCGCAGCTGACACTACTGCAGCAGCAGCTGAAACAACAGCAGCCGCAGCAGCAGCCCCGAGTGGTGATGCCCAGAAGTTAACAATGGGTACTGGCGGAACCACCGGTACATATTACGCATTCGGTGGTGTAATCGCGAATGTATTAAACAGCAAAGACATCGGAGTGAACATTAACGTTCAGTCTACCGGTGCTTCCAAAGCAAATATCTACCTTGTAAACGACGGTGAAGCAGACCTCGCGATCGTACAGAACGACGTTATGGATTATGCTTACAACGGAACTGACCTCTTCGCAGAAGAAGGCGCAGCAAAAGATTTCACAACAGTTGCAGCCCTCTACGCTGAGGTTTGCCAGATCGTATCCTCCGGCGATATCAAATCTGTCGCTGACTTAAAGGGCAAGAGAGTATCCGTTGGTGACGCAGGCTCCGGTGTTGAGTTCAACGCACGTCAGATCCTCGAGGCTTATGACATCTCCTTCGATGATATCCAGGTCAACAACCTCGGATTCGGTGATTCCGCAGATGCATTAAAAGACGGCAAGATCGATGCTTTCTTCTGTACAGCAGGCGCACCGACAACAGCGATCGTAGAGCTCGCTACAACAAATGCGATCAACCTTCTTGAGATCGATGACGAGCATGCGAAGAAGCTTGCGGATGCACATCCGTTCTACACAACATACGCAATCCCGGGCGGCTCCTATAAGGGCGTTGACGATGATGTTCAGACAGTTGCTATCAAAGCTACTCTGATCGCATCCCCGAAGCTTTCCGAAGAAACAGTTTATAACCTCACAAAGGCTATTTTCGATAACAAAGATGAGATCGCTTCCACACATGCAAAGGGCGAAGAACTTGATCTCGAATATGCGGTTTCCGGTATTTCTGTTCCGTTCCATCCGGGTGCTGAGAAGTACTTCAAGGAAGTAGGAGCAATCAAGTAATTACCTTGAAAAACAGGAAAGTAAGATTCTTTACAGTGGCAGCAATAATCACGGCAATTATTGCTGCCACTCTTGCCTATACCTTACGAAGCGGAGACTATCTGGTCCTGAGGAACGGAGACACAAACGCAGAATATGCCCGCTTCCGGGTAAAAGAGGGGGATGAGTTTTCTGTAACGTTCATCCACTCGGTAAATAAGTATCCGTTGACGGACGTTTACGAGATCCGCGACCACAAGATCTACGTGATCCGCACGATCTACAATAATTTCGGCGCGGGCGTGCAGACAGAGATCGAGGATGGGCAGACGCTTACGTATGATGAAAACGGGGAGATGGTTGTTTCCGGGTTTGACAAGGAAATGCCGTATCTCTCATATATTGTGGGTACGGTCTCCGACCACACACTCACACTTCACGGAAAAGAAATCAGTTTGAGGGATCTCTGCGGACGAAACAGCAAAGTAGAGTTCTCCTGTGAACATAAAGGATTCTAAGCGTTAAAAGAGTTTCGGACATATCCGGCGCCTGTTTGTATAGGGGGTATACAGGGGCAGCGCCGGAAACGAAATATAAAGGAGGGATTGGTATGGCAGAGAAAGACAACATGAAAGTCAACACATCTCCGGTGGCTGATGTGGAGACCGGTACCGCCGAAGACGTCGAAGCCATCATGAAAAAGTACGACCGTGAATCGAATACCCGAATCTGGGAAGGCACCCCGAAGCAGGTCATTCGTTTCCTTCTGGCAGCGTTTTCAGTTTTAATGCTCTATATGAACCTGTTTGCAAACTGGGATGAGCGTGTAAGACGTTCCCTGTTTGTCGGTTTTGTAATTATCCTTTCATTCCTGGTATATCCGATGAAAAAGGGAAGCTCAAAAAAGAATTCCGTTCCGATCTACGATATTATCCTTATGGTACTCGGAGCCGGTGCTTACTTCTATTTCGTATTTAACTTTAAAACAATTATCGGCCACGCGACACGAATCAGCCAGACAGAGGTTATCGTTGGCGTGATCGGTATCCTGATCTTAGCAGAAACATGCCGCCGCGTTGTAGGTATTCCGATCCTCTGTGTGGCGACATTCTTTGTGGGTTATGCGTTTTATAACGGACTTGGACAGGGCAGAGCATTTGCAGTTGTCTTAAAGTCCATCGTTTACAACCTGTTCTATACGACGAGTGGTGTTATCGGTACTCCGATCGGTGTCTGCTCCACGTATATCGCACTGTTTATCCTGTTCGGCGCTTTCCTTGAGGCGACCGGTATTTCTGAATTCTTTATCCAGTTAGCAAACTCCCTGGCAGGCGCTTCCACAGGCGGACCGGCAAAGGTAGCGGTTATCTCCTCTGCTCTCTGCGGTATGGTATCCGGAAGCTCCGTTGGTAATACAGTAACGACCGGTTCCGTAACGATCCCGTTAATGAAGAAGACCGGTTATCAGGGTGAATTTGCAGGTGCCGTTGAGGCAGCTTCCTCCACCGGTGGACAGATCATGCCGCCGATCATGGGCGCCGCCGCATTCTTAATGGCTGAGATGGTAGGCGTTCAGTACGGCGAGATCGCGATGAGAGCGATCTTCCCGGCACTCCTCTACTTCACAGGCATCTTCATTACTGTACACCTTGAGGCAAAGAGACTTGGCTTAAAGGGTATCCCGAAGGATGAGCTTCCGAAATTCGGACCGTTATTTGTCCGCCAGGGTTATCTTCTTATTCCGTTAGTTGCCCTTGTTGCAATGGTTATGATGGGCTACACGATGTCCCGTGCAGCGATCATCGCTACCGCCCTTGCAATCCTTGTCAGCATGCCGAATAAAGAAACAAGAATGAACCCGACAAGATTCATCAACGCGTTGGAGGCAGGCGGTAAGAATACACTTTCCGTAGCTGTTGCCTGCGGCGTTGCCGGAATCATCGCCGGTGTCGTAACAATGACCGGTCTTGGACAGCTCCTGATCTCCGCAATTGTCGGCGTTGCCGGTGACCGCGTGATCGTAGCATTATTCCTTACTATGTTAACCTGTATCGTTCTTGGTATGGGCGTTCCGACAACTGCAAACTATATCATTATGGCTACCACATGTGCACCGATCCTCGTAAACGGTATGGGAATCAACAAGATCGCTGCCAACATGTTCGTATTCTACTTCGGTATCGTAGCAGATATCACACCGCCGGTTGCTCTTGCAGCTTACGCAGGATCCGCGATCGCGAAATCCAACCCGATGAAGACCGCATTAAACGCATCCCGTCTTGCGATCGCAGCGTTCATCGTACCGTATATCTTCGCGTTTAACCCGGCAATGTTATTTATCGATACAGGCGTTCTCGGTGTTGTAACGATCATCGTAACATCCCTGATCGGTCTGTTTGGCGTTGCAGCCGGTCTTGAAGGTTACATGTTCGCGAACCTGAATGTGATTGAGAGGCTCTTATCCATCGTCGGAGGTCTCTGCCTGATCATTCCGGGAACCGTGACAGACCTTGTCGGTATCGTCCTTGTCGGTGTCTCCGCGGCACTGCAGATGATGCAGAAGAAAAAAGCAGCGGCGGCGTAGATTGTATATCGAGGTATATTGAAAACGATTCTCTCATATGCTATAATGTAAAGGAAAGAACATAAGAGACGTAATCCAAATGTTCAAAACGAAACCCCTCAGAGCGGCTATCTCTGAGGGGTTTCTTCTCGTTTTATGTAGTTGAGCATCTACAGGCTAGTTACCATTTGAATTTACTGTCTAACCATTTGATGATGTAATGACATACTACACCAGCCATGACACTTTTATCTTGCAACCCCCAAAAATTTATGCTACACTTGCCCTAAAGTTTACCACTGTACCTGTTTAAAGAGAGAGGAAGGAAAACGATGGCAGAATTATTATATGGAAGTACCCGTGGCGGGGAGACTGGCGTGACAGCATCCCAGGCGGTTTTAAAAGGACTTGCAAATGATGGCGGCCTCTACGTTCCGGAGCGCATCCCGACACTGGATGTGACACTGGACGAGCTTGCCGGAATGACATATCAGGAGACAGCATACGCAGTTATGAAACAGTTCCTGACCGATTACACGGAAGAAGAACTGAAATACTGTATTTCCCACGCATACGATGAGAAATTCGATACAGAGGAGATCGCACCGCTCGCAAAGGCGGACGGCATGTATTTTCTGGAGCTGTTCCACGGAAAGACCATCGCCTTCAAGGACATGGCACTCTCCATTCTGCCGTACCTTATGACAACGGCTGCAAAGAAGAACCATGCAAAGAACGAGATCGTGATTCTGACCGCCACATCCGGAGATACCGGAAAGGCAGCTATGGCCGGATTTGCCGATGTTCCGGGAACAAGGATCATCGTCTTCTATCCGAAGAACGGAGTAAGCCGCGTTCAGGAGCTTCAGATGCTGACCCAGAAGGGCGCAAACACATCTGTAGTCGGAATCGAAGGAAACTTTGATGATGCCCAGACAGGCGTAAAGAAGATCTTTGGTGATAAAGAATTCGCGAAAGAACTGGATCGTATGGGATTCCAGCTTTCCTCCGCGAACTCCATCAATATCGGCCGCCTTGTTCCACAGGTCGTTTACTATGTATACGCCTACGCGAAGCTTCTCGCAAACGGTGAGATCGCAAACGGCGAGAAGGTCAATGTTGTAGTTCCGACCGGAAACTTCGGAAACATCCTGGCAGCATACTTCGCAAAACAGATGGGCGTACCGTTCGGCAAGCTGATTTGCGCATCCAACGACAATAAGGTCCTGTACGACTTCTTCCGGACAGGCACATACGATAAGAACCGTGAGTTTATCCTGACCACATCTCCGTCCATGGACATTCTCGTCTCCAGCAACTTAGAGCGTCTGCTCTACTTAAGCTGTGGAAGGGATGCCGCAAAGACAAAGGCGATGATGGAGCAGCTCTCCGCAAACGGAAAATACGAGATCACCGAGGACATGAAGGAATTCATGAAGGACTTCGCTGCAGGCTACGCAGATATGGAAGAGAATGCGAAGGAGATCCGGAAAGTGTTCGATGATACCGGATACCTGATCGACACCCATACAGGCGTTGCCGCAGCTGTTTACGAGCAGTATAAGAAAAAGACCGGTGACATGACAAAGACTGTGATCGCGTCCACAGCAAGCCCGTATAAGTTCTCCAGAAGCGTTATGGAGGCAGTTCTCGGAAAGAAAGAAGATGCCGATGAGTTCGCCCTGATCGATGAGATGGAGCGTATTTCCGGTGTGAAGATCCCGCAGGCGATCGAGGAGATCCGCGATGCGAAGATCCTCCACAACCGCCAGTGCAAGCCGGAGGAAATGGAAGAAACTGTGAAACAAACCTTTTCAAAGTAGGGTAAATCGGTTATAATGAAAACAGCATGACGACAGCCGCCGCCGTAATAAATGCTGACATGGCTGACCAGTCAGCATAGATTGAGTCTGTTCCGCATAATAATGGAAACAGACGGCAGATCCGCGGACAGGCTGTTCTGTCGAAATAAACGATTCAATGGAGGCCTATATGTTAGTAACAGCGAAAGAAATGCTTGAGAAAGCAAGAGATGGCAAATACGCAGTAGGACATTTCAACATCAACAACCTTGAGTGGACAAAAGCTATCCTGCAGACGGCTGAAGAGCTGAGATCCCCGGTTATTCTGGGTGTTTCAGAGGGCGCAGGAAAATACATGACAGGCTTTAAGACTGTAGTAGGTATGGTAAACGGTATGCTGGAAGAGATGAAGATCACTGTTCCGGTAGCTCTTCACTTAGACCATGGTACTTACGAGGGATGCTTAAAGTGCATCGATGCCGGATTCTCCTCCATCATGTTTGACGGTTCTCATTATCCGATCGAAGAGAACGTTGAGAAGACAAAAGAACTGATCCGTATCTGCCGTGAAAAGGGAATGTCCCTCGAGGCAGAGGTTGGAGCGATCGGCGGCGAGGAAGATGGCGTGATCGGTATGGGCGAGTGCGCAGACCCGAACGAGTGCAAGATGATCGCTGACCTCGGAGTTGATATGTTAGCAGCAGGTATCGGCAACATCCACGGAAAATATCCGGCAAACTGGAAGGGCTTAAGCTTTGAGACACTTGCAGCCGTAAAAGAAAAGGTTGGCGATATGCCGCTCGTTCTTCACGGCGGTACTGGAATTCCGGAAGATATGATCAAGAAAGCGATCTCCCTCGGTGTTGCAAAGATCAACGTTAACACAGAGTGCCAGCTCGCGTTCGCAGACGCTACAAGAAAGTACATCGAAGCAGGCAAGGATCTCGAAGGAAAGGGATTCGACCCGAGAAAACTTCTTGCACCGGGTGCAGAAGCAATCAAAGCGACCGTAAAGACAAAAATGGAGTTATTCGGTTCTGTCGGCAAAGCTGACTAAGCCGTTTAGCTTGCATTATCATGCAGTTAAAAATGTTCTCCCTCGTATCAGGGAGAACATTTTTTCAAGCTTAAATTGGAATTCAGCCGAAATACCCTGGCAGACCATGATTGGAACAGGCTGAATATTTACAGGTAATTCTCATATTTTTTAAAGTACGATTTCACCCCATGCCATAACGGGCAGATTATACAGAAACGAGGAGGAAAATTATGAGCGAAACTATCAATGTGGAAGCGATCTTCGGAGAGAATGTCTTTAACGACTCCGTGATGAAGGAACGCCTTCCGAAAAGTGTCTACAGGAAATTAAAGCAGACCATCGAGGATGGCAGCGAACTGGATCCGACGATCGCGGACGTGGTTGCCCACGCGATGAAAGACTGGGCAGTCGACAACGGCGCGACCCATTATACCCACTGGTTCCAGCCACTTACGGGTGTAACTGCCGAGAAACATGACTCCTTTATCGGAAACTTCGATTCCCAGGGCAAAGTCTTAATGGATCTCTCAGGAAAAGAGCTGATCAAGGGTGAGACCGATGGCTCTTCCTTCCCGTCCGGCGGCCTGCGCGCGACCTTCGAGGCCCGCGGATATACTGCCTGGGACTGCACTTCCCCGGCGTTCTTAAAGAAAGACGCAACCGGCGTAACACTCTGTATCCCGACCGCGTTCTGCTCCTACAGAGGCGAAGCCCTCGATAAAAAGACCCCGCTTCTCCGTTCTATGCAGGCCATCGACAAAGAGGCGACAAGAATCTTCCACCTCTTCGGACACACAGAAGTAAAGCGTGTCACCCCGTCTGTAGGACCGGAGCAGGAGTATTTCCTGATCGATCGCGACAAATATTTAAAGAGAAAAGATCTGATCTACACCGGACGTACCTTATTCGGCGCAATGCCGCCGAAGGGACAGGAGATGGATGACCACTACTACGGCGTTATCCGCGAGCGGATCGGTTCCTATATGAAAGAGTTAAATGAAGAGCTCTGGAAGCTGGGCGTTACCGCAAAGACCCAGCACAACGAGGTCGCTCCGGCACAGCACGAGCTCGCAACGATCTACACAAAGGCAAACCTTGCCGTTGACCACAACCAGATCGTTATGGAGACAATGAAAAAGGTCGCAAACCGTCACGGTATGGCATGCCTGCTCCACGAGAAACCGTTCCAGGGCGTCAACGGTTCCGGTAAACATAACAACTGGTCCCTGGCTTCCGACACCGGCATCAATATGCTGGATCCGGGTGTAACACCGCATGAGAATATCCAGTTCCTTCTGGTTCTTGCCTGCATTATGAAAGCAGTTGACCGCCATGCGGACCTGCTCCGCCAGTCTGCGGCTGTTCCGGGAAATGACTTCCGCCTTGGTGCTCAGGAGGCACCGCCTGCGATCATCTCCATCTTCGTCGGCGAGCAGCTTGAGGACGTTATTGACCAGCTGATCTCCACAGGTTCCGCGACCCACTCCAAGACCGGCGGTACCTTAAAGACAGGTGTTACCACGCTTCCGGACTTCGATAAGGACGCAACCGACAGAAACCGTACATCACCGTTCGCGTTCACCGGAAATAAGTTCGAGTTCCGTATGGTTGGTTCCTCCGACTCTGTTTCCTCCGCAAACGTTGTATTAAATACCATCGTCGCTGAGGCATTCAAGGAGGCGGCTGACGAGCTTGAAAAGGCAGCTGATTTCGATCTCGCTGTCCATGATATGATCAAGAAGCTTCTTGCTGATCACCGCCGTATCATCTTCAACGGCAACGGTTACAGCGAGGCATGGGTAGAAGAGGCAGAGCGCCGCGGACTCCCGAACTTAAAGTGCATGGTAGACGCGATCCCGTCCCTCGTTACCGACAAAGCGTTCAAGCTGTTTGGTGACTTTGGCGTATACACGAAGGAAGAGCTGGTGGCAAGAGCGGAGATCGAGTATGAGTCCTACGCGAAATCCGTAAATATCGAGGCGAAGGCGATGATCAATATCGCAGGAAAGCAGCTGATCCCGGCTGTTGTCCGCTACACAACCGTTCTCGCCCAGTCCTTAAGCGCCGTGAAGGCTGCATGCCCGGAAGCTGATAACAGTGTCCAGACAGAGCTTCTCATCGAGGTTTCCGACCTTCTCTCCGACATGAAGGTTGCCCGCGCGAAGCTCGAGGATCTCGTAGAAGAGTATCAGCACATCGACAGCATGGAAAAACGCGCCCACTTCTGCTACGACGAGATCATCCCGGCGATGCAGGCTCTGCGCGACCCGGCAGATCAGCTGGAAATGATCGTAGATAAGGAATACTGGCCGATTCCGAGTTATGGGGATATGATTTTTGAGGTGTAAGAAACCTTGGAGAAGGATAGATAGAAGATAATAAAAGCGCCGTCTCACTGGATTTTTACCAATGAGATGGCGCTTTTTTCGTCTTACTTCGGCCCACCCGTCTGATATTCAGTCAGATTCGACGATGAGGAGGAAGAACCTGAACTTCCCGGAGCGGTCGTACCGGAAGAACCGGAACTATAGTTATAGTTTGTATTGGCACTTCCCGGCCCGGTCATGCTGCCGGTGTTTGTATAATAGTTGTTGTTGCTGCCGGTTGTATTGCCGCTCGGGGCTGTAGTTGATGCAGAGCCAGAACTGGAGTTGGAAGTTCCCGGTCCGCCGGTCTGGTAATTACCAGCCGACATACCCGTATTCGTCTGGGAAGATCCAGGGGTCGTGGAACCGGTCGTAGTCGTTGTCGAAACGCCCGGCGCGGATCCCGCCGCAGCATTTCCGCTTCCGCTATTACCCGTGGTAATGCTGTTCTGCGAATTCCCCGCTGCCGGAGTGCCCATATAATTTCCGTTTGCCACAGTTCCGCCCGTTCCCGGCGTATAAACACTTCCCGCCGAGCCGCCGTCGATCGCGGATGTCTCGCTCAGGCACACACCGCTCTGATTGAAGGTATAGTTTACATTATTTACAACAAATGACCCGTTGGCGATCATCTTTCCGTCCGCCGGATTCAGATAATAATATTTTCCGCCGTCATTCAGCCAGCCCGTGATCATATGTCCGGCCTGATTGAAATAATACCAGCTCTTATCGATCTGTTTCCAGCCCACCGCCATCACACCGGATACGGTGTCCATATAATACTTGTTCGTTCCGTCACTCTGCCATCCGATGACCATCCGCCCGTCGGTGTGGAGATAGTAGAACTTTCCGTCAAGCTGCATCCAGCCGGTCATCAGCTTTCCTTCGTTATTGAAGTAATACCAGTAACCGTCAAGCTTCGTCCACCCGGCCGCCATCGCGCCGCTGGCGTCAAAGTAGTACAGCAGTCCGTCGATCGTCTGCCAACCGGTCACCATAGTCCCGTCCTGCTGGAGGAAATACCGCTTTCCATCGATATCCGCCCATCCGCGGACAAGCTTTCCGTTGCCATTAAAGTAGTAATACTTCCCGTCCATCTTCCGCCAACCGGTCACCATAGAGCCGTTGCCGCGCATATAGTAATAATCGTTTCCGATCCGCAGCCATCCGGTCACCATCGCGCCGTTCAACAGATAATAATACGTTCCATCAACCTGAATCCAGTCCTTCGCCATCGTACCGTCGGAGTTTAAGTAATACCACGCGTCCTCCGCCTTCAGCCAGCCGGTTTTCATCTGACCGGTAGTCGGGAGAAGATAATAATACTGGTTGTCAAGGAGCAGCCAGCCCTTAAACTGGGTTCCGTCCGCGTTCAGATAATACCAGCTCTGACCATCGTTGATCCAACCGGTCTGCTTTACATAGTTTTTGTAATAGTACCACTTGTCCCCGATAAGACGCCAGCGGTTCGCCGGAAGCTTGCCGCTCAGATCCTTAAAGGTAAAGTTGATATCCACGTTTCCGTTGATGCCGCTTACAGTGCCCTGATTTGATGCCTGCCAGAGGGCAGCACCCTGATAAGCCGGCTTCGAGTCATAGCGGGCGATCCAGACATCATAGTGGACCTTCGTCATATCGATCTTATTGCTGATCCAGTAGTCGTTTGTATACACCATCGGATAATATCCGGCTGTCTCAACCTTCTTACAGAATGCGTTTATGATATCCGCGATCTGGGACGGCGTCAGCCCGTTCATTTCCTGCGCTTCCACATCGAGAACCACCGGATAGGAGATCGGATAATCCTTGATGAGATTCAGGACAAAATCTGCATCGGACTCCGCCATCGCCGTAGTCGTCGCGTAAGAATAAAGGTAAACACCGACGCGGAGCCCCGCCGCCGCTGCCCCGCGCACATTCGCATCAAAATACGTATCCACCGCATTGTTATACCGGGTACCGATCATCGCAAACTGGATATCATCAGCGGCAACCGCGGACCAGTTGATATTTTGCTGCCACTGGGAAACATCGACGCCCCGGGACAGGATCCCGGTGAGCACGGAGCCGTCGCTTCCGATATAGGAGCCGGACGCGTTCTTCTGCCAGGCGGCCGCCCAGGCCGGGAGCGCCGGTGATACTGCGGAAAAAGCCATGACGGCACTTAAAAGAAGCGCCGCCGCCCGTTTCTTTTGTCTCATGGAAATCCCCCTTTAAAAGTTGTACATTAAAATTCTTATCTTGCAAGCTGACAGACCTGGTGCCGGATGTAATTGCCGGTACCAGGCAGCGCTGTACTTCCGAAACCGTTGATCAGCTATAAAAAAGATCCCGGGATAACTGTATTCCTGTCACAGCTCCATCCCGGGACTCTATGGACGTTATCTGCGTATTTTCAGTATAGCATAAAAATACACATACGTCTTGCAAAAATTCAATTGAAAATGTGGCGATTATTCGGCTTTTCCGGACCAGTTCCCTGACCTGCGTTCTTCCGAATGCCGCACCAGGAAAGCCGCAGACCGCCAGTACGGTTATCTCAGTGTCCCGCCGTCTCCGATTCCAAGAAATTCCGGCGAGGTAATAATCTTCTTATAAAACCGCTTCGCATACCGGTACATCACGATCGTATAATCGCCAAACTCCTCGCCGACACTGCTCTTATACACCGCCCACAAACACCACAAGAATCCGCCGAGGGCAATATAAGCGTAGTAAACGAACCGCTCCTCGGAAGTCGGCTCCCGGTGCAGGTAGAGCTTGATCAGTTTCTCGACCTCAAAATCATTATAATAGGAATAGATCGCGCACATGCTCACATCGATCAGCGGATCAGACATGCCGGAGTACTCCCAGTCGATCAGGCGGAGATCCCCGTCCGGCAGGAACAGGAAGTTGTCGCACACGCTGTCGATATGGGACAGGACCTTCGGCCGGTTCAGGTGGTCGAGGCGGTCAAGCAGTGTCATCATATGGGACTTTACTTCCGGATAATCCTCAAAAAGCTTCTTCTCGTATCCACGGCACAGTGCCTCATAGAAGGTGATCCGCTCCCGGATATCAAAAGAATAGTCCACATGGAGCTTCGAATCATGGAGC